>Ga0214921_10005442_pt1 | contig 18011 bp, 16 predicted proteins | sample LL1505_MetaG_FD_177992 | JGI IMG/M metagenome (GOLD analysis project Ga0214921, IMG submission 177992) | Freshwater microbial communities from Lake Lanier, Atlanta, Georgia, United States - LL-1505 | ecosystem: Environmental > Aquatic > Freshwater > Lake | place: USA: Georgia | collected...
CACAATTTGGTGGAACACCGAGACGGTCATGGTCCAATGATCCTGCAGGGAGCGAAGATTTTTTGCATCGGTAACCGGCCGAAGGTTTAAGGGCGCCGCCGCGGCATGCACAAATCCCTCAATCGGGGCACGGGCCAAGGAGTGCTTTATACCTTTGCTGATTTGCGCGGGTTGCCGCAGGTCCACAACCTGGCCCTCGATGGGTGAGGAAAATTCCCGCAAAAGCTTTTTGAGTCGTGAAGAGTCTCTTCCCCAGACCACCAGTTTTGCTCCTTCCTTGGCTAGAGCGCGGCAAATGGAGGAGCCAAGGACCCCCGTGGCTCCGGTGACCAGGATTCTTTTCCCGGCCAAGTTGCCGGAAGTGCGTAGTTGTGCGGGCTCCAAGTCCATGACTTTTGCCGTTCCTTGAAAACACAATCTGTCAGCCGCCCGGCAGGAAATCTGGAGATCGATATTTTTGGTTCCTGGTTGAACGTCCATCACCTCTCCAGCCAGCTCCAAGCGGGGCATCGGTGGGTTCATCCCGCTGGTCCATCTCAAATGAAGAGAATTCCACAAGGCGCCCCGGCCAGGGATTTTCATTCCGATGAGTCTAGAAACAAGGCATGCGGAAAAAAGCCCGCCGACCGCATCGTGGTTCAGGGGTATGTTGCCGAACAGCTTTTGGTGGAAACTTTTGATCATGGAGGGGGAAACCTCCAAAGCCATGGTTACCGCTTCCCCCTTGGTCCAGCCGCTTTGTTTTGCAACCGCTTGGTTTGTTCGATCCTCCCGCGTTTGGCTTTCCCGGGGAAAGCGAGGTTCTATCTTTTGTCTAATTTCGGCAGGGCCCGAAGACCGTTTTTCCTGAAAAACCACCCGCCCATGGAGAACCTCAGTCTGCCCCTTGCTACCCCTCAGCCAAAAATCCAAGAGGCCACCGCGAAGGGGATCACAACAAAGTTTAGCTTCAAGTTTCACACGATCGCCGGGCCTGATCATGCTGCGCCAATGAAGCTCAAGACTCCGCCAAAGCAGTCGCCGACCCGTAAAAGCCGGGGCAATCAACTCGTAAAGTCGCACAAGGGCCAATATCCCGTGCACCACGATGCCCCCGGCGGGGGAGGAGCCTGCATAGTCCGCGCGGGTGTGCAGTGGATTCCAGTCACCGGAAATTTGGGCGAAAGTCCGGATTTCCGCATTGGAAGGTTTCCAGATCCGGTGTTTGGTCTGGCCTTTTTTCCAGTCGGCTGTGAGCGGCGGCTTGTTCATACTCCGAGTTTTTTAGAGGGTTGCGTCTCCATCAAAAGGGGAAGCATACCAGGAGCTTGCATGCCGGAGACGGCGACCCAATCCAGCATCACGGGTCGCGTACCAGTAACGGGGGCACTCATGTTTTTGGGTGTAGGGATTGGCCTCGAGGCCAACTTTGCGGACAGATTCGGAAAAGCCGGTTAACTCAAAAAGGTGGGATCCACCTTGCAGAGACTGGGCATAGGCACTTTCAAGCAGACGGCGAATAACGGTCTTTTTTTCGGAAGGCACGACTAAATCTACAACTCGGCAGCGCCGAATTCCGGTTCGCGGGGAGGTCTCTACCCCGGTCGCAAGATAACCCTTAAGTTTTCCCTGCAATCGGCAGGCAAAAATCTGGGCTTCCGAAATAGTGTTGTTTTTGAAACAGAAATGTCGCCGAAGGTCGCTTGGGGCTCGCTCCGAAAGAATTTTGCCGGGGTTTGTCTTTTTGAACTCAAGCCACAACTCATCAAATTCTCGGTTTAAGTTTTCCGGTCGGATTTGAGCGATGACGGGTTTTCCACAGGCCGAGCCAAAACCTCGGCGCCGAAATTGTTTTTCCAGTTTAAGCAGAGGCTCACCCAAGGCCGCCATGAATTCGGAAAGCCCAGCGGGTACTCCCAGCCTCAAGAAAAAAGCCGACAGAACTTTTTTTGGCTGAAGAATCCAAACAAGGCTCTCTTTGAGGTGGGGCTGCGGAACGCTTTTAAAGCCCGCGCGCTGCAGTAATGGGCTGATGGCGGCATTGGCCGATGTATTTAGGAACACCTTAGGGGATTCTTGCGAAAGAAAGCGCGCCAGAAGGGCATAGCTGAAAGAAGTAAAGCTTGGCTCGACCGCCATCGACCGCATGGCTACAGCCAGGATTTTTTGGCTACCTATACTCATTCGCAAGGGTACGTTGCCCAAAAAACCACGCAACCGCCCTTCTGCCGATAATAGCCATCCCAGAGGTAGAGCACGATTGTTTGAAGTTTTTTTGGGATAAGCAGCATGCATTGCTGCCACCATTTCCAGCCCGGGGCCTGCCAATCCTTGTTTTACTATAAATCTCGTGACTGCGCCTGCATTTTTCCCATAAGAACGATAAAGGGCGGTAATTTTATATGGTTTAATTTGACTATAGTTCGTTTTTTTGCGCAATTTGGCTGTTAAAAGGGGTAATCAGTAAAACTTACTGGATGGTCATCGGGATCGCTGGGGTTCCAAGGGGGGCTTGGCATGTTTAAAACATAAGCATCCGATTTCCCGCAGTTCTGCAACGCAGCCGCCCAACCCGCTGGAACTTGGATGGTGTTAAAGTGATGGTTTTCCCCGGAATAATGTTCCTCGTAACCACCCGGAGTTTGTATGATGATTTTTACGTCGCCCCGGATACAAGTAAATAAACCCCACCTCTTCATATGTAAATGGGGACCCTTGACCATCCCTGGGGCAACAACCGTCAAGTAAGCCTGTCTCGGTCGTTGAGCCGGATCTAGAAGACTTTCTGATTCGTTATAAATCGGAATTAAAAAACCATTGGGTCGACCTGTTTTATCGTACGTTACAATTTTTTGTCTCTGGTATTTTAGTACTTCCATAATCCAGAAACTTTCCATCGGGCCCATTGCAAAATATTTTTCCAGTCCGTTGGGCATGTCTTTAGCATAAGCATGGCTGCTTTTTTTTGCTCCTCGATTTCTTTACGATACTTCATTAGTTGAATTAGACATGATCGATATACCGTTGCAAGGCGCTTTCTTCCTATTCGTGGCCAGTCGAGTGAATTGGTGTTTTTAAAGTAACTCGAGAGATGCCTTTTTACCAAATGCTCCATTCGCTCATGGTGTAAAACAACGAACTTCTGGGAAGTGCTGCTCTCATGCCGAGTCACTTCGGCAAGAATTTCCGGGACGAAGAGAATTTTACCTTCCCCGGCACAACGTAGCCAAAAGTCAAAATCCTGGACGGTATAAAGGTTTTCATCCTCACAAAATCCGCCTAGTTTTAGCCATGTTTTTTTGGAAAATAAAACAGAAGAAGGTGCGATGGTGAAGCCGTGAAATAAAAGATCAAAATAAGGATTATCGGTCCGAAAAGCAGGAGCTTTGGGAACAAAATTCCGTGCTTCGTTTAGAATTTTAATATGATGCCAATACAGCTCATAGTTTTCATTTTTTAGAATTACTTTGACCATGCGCTCAAGCTTCTTTGGCCTCCAGAAATCATCATGATCTAAAATCGCCACCCATTTTCCTGTTGATTCCATTATTCCCCTGTTTAAGGCTGCTGCGATTTTTTTGTTGGATTGAGTTATACACCGACCCCTTAGGTTATTTTTCTTAATGAACTCAGTTACGACTATTGAGGTCTTGTCCATCGATCCATCATCCACCACGACAAGTTCATAATCGGTAAAGGTCTGCGATGCAACGGTCACCAGACTCTTATCTATAAATTTCTCCGCATTAAAGGCAGGAACAATTATGGAGACCAATGGGTCTTGAATGGGATTCATTTTCGCTTACGAGTTAAAATGTGTTTCCACTTGGTAAGTTCTGAATCAAAATTAAAATACACTTTATGTCGTGGAGTGGTTTCCTTAAGGTTGTAAAGATTTTTAATTGCAGAAAGAGCCTCCTGTGAATTAGCGGCAAAACAAACTCTTTTCCAGCCTCTTAGTGGACTAAAGTTTAAACTTTCATCATCCAACATCACAATTACTTGTAACCCTGCAAGAAAGCAATCCAGACCAGCCGAAGTTGTGGAACTGCAAAACGCCCATTTTATTTTTTTGACTAGATATTCTATTTTCGCATGATTAATAGAAAATTTAAGAAGGGGATATTCATTTTCTAAAATTGGACAAGCCGGATGAGGCTTGCACACAATTTTTAAATCTTTCGGTAATTCACTATTTATTTTTTCAAGTATGCGCATTTGGCGTTCCGTTCGGTCGTGGTCATAATCACAGACAACCAGCAGGGCAGGGTCAGATGTGTCTTTTTTTTGTTGAAGAGTGTTTTGCTTTTCATTAATTGTTTTCGGACTTTTAGTTTGTTTTAGATATAAATACCGCAACGCTTCAACTTCAATGATTTCATCTTTTGGATAGCCTGCTTCAAGATAATTTTTGCGTGCTGCGGGACCATTGACAGCGACGAAATCTGGTTTTGGCATTGGATTTTTTTGTATCTGGATAGATTTATAGTCAAAAAAATACCGAAGGTCCCAAAAACGTACGGTGGAGTGTGGATGCCCTAGCAAATGGCCCAGTCCTGCAGACCTCCATGCCTGAATGCAGGCAAATTCCCATCCCTGATTTTCCTGTAGATATACTCCTGCCGTTTCTCGAGCAAGACCTTGAAACGCAGTCTCAAAAAGGTTGAGGTATAGGCAGTTGCTCATCGCTACACAACCGCGGGTCGATTTTTCCCAATCCGTGCGGAAAAAAGGCCACAGGTTTATGCCCTTTTTATTTTTTAGGTTGTTCCCGATGCCCAAAAAGCATGAATTCCTTACAAGCCGAAAGTAGTCCGTTAGCGTTTTCCTCAAAACGGACCAGGATAGAAATGCTTCAAGAATAACATGGGTTTCTCTGTTATTTTTTTGATTGAGTTTTTGAATCCAGCGTGAGGCTCCTTTGCTTGATGCGAAAGGTCCTCCTTGCACGAAAAGATGAAGCCAATTGGTGGCGATGCCCGCTCTCCGCAAGCTTTTTGGTAGTAGGGTCCAATACCGGCTTTCAAAACGATCCCCGGTCACACTTGCCGACTCGAGATTAAATAAATAAGAGACAAAAGTCGCTTGTGGATGGCTTCGGCGCCATTCTTGAACGCCAGCACCACGGAGGCCTCTGATCCGCCAACTGTGACGGAGCAACCAGCTGATTCCTTGAAATACATGGGGTAGCGAATCATGGATTTTTTTTAGCCAAGTTCGGGAAGAGGGTCTTAAACCTGCGGTTTTCCGTTTATATCGAATCGAGGACCTTTTGCACCAAGACCGCATACAGTCAGATAAGTTCTGCCGGTGGGTGACAAGGGTGACGCGCTTGATGTTCTTGCCTTTGGCCCAATCGTCGAAAGCCAGCATTTTGATGACATCATTAATTTGCCTGGATTTAGTGTAATTGCATTTTTCAGCCAGAAGTGACATCCACCAGGCGCTAAAACCACTCCGAACTTCGAGACAATCAACCAGTCTCTTCCCGCCAATATTTAGTTCCCCCAAGTTATGAATCCAGCGTAAAAAGCGCCCCCGCAAGTTAACCGGCTTTGACTCGACAAGCGAAAGCACATGGACGTCATTTCCGCTGTCCTCGCCGGCATATCCGAGCCAATGCACTACTCTCCAACCAGGAGCCCACTTTGGAGGGGGTTGACCGGGCTCGTCCCAAATTAAAACATCCACTGTCTTTTCAGCCAAAGTTTCTCAGACGACCTGTTTAAGCAGGGATTCCACCAGCTTAAGATCCTCAGGAGTGTCGACAGACTGGGTCTGATGTTTTGTTGGAACCATGCGAACCATTTTACCATGCTCCAGAATCCTGAGCATATCCACCGACTCCGCGATTTCCAGAGGGGTAGGAGGCAGACGGGTGTACTCCAACAGGAAATCTCGCCGAAAAGGTATGATGCAAATTTGTTTCCCAACGATTCCTTTTGAAGCAGAAGTCTGAAAGGGAATCGGTTGACGCGAAAAATAAAGCGCGTTCCCACGCACATCCCGTACTACTTTTATACAATTAGGGTCTTCTAATTCTTTTTTTCCGTTGATCATTCCATAAAGATTGACCACTTGTATGGAATGATCCAACAACATGGGCTGGACTGCCTCTTGGATCATTTCGGGGTGCGTCATCGGCTCATCCCCTTGGACAAGCACCACGATATCGTACTTTGTCTTGCTCATTTCTTCTATTATGCCGAGCGCCTCGGCGCACCGGTCCGAGGCCCTCTCATGTCGGTCACTTGTCATGACCGCAGTGCCACCAATTGATTCGATGTAATCAAAGATCTCCTTGTCACATGTCGCGACCGCGGACGTTGTGAGCTGTGTGGATTTAGACACTCGCTCAAAGACATGACCGATCATCGGTTTGCCAAGTATGCGAGCCATTGGCTTACCGGGGAATCGACTACTGCCCATGCGAGCCGGGATGATAGCTAAAATATTCAAAAGCCTATTTTTTCTTTGGCTTTTGGGCGACTGCAAGCATATGTGAGCTAAGGCCATTATCTGCCAGATATATTTGCATGGAGTGCTTGTCTTGATCTGTTGCCTGCGCGGCAAATGTCCGCCAGAAGCGATCTTTAATTAGGGCAGGCTCCTTGCAAAGAATGTCAATATCAAGTTTACCAGGGGTACGCACTTCTAGAGCAGTAAAGCCGACGCGCTCAAGGAGGATTCGTGCGGCCTTTGGGTTAATAAAATTGAGATGGTGCGGAGGTGATACAGATTTTGAATTCTCCCAAAGTGCCTGAATATCAAGACCAACACCGGAAAGCGTAGTGAAGATGAATAAGTCCCCACAATCCATGAGTTTAAGAAGGTGACTTAGAAATTTATGCGGATCGTGCAAATGCTCGAAAAGCTCAAAACTCACGAAAACTTTGGGATTCGCACCAAGTTGTCCTTCATCGACATTCTCTAGAAAGTTTTGGACAACGAAAAGGCCCTTGTCGCGACAAACTTGTGCCAAGGATGGACCTGGCTCGATGACAATCACTTTTTTACCAGAAATCTTCTCATACTCCTCGGCAAAGATGCCATAACCGCCGCCAATATCTACAACGTCATGCAGACCTGTCGTATATTGATTTGCAATATCGCGAATCATTTGCGCCTTGGGTTGCCAGAGTTTCTCCCTACGCGCTTCGGCAGTCTCTTTGTAAAAAGTGGAGGCCCAGAAATTTACAGATTCGGCTTCGTGATAAAAACGGGTAAAGGCAGTCGCGGGCGGACGTTGGCTAACAAAGAGTGTCTGGCACACGAGGCACTCCGAATATTTAAAAGTGTGTTTGGTGAATGAGAGCGTCCCAACGGTTCCGCAGGCTGGGCACGAAACCGCCTCCCGAATGCCACTACTAAAATATTTGCTAGAATCAAGCTCTGCCAGTCGAAGATATTCATCGAAAATCCGTTGTGGCCGGATATCCTCCTCCTTCAAGACTTGCTTTTGGTTTTTTGATAGGCGCTTGTCGACCATAGAAACATTGCATCCGTCGAGTAGGCTATTAGGCGATAACCTTCTTGTATCCGTTTGTTGATGTCTCGGAGCTCTGGCTCGATGACATGAATGCCGGATGGAACTTTAGTTTTTCGGCATGTGCTCCTAATTCTTTGTATTGTTTTTTTGAAATTAGGATGTTTGAACCTGCCGGTCAGCCCCATGGAAGCTGATAAGTCATAAGGCCCGATCAAAATTGCGTCCAGTCCCTCAACCGAGAGTATTTCTTCTAAGTTATCAACCGCACGCGTGTGTTCTATCATCGCCACCAAAAGGGGCACCTGTGCCTCTTCGCGATAAACCTCAAAATTCTTGCCAAAAAGATTCGCGCGGGAGAACCCCACGCCACGTGTTCCTGCTGGTGGCCAGCAACAGGCGTCTCTCACTGCTATTAATTGTTCGGCCGTTTCAACCATCGGAACGATTACCCCTCCTGCTCCGGCGTCAAGCACCTGCTTGCACTCTTTCGTATCGCCTTGCGCTAATCGAACAAGCGGCAATGTGCCGCCAAGCTCCAAAGCACGGAATAAATCGGGCAATTGCGCCACAGTGATTGATCCGTGTTCCATGTCAACCGCCACCCAGTCGTATCCGGCATTCCCCATGATTTCAGCCACGGATCCGTGAGGGATTTGCATCCAGCTTCCGATGGTGCACTTTCCTTGACGCATTTTTGTTCGAATGGCACGGATGGCTTTGATTTTGTTCATAAATTCTTTATGTCAGAGTTGGAAACCAAGGACTCCTTCGCTTTGAACTCTTTTTATATTGATTCCTGCGCAAAAGAAAGAGGGTTCGCCTATTTCATACTCAGAAGATCTAACGCGGAATCGCCAATCAGCATGCACTGATGGGGGCGAACTTTAGCATGTCGCAAAACTCCACGCATTGCAGATTCTTTAGTCATGGGAGAACCGTTAATTTTTATAAAGCAAGAATGTAGTTTTAGCTTTTTCAAAATAAATAGGATTTCTCGATAAGGAGTCGCAGTACGTGAGGAGAATTTTTGCGAAAAAGGATTTAAACGAAGCAACTTCTCAGCACCTTTTACATATCGGGCCCTCAAGACCTTGGCGACAACTGCTTTTGCAAAAAGACGGCAGAACCGGGAGACGTTGGTCTTGGATGGCCGAAGACCTGCCCACGAACAATAAAGAGGTATTTTTTTAAACCGAGAAATTCCAGCAAATTTGTGTTAATGATTTCTAATTTTTTTTGGAAGGGGTAAACCGAATTTTTTAAAATTTCCTGAAAAAGACAATTTTTTAATTCCCGCTTTTTCCTTGATGACGCCATCAAAATCAAAGAAATTATTTTATATTTTCGCAAGTTTTGTATGTTTACTTTTTTTCAATTACTATTTGGTATGCTGGCGAAATTTCATCAGAATAAAATAAATTAGGTTTGAAAAAATATTTAACTTTTTTATAAAGGAAAGGTTATTCACGCTTTGCATCGCTGCCCGCAAAAAGGGAAGATACTGAATTCTGTTGCCATGAATGGAGTATGAGTTTCTTTTTTTGCTTATGCACCACGAAAAGGATTGAATTTCACTTATACGAATATTTCCAACTTTTGCTACTTCAAGGCCAAATAGGCAATCAAAAAAATCAATATTTTTTAATCTTACTTGTTTTAGTTTTTCTCGATTTATTAGTCCGTAAATAAGATGTGGTTGCATATCTAGACATCGGCTCGCAATCCGTATAAATGGTGATTTTGCGCACGAGGACTGCACTGAAATCGGAATAGCTTGGCCGGTTTCCCGGATCTTGATCCTAAAATCGGTGAAAGCCAATACGCATTTTGGGTCATCTCGGAACTTGGTCATGCAAAGCCTGATAAAATCTTTATTCCATTCGTCATCCACGGCAGCCCACATAAAGTATTTTCCTTTTGCCTTTGAAAACAAAAAATTGAAATTTTGCGTTACATTTAAAGTAGCGGGCTGACGAAAATAGGTTATTTTATGATTCTTTTTAACCCAAAAGCGGGCGATTTTTTCAGTATCGTCTGTAGAATTGTTGTCAGAAATTAAGATTTGCGTATTTTTGTGCGTTTGAGCCAATAACTGCCGAAGGCAACCATCTAAATGATGAGCCCCATTTCTTACGGGGACACCAATGGTCACCAGTTCCCGGAATTGTGTTTCTGAACCTTTTATTTTTCGGCCTGAATTGAATATTCTTCCGGTGGCACTTGGCTCAAGAGCGCTTTCCCTTGTAGAAAACGGATTGCTTCCTCAGTCGCCTCAATTTCCATCCGAGTCCGGCAATCCAGGCTCATGGAACCCATATGAGAGGTTAAAAGGCAATTCTTAAGACGGCACAACGGTCCCTGATATGGCTCTTTTTCAAAAACATCGATGGCGGCTCCTCCAATTCGTCCGAGCTTGAGGGATTTATAAAGGGCATTTTCGTTTACCACTCCGCCGCGACTAGTGTTGATCAGGACAGAGCCTTCTTTCATCCAACCTAATTCCTTAGTATTCACCATGTATCGAGTTTTTGGGGTTAGAGGAACGTGAAGGCTAATCAGATCAGCCTGCTGAAAGATGGTTTTTTTGGATACCCATTCCAATTTGAATTCCCGGTTTAATTCCAAATTCGGCATCACATCATTCACTAAGATTCGTGGAGTGCCGAACGCCGCAACCCGTCGCAAAACCCTCGCTCCGATTCGTCCGACCCCGATAATCCCCAAGGTAATCTCAGCTAGCCTTTTCCCAAAATAACGGTTCCAATTTCCTAAGTGCATTTCTAAGTTAGAAACGTGGATATTCCTGAGCAGCGAAATCATCAGCCCAACCGTAAGCTCCGCAACCGCTGGAGCTGGAGCATCGGGAGTGTATGAGACCATGATACCGCGTTTCCGTGCTTCGGATAGGTTCACATTGTCCAGACCCACCCCCACGCGGGAAATGTGTTTTAGCCGAACAGCTCGCGCAAGGACTTTGGCAGTGATTGGCTCCGTTCCTGCAATCAGGCCGTCGTAATCAGGAATAATTTTTTCCAGCTCTTTTTCCGTCATTTTCCTTCGCCAAGGATTTGTGACAAAGGAAATTCCGTTGCTCTTTAACATTTCGAATGGAAAGTGGTTTGCCTCTCCAAAAGGCCATGTTGAGACGAGCAATTTTTTCATAAGCGATTGTTAAAAAACTTTTTTTATGGTTTCTTGGGCAGTTTTAAGGTGTTCTTTCGAGTTGTTTTTTACAAAAAATCGAATGAGCATAATTGATTTGTTAAACTTTCCCATCTGATTTTTTGAGAATGCACTTTTATACCTTTGATGCTGATTTTTATTTTTAATTTTAAACTAAAACCCTTTTTTAAAACGTCTCGAGGCTTTCGGAATGAAATATCGCAAACACATTTTTCCAATACAATTTACTTTTTTGTGGAACCCGCAATCAGACAGATAGTTTTAAAAAATCTAAAATATACAAATTCGGTTTTTTGAAAGCACTGTGTCTTCTATACACATTATTTATCAATTATGATTTTGGGGACATTTTGTTTATTGCATTTTTTGCTTTTTATTTTGAAAGTCATTGACATCTAAATAAAGATAAAAACGACTTAATAAGGCATTCGAACAATCTTTTTTGGATTTTCTTGGCTTTTTATGGTTATATTTTGATTGAGCAAGTTTATTTTTTTATTGAAATAACATATCACGCTAGAATATTTTTACACAAGGGTTTTGTCTGTTTTTTCACTTATAAAATCCTTCCACTGTTTTAACCAGTCTTTTTTTGTGTCTACTGCAATTCTTTTAAATTTTTCTCTTGCAACTAAGACGTCAGGGCTTCTCCACCACAGATCGGCGTGATTCCAAATGGAATTTAAATGAAAAGCGGCGGCTTTGGAATTATGAAATGCAATCTTTGACTTTTTAAGCGTGGTTAGTAATGGTTGCATAAATGGATGGAGTTCCCACAAATTGCAGGGATAAAGTAATATTGTAGGAAGACCTGACAACATTGATTCTGAAAATGCGGTTTCAGGGTAAGTAACAACAACAACACGCGACATTGATAAAACATGGTTAAAACATTGTTTTTCGTAAACTTTATTCATTCCTATATCATCAATGAAGCGTTGTCTTAAATTCCATCCTTGATTCTCGTAAGGTTTAACACGAAATTTTTCTTTAATTTCAGGTTTTAAAAAATGATAAAACCTTATAGCTTGCCTATAATGTCTCAATGTTTGTCCGGAAATAGGTGATGCTTGAATTCTGAAGGCATATCGTGGCCACTCGCACCCAATTAATGAGCAATATTTTTTACTACTTTTTTTTGGTCTAAAACCGATCAATTTTGTCGGAGAAAGCCTTACATGCTTTGAATGGCATGGTTGGCTCCAAGTAATAAAATTGTCCGATATGTTCTCCTCAAAATCAAAAGCAAACATGCTTCCTTGTGTGAGAGAACCCCCGTGCTGTATGAGTGCAAGTTTACAGCCATTAAAAACGTTCTCTGCCGCCCAAAGCTTGAACAAATCGTTTATCCAATAGCCATTCGCGGTAAGAATAAGCTTTGGTTTTTCGGGAATGAGATCGACCTGGGCGCGTGAGATTTGAAAACCCTCAAGATAAACGATAGGAATGTCTTTTATAATTCGAGATAATAAAAAACATTCAAAATGACTTTTGCTTTTTTGATTTAAAACAATTTTTGCTCTTTCATTTTGAGAATAATGCGGAATATATGGTCTTTCTTCCGATCCTAATTCTTGAAACTCCGCCTTGTAAAACCTGGGTAATTGAAATAAACTTAAGTTTAGCCTCAAAAATGGCAAAAGGGGAAAATAACTTTTATAAAATACAACTGGATTTCTCGTAGCAACTTTACCTAAAACATTATCTGTTATTTTAGCTATTTTTCTTAAAATATTTTTTATTCTTGTCGAAAACACTTTGTTTTGTCGGCTATGTTGAATTTTGGATTTTTCTTTTTTCAGGGAAATAGATATTTTTTTTATTCCGCATTGTCTAAGATATTCTTTATTAATAATTTCGCTGAATAGGTTATAATTCCAGTATTCGTCTTGAACAAGATTATGAAAATTAGCACAGTTCAAAGGTGCTGTTTTTTGAGGAGTTTTTTCTATTTTTATTATATTTAGCGCATTATTTTCTTTAAATGCTTTTCTCAGACATTCCCACCTGTCGAAAACTACCGCAACATATGTCAGAAGCCATGGATCTAAAATAATTCGCCAGTATCGAAGAGGTCGATTGATTTTATGAAAGGTATTTAGGGCTTTGGTAAGGCTTTGCAGTAATGATAAATGTAACTCTTTAAGATAAATATAATCGTGTCTCAGTTTTGTTCGATCATCCCAATGATGGGGGATTACTGAGTAGTTTGGCTTAGACCAATCATCGCTGTCTTCAGTTACTCGGCACCATTCTCCAAGGTATACGGTATCACCCATATCTGTTTGAGTCGGTTCGAGGGCTGTGGTAATGAGCACCTTCATGGGTATCCCTTGCCAAACGTTATGTATTGCAACTTATCTTTTTTTAGAATCTTTGCATTTTTATCGAAAACAAATTTATTACGATTTTGAGAAATAGAGTCTTTTCTCCCTGCAAGAGATGGAGAAGCTTTGAATATCCATTGTCCTGATAAATCTCTTTTCCAAAACCTTGGATTACGAAATTGATCTAATAATAAGCTTAGCCCATTATTACTTAAATCCAGCCAGTGGCAAAATAAATCTAAATGTTTAGGAGATTGTTTTTCATAATACCGGACTAAGTCGAGACCCTTCTTGCGAGTTAAACGACCATGTCTGATTTCACGACATGCATGATCCGTCACTTTTGAAAAGCCATGCTTAAAGATTTTTAGCTGATCATGAAGATTCATATAATTGAAACAATCAACATAATCATAGGAGTCAAAGGTGCGGCAAAACTTTGAGCTTCGATATCTATATTTTTTAATCATCTGCTCATGCTGTATCTTAGGATCCCAACGGACATAATTACCGAGATAAATTCCAACCAACCCGACTTTGTTGATTGCCTCGTCATCAGGATAACGGAATTGCCAGACATCTTCCTCTTTAAGGCTATCAAAAATTGAGAGAAGATCATCGGATTCGTAGCCCATAAGATCATGTTCTTTGCGGTAACGACGGGTCATTTGTACTTCATGCTCATGCGAAAACATACCCACTTGTTCTACCCCCTGATGCGCGCCCCAAATGATCAAAGGTATTTTATAACGAACTGCAGTCTGAACCGGAAAAGCCGTCTGCCCGGCCAAACAAGGCCAATAAATGCTTCCAAACCTCGTTAATGTTACGCGCGTTATTTTGCGCACAGAGTCGGGATTAACATTCTGGATTTGGATATCACAATTAAATTTAATACGAAGGTTGGAAAGATTGCGTATTCCAAGAGGTGTGTTGAAATACTTATTATAGGTTACAAGCAGTGGATTAAGTCTGAGCCGATTCTTAACCAAATGCAAAATAAAATAAGAGTCGTGAGCACCTGTTACCGGGACAATGCAATCATAATTTCGTCCATTTAGACTACGATAGGGCTTTACGAACCGCTCCAGTTTCAACCATCGCTGCGCCCAATCGAGTTTGTTTTTTTCTTCATGAATTAGACAACCAGAACAGATTCCATTTTTATCAATTGTCAGCCCCAAAGGGTGATTTGTTGTATACAAACACCTTGAGCAAATTTTGCTATTGTTGTAGTTCAGTGTCTTTTTTCAGATTCGCAAAATGTATTTGGGCGTATTGCGCACCGCAGAAGTCCATTCTTAAGAATTTGTAAAGCATGTTCAGAGTAATTAAGAAAATTACCAACACCTGCTCCCACAACAGATGGATAATCAAAAGCTCTAGCTATTAGCTCTGATTCACTTAGACCACCGAACACAATTAAAGGGACATTTTTTGTCGGGAAATATTTAATAAGATTTAAGTTGAAGCTATTCTTTTTCCCTTCGTTTTTCCAATCAATGACCAAAGCCTCTGAAATAATGCCCTGAGACAATAATGAGCTTTTATTCTCCGTAAATGGAACAGATTTTTTTGACCTGTAATCGTAATGATGTATTCGGTTATTCTTCAAAGCAACAGGCAACGATGCGATTAAAGCCTGAGCACCAATTAATTCGGCCATTTCCCGAATCTGCTCGTGGTTATCATGTATTACAGCATCAACGCAAATGCGTTCCGCCCCCAATTGAATCACAGAGGCAGCATCTTTCGATGTACAAATCCCACCACCATAAATTAATGGTGTGGATAAACCCATGGAACTTATTCTTTTTAATATGGAAAAATCCGGCCCTAAATTATGTTTACTGCGATCAATACAAATAACAAAGATCTCATCGACTCCCCATCTTTCCAGATTCTCAACTAAATACTCTGGACGCCCTAAAGGAAGATAGTTTTTGTAACCAAATGATTGTACTGCCCATGAGTCTTTGATTGTTACAACTCCAATAAGTCGTTTTTTAAGCATGGCAAATTTCTCTAAAGAGATGATTTAATAAAGTAGACCCTGCCAACTGGCTTTTTTCAGGATGGAACTGCACTCCGACAATTTTTTCACGACGGATGGCGCTAATGATCCGCTTATTGGACATCGACATACAAACCTGGAATTCATCAGGGCCCTGATAAGTATAAGAATGGTTAAAGTAGAATGATTTCTTTTTGCTGGGCTTAAATAAGATATCATTTTTTAATATTTCAATCTCATTCCAACCAATATGCCATCGAGGGTTATTCAAAGAAATGATTTCACCCGGGATCAGACCTAATCCTTTGGTGTAACCATCTTCATACGAGCCGTCTGCTAGCAGTTGCATGCCCAGGCAGATGCCCAATATGGGACGTTTGAAACGTGCTTGTTGAAGAAGAAAACTGTCCAAACCTCTTTTCTTAAGAGCCTCCATCGCAGGCCGAAAAGCACCCACTCCAGGAAGCAGCAATATATCGCATTCATTTAATATATTATGGTCTTGGCTAATGCGGCAGCGTTGGCCATTTTTATTTAGGGTATGCTGCAGCGAGGCATAGTTTCCGATTCCATAATCAACAATACCGACAATGAGTCTTTTCATAAACCTATGCCAACTTCAAACAGGGGGCGAAAACTATTTCCCACACCTACTTTAAACAATTTTTTATTTGCGACTTGCTTAACCTTTGACCAAAATTCGTTAACTGAAATATCAATATAATCGCAGAAGGACTCAATGAGTTTTTTATTACAGTGACCATCGTATTTTTTCACCATTGCAATTGCTTGCTCACGTGATATACGCCCGAATCTTATTTCTTCATTGATATAATCTGTTGCCTTGCCATATCCGAATTTATAATACTTTATTATTTGATTTACGGAGACCCAATCCTCATCGAGAGAGCTGACATAGGAGGGATCTCCGGTATCTTCAGGGGATTCGGAACGAGGGTTCATTCCGTTAGAAACAGCAACAGCCCCGTTCTTCTTAAATGACCAATCACCCAAGAACCATCCTAAATCTACGATCTGTATTCCTTGTTTTTGAAATTGTTTTGAATTAGGATACATGTAAGGTAGCAATTCAGAAAATTGCCCATTTTCCTTTAAAAGCCAATCGATTTTGGCACCTGAGAGGGTATTGAGATGTCTAACATTATTATTATCCCAGCCAAATTTACTTAATGCTTGACACTCTTTCTGACCAGGATCTTCACCATTAAAAATAAGTTTGATCTTATAATTAATTGCGACTTGAGGCACGGAACTATATAAAGCAAGTTCTGTTGATTTGGCCCAATTACCAAAACGCAAAAAAGAAGCTCTCATAAGATTCTTAAATGTTTGCGGTGCCGGGCCCGATATAACCATGTCAAAACCCAAATTGATTAAATTGGATATATTATATGCTCCTCTTACATTTATTTGCTGGGGGGGCCAACACAAACTAACTAAAAGCGGCTTTAATCCGAGTTTGTCTCTCACCCATAGAGCTTGGCGTGTACTATCTTTGCCCCCGCTCACACCCAAAATACAATCAAATAGCTGATTTTTATGTTTTGGAAACTTTTTGATGATTTCTAATAAGATTAAAAATCGATCTTGAAAATCAATGCTGTCGTTAAATAAAAAATTTTTGCACGCTAAACAAATTCCATCATTTGTGAATTTTTCACCTGGTCTTGTATCGGGCTGAAGGCATATTTTGCAATACTTCATCAAATTAATTAAATTATTTTTTCATAATAAAAATACCTACTTTTGTTGTATGGAAAATTAAAGCTTCTGGCTTATTGTCAAAAAATTTATCCACATAAACTGTTAATGGAAGACAATTTGGATAAGAACCGTAGTCACAAATAGCGATAATTCCACCACGACTCAATTTCGGCCACATAAAGTTGAGTAAGATTTCACAACTCTCTAAAGTATCACTAGCAATGTAACCAAACGAGATTGGGTTAGTTACTTTGTTATAGGTTTCTATTATATTACCAGGTACAACATTGACGTTGTCGCAATCAGCAAAAACGGCTTCAACTTCCTTAAAGGAATTATTGCTGAACGAACCATTCCATCTATAGTCTAAGCCATATCGAGACTTTGGAATGCCTGCGAAACTATCAAAGAGCCAAACTGGCTTTTTCCCATAATATTTTACGGCTTCTACAAGAATAGCCCCGGATCCACCATGTAAGGATCCATACTCTACAACGTCACCTTTTACATTAGATGTTATTTTTATAAATTGGATAAGATCAAAAAGCTGCGCATCGGTGATCATCGAACGCGCCCTTGCTCGCGCCCGGTTTGCGATTCCTTTAAAAGGCTCTTCCTGGTGAAAAGGACTGTGATATTCTGTGCGATCATAGATCACAGGCATCGCGTTTAATTTTTTTTCAAATAAATACCATATTGCTGACTTCATTTCATGAATTTCCTCAGCACATACTACAACCAAAATATTTGGGTCATTTTTAAGTGAATCGATTGAAATCAGAGTCTTGCCGCCGCAATCATAATTAATATATTTGTCACGCCAGTCACAAAGAGTTGGCTGTTTGCCTTGTTCTTGCAAAAGACGATAAAGCCACTTCATATTATCGCTAAAACCATAGAGCGCCAGCGAAGGAAATGATTCCATACTTATTTTCTTCAGCAGTCGTTTAACAACATCAGGAATATAATCTATTGTTTCAAGAGGAGTATACTTATTGATTGGTTGGTTCATTTTTTGTTTTTTGAAAAAAGTATTATTTTTACTTTTAACTATTTTTATGTTTCAGGAAATCTGATTTTTTCAGCCCATCTTTTAGCATGGCACCCAATACTTTTTGTGAAATTTTCTGTTTTTAAGATTTCTACTTGCGAACCGAATTCAGATTTTAACCTTTCTAAATCGGAATCATTTAAACAGGGCAAATAAATATCCTGCCAATATTGTGCTTCCCGCTTCGCATTTTTTCCAATCATGCCGATTTTTTTTAAATTATGCATTAAAAGTTTGTATAAT
>Ga0214921_10005443_pt1 | contig 18010 bp, 15 predicted proteins | sample LL1505_MetaG_FD_177992 | JGI IMG/M metagenome (GOLD analysis project Ga0214921, IMG submission 177992) | Freshwater microbial communities from Lake Lanier, Atlanta, Georgia, United States - LL-1505 | ecosystem: Environmental > Aquatic > Freshwater > Lake | place: USA: Georgia | collected...
CGCTGAATACCAGGGGGCGTAAGGGTTATCTAAAACTAAGAGAAGTTTTGGTTGAATTACGTTATAAACCGCCTGCAAAACAAATGCGCCCGTATATCCAAGGAAGTAAGCAACAGATTTAAACCACATATCTCTTTTCACAATCTGTGCAAGTGGGAAAATATAAGCTGTAACAATCACAGCGCCTATAAATCCAGCCTTAACCCCCTCAATACCATTACGTGAATACTGACCTGAAAAACTTCCTAAGAGCAGAGTTATAAAAGTTATACGAACCGATAACGTTCTAGGTAGAAGCGCACTCCAGTAAGAGTATGGATTTTGATTCTCACCAGATTGGGAATTCATGACCTGCTGATTTTGAAGTTTTCCCTTTTGAGATTGAAGTGAGTTTGCAACCGCCACACTTTGTTCATATAAAGTTTTAAGGCTCCTTGAATCTGTTTGATTTTGAGAGTCTTTAAGTAATTCATTTATGCCATCTTGTAGAGAATTTATCTGGGGCAGGATTTGGTTTTGGAAGACCTGCTGGGCAATAACTTTTTGAGCTTTCTCAGCCTCAACAAGGCTCACTTGATCAGTTTGTAAGATTTGATCAAGTGAATTTAAAGCTTTTATCTCAATTCGCTTTCGCTCAATTGAGCCAAAGAAAAAAGCTACTAGAGCCATAGCCAACCCGGTGTAGGTCATAGATGGGAATAGGCGGTTTATGAAGGCAAAATCGTAGCCAAAGTTCCAGTTTGCATTACATGCTGTAAAAAAGCCTCGAACAAAACCGGCGCCAAACCAAACTATTAGACATCGCCAAAGTGGTTGAAGCCGCTGGTAGCGATTTCCTAACAACACATTTTGCATTATGAATATATACAAAGCGCAAACTAATTCACCACCAACTGCAATGACTACTGCCTGTGATATCGAAGTATTGTTAAATGATTGCTCACGTTCAATTGAGGTTAGAAAGCCAAATGGCATAACAATTGGAGTGTATGTACGGATTGATACCGCCCAGCGTCCAGTTGCGGCGTAGCGAAATCTTAAAAGGGCAAATTTCACTTAACTACAACTTTTCCTTGTTGCCACATCCGAACTGCTAAAACACGGGGATTAAAGTCCTCATCATTTTTTATGCCCATGCTGGCAAAGGTGCGTTGCACCAAGGTCTCTGCAGCACGAAGGGATGTCCCACGTTTTTTAGCGATGGCTGAGTTTGTATACCCCTCAGATAGCATCAATAAAATCTCACCCTGCGTAGCGCTAATGAGTATTCGGTCATTTTCCACAACAGGTTTAACAGATTCAAAAGTTAGATTAGAGATGGAGTTTTCAACCGCTGCAACTAGATCTGAAATTGATCCAAGCTCAGACTTAACTAGGTAAGTAACGCCAGCAGGTAGAGCCATTCCATTCGGAACTGCTAGCGCAGGGGATGCATGTGAGGTTAAGACCACCTTGCCTACCCAAGGGTGCTCTTTTTCTATGTATTGCAATAGATCAGCTCCACTTGGCCCAGTAATACCAAAGTTTAAATCTGTAATAACTGCATGCGGATCAAAACTACCTATTTTGGCAATCGCATCTGCCACATTTGTAACAGCCTCAACTTGGAAATTGGCACTGGTTAGTACCTCGCGCAGAAGATTAAGCGTGAAATCTTCATCTTCAGCCACAAGTACACGGGCCTTAAATCCAGCAGACATCGTTCTCCAATTGGCTAGGGCTTAAGTTTAGGCGTGAGCCTGGGAAAAAATAGCCATAGTTATCGGTTTTTACTTGATTGAATAAGTTATCCATAAGATTAGAGTCAAGTTTTACAGGCAGTACGCCGGATATCACTTCGCCAGTCAGTATAGTGTTTCGCAAATTCTCTCTAGATGAGCTGCCGCAACGTTGATGTGTTCTCATCGCACCGTGTCACTGGTAGGCCCACGCCTTATCATGCCGAAGAAGAAGTACAACTCAGAGCTACCCATTTCAGACGACACATTGCCAAACCAGGACTTACTGGCATCTAGCAAGTGCCCGGTCGTAAAGTAACAACATGAGAAGAACGCGTGGCATTCGACATTAAATATGTCCAAGAATGGTCCATGGGGCTGGACTTAATTCTTAATGAAAGGACATTTAAGGTTATTGGCTCAGGAGAGGGTCGTATTGATACCTAGAAGATCAAATTATCCATCGCTATTGTTATTCTCTTGTAAAGACAACTTGGAGGCAACCACCACACTTATGGCTCATGAGTTCACATCCACTCATTGTTTATGAGTAGGAGATTTGAGAATATTGAACTTCCAATATCCTAGAATAAATCAAAAGGGCATCTAAACCAAAAATGTGGATTTCTCAGCTTAAAAATGCTAGTACCTAGCCGGAAAAATAACTAAGGTGGTGGCATGAACGAAAAATTCTCAGAACTGGAAAAAATTAATTATTCAGAAATCAAATCTTTACTAAACGTGATTGAACGTGAAAAAATAAATACGATTTTGTTGAACTCTCCGTCTTGGCACGACATTCAATTTTGGACACTAATCGCACCGTCGGCTGAAATTTACGTGCTTAATAAAAGATTATGGGATCTATCTAATATGTTTTCAAAATCGAAAATTGTTAAGTTAAAACTGATGAAACCAAAGCAGACATTCGATTTAGTTGTCCTACAAAATGTTTTGATGTATTCTAAAAATCCAACATTGTGGCTTAAAAATCTAGCAGAAGTTGCTAAATACGTCTTGGTTCAAGATTTACGATATCGCATTAGGAGTAAATCTGAAGATGGTTTAGGAGGAGATGGGGATGTATCTAGATTTTGCCTTACGCTTGAACAGGGAGTCAATTTGCAATCCAGCAATTTGTATTGTCTAGACCAACTTACTTCTAAAGATAAAGTTCTTGGGTTTAAGTTGTATGAAGGCGGAGTAAATGAATATCATTCAACGCAGACTCCTCCAATTCACATAGCGTGGATAACCAAGGGAGTTGCTGATGAGTCGAGTATAAAACCCAATGTTTTTGTCAAAAAAATATTGAAATACCAATTAGCAATATTGAGAAATCGATTCTAAGAAAAGCTAACTGGAAAGCTAGATGCTCTCTATTTCTTGCCGAGAATCACTAACGGTTTACTGAAGATAATAACGACACACAATTTTATTCAGACCTAGACTAATTATAATTTTTCTGATTTCCCGATTTCTGGAGTATAAGTAAGTATCTGTAATGATTAGGAATTTGATGGCTAGAACAAATCTTGTTATATGGTCTCATCTGTGAAAGAATTTTCGTATGGCAACAGCTATCGTGCATGAGTGGTGGGCAAATTTTGGAGGAGCTGAGAATGTCACGCGTGCGATTTCAGATTTAATGCCAGAAGCAGACGTTTACATTTTAATCAAGGATGTCCGCGGATTAGATACTGGATTGAAAAGCCGCAAGCAATTTGAAAGTTGGATAAGTAAAGTTCCAGGTGCTAAGGATCGACGCCTAACAATACTATTGTCACCTTTGGCATATAGAACTTTGTCTTTCAAAAAGTATGATTTGATTATTTCTTCTTCTCATACCTTTGCGCATACAACTCGATTTCCAAATAGTAGAAATGCAAATTACCTGAGTTATGTTCATACTCCTTCACGGAGTATATGGACTCCAGAAATTGATAACAGAAGCAGTATTTTAAATCTTCCACTTGTCCGAGATAGCTTAAAATTACTCGATAAAAATCTGGGAAGACATGTAAATGCAATTGCTGCGAATAGTTTCGAAGTTCAAAAAAGAATATCAAAATACTGGGGCCGAGATTCAGTTGTAATACATCCTCCATACGACATTGAAGTCAGTAAGCCTTCCTATGAGAACGAAATATTTGATATACCTTATAAGAAGAAAAGCTATCTGGTAGCAGCGGGAAGGATGGTGGGATATAAAAATTTCCATGTAGCTATTGAAATAGCAAAAAGAATGAATACCCCATTAGTTCTAATGGGAAGTGGCCCATTAGAATCTGATTTAAGGCAAATTGCTAAGGAGCATAAATCAGAAGTCCATTTTGAGATATCACCAAACAAAGCTATGTGGAACCACGTTATTGAGAATGCCAAGGCATTTTTGTTTCCCACTTACGAAGATTTTGGTATTGCACCTCTTGAGTCCATAGCGTTAAACACTCCGGTATTTGCGTTGAATCTGGGAGGAGCAAGGGAATACATTCAGGAAGGAATTAATGGAAGATTAGTGTCCTCATTAGATGCTGAAAATTTTACGCAAGCCATTAACGAATACGACTTTGATCGGACAAGTCTGAATGAAACAATTTCACAATTCAATATGAGTAGTTTTCGCTCGAAGTTTATGAATTGGATAGACAAAGAAGGGTAAAATAATTCATTTCCAAGAATTCACGGTATCGATGACTTTTCCACGATCATATTTATCGGCTTCCCATGTCGCATGGAGAGTAACTAAACCCTTTGCTTTATTCATTTCGAAAGTCTTTCCATAAAAGTCTGAACGAATGACCGGTAGAGCGGCGAAAATAAACAGCGGGTCTGACATAACTAAGTGAAAGCCAGATTTCCTAACCCAAATTGATTGCCTAAACGTTAATTTGTTGCAGGGAGGAATATAAATTTCGACCTTGATTTGCAAGCGATCATGCATTAATTGGCGTCCGCCTTTTAAGAGATTAACTGAGTTAATTTTACCTAAGCCAGAAAGTTCATTAAATTGCTTCACGGTACGGTCATTTTTCAAGTCATTCTGTTGAATGCAAAGTTGGGAAAATATAGAATTTCCATGTTCTAAGCCATGCATTGCTGGAATCATATTTTTTAATGTCTTTAAAAACATCCAGTCACTATCTTTGCACATAAGGGGCACAATGCCCAAGATAAAGGGCACATTACATGAATCAATCGCTCGCAGAAAATCTTGAATGCGAGACTCATCTTGTAATGGGCGAACGCCTACGGGGAAGTCATCAATTCGTAAAATTAAGCGTTTTTCACGTAGGTCATTACGGCTCAAAGCTTTGGAGAGTTGTTTATACTTTCTGGAATCAAAGCCTGATGCTTGGCGTAAATTACTTAGCGCCCTGACGAATCTCACGAACCAAGTATAGGTTGGAAGGCCTACTGGTACCCTGGCGCACATCAGACACCAGAATACTCGTTCTTTTGGGGATTGAATATGAAGAAAGTATTAGTAATTGGGCGAAATTTGAGTCGAAATGCTGTTGGAGGCATGGAAGCACTAACAGCAGACGTGGCTCGAATTTTGGATAAAAACAATTATCAAGTTACTTTTTGTGGTCCTAGACTAACGCAGGCCGAACTGATCATTGCAAACTCAAGATATATAACTTTTGATTGTACATCTTCAAGATACACGATGAAATTTTGGTTGGGCATTATTAAAAATGAAAATAGAATGCGAGACTTTGATGCTATTTATAGTGCAGGCAACGCTGCTTTCCCTCTTGTTTTTTTTGCATCTAGACACAAAGTAATTTTACATTGTCATCAAACGGCGTATCGAAATGCCATAAACAACTTGAAGAGAGGAGATGGACTCAGATTTATTATAAATCTTTCAAGAGTTCCAAGAGAAATTCTAGCCTTCCGTATTTTTAGAACAATTTTGTCTGTCAGTTCAAACGTACAAAAAGATATCAGTAGATTTCCATATTATTCCAAGTCGACGCTGTTAACTAATTTCGTTCCAGAAACAGTATTTCAATTTTCCAAAAAAGATCGTGAAGAAGTACGCCTTGAATTAGGTATAAATGAGTTAGAAAAAGTTTATATTTCTACGTCACGGCTTGAAAAAAATAAAGAAATTTTACGAACTCTCCAACTATGGTCTAAAAAAAATGATTTCAATAGCAAATTGCTAATAATAGGTGGGGGTACACTTCGAAACACTGTGGTTTCTTTAACTGAAAAGGATTCACGAGTATTGTATTTAGGAAGTAAGAACAGAAGCCAATTAGGTAGATATTTGTCAGCTTCCGACTTCTACATATCAGGTAGCAAAAATGAAGGTCTAAGTCTCTCGATCCTTGAAGCACTGACGAACGGCTTAAATGTGTTGGTGTCCTCAGAAGTTAGGCACAACTTAGAGGCAAATGATATCCCGCCCCAGTATTTAATTTCTTTGGATGGGATTGATTTCTTAGAAATTGAAAGATTAGGAAGAAGTGAAAATTCGCTTTTGCCTGAACATCTGGGTGTTAATTTTTATGAAAATTCATTATTGATGATATTTGAAGGACATACGTAGTGCAAAAAAATCAATATCCAGAATTTGAAATCGTTTGTATTTCAACGGCAGACTGGGACGCACCTCTCTGGACGAACAAACAGCATATGATGAATGGCCTTAATGCTAAAGGTTCAAAAGTATTGTACATAAATTCTATAGGACTCAGGTCGCCAGGATTAAACTCAAGGGATTTGCTTCGAATTTTGAAAAGAGTGATTGATTGGCGTCCGTATGCAATAGAAAGAAGTCATAATCTATGGGTAGATGCGCCCTTGGTCTTGCCCATGTCAAATACATTTTATAGATACTTAAATAAGCACTTATTGCGATTTAGGATGAGTAGAAATCTCAAAAGAATTGGATTTTCAAAACCAATCATTTGGACTTACCACCCATATGTCGAAACCTATTTTAGGAATTTAGATCGCTATCCAATTGTCTACCACTGCGTGGATAACCTTGCAGATTATCCGGGCGTTGATTCAGATGTATATATCTCGACTGAGAAGATATTTTTGAAACATGCTATTAAAGTTATGACTAGTTCAAAACCCCTTATCGAACTATTGAAAAATCGTGGCGCAAAAGATCTTGTCTACTGGCCGAATCCGGCGAACATGAGCACGACTCTGACAAATTTCCCCAAATTCGATGCAAAGAAAATAGTTGTTGGGTTTATAGGGGCTATTAACGAGGAAAAGCTCAATTTCTCTTTAATTTCGGAAATCGCAGAAAAACATCCAACCCTTGATTTCTATTTTTATGGTCCACTTGGAGACGGTTTAAAGTCCTCAAAATATAAAATTAACACTCTGCCAAAAAATGTCATGTTTAAGGGTTATATAAACTTTGGTTCAATACCTGAGATACTTCAAACTTTCACCTTTGCATGGATCCCATATTCAATCAATCCCTACACCAAGTATGTTTTTCCAATGAAGATCTATGAGTATTATGGGCAGGGCCTTATGGTGGTTTCAACAGAGTTGCCAAGTTTAGTTGATCAGGAGATACCTTTGTTGAATTTTATTTCTTCATCATCGGATTTTGAGAAAATATTTTCGCGTTTTATTGCTTCCGATGATGCAATAAAGAGAAGTGAAGCACAAATTAGAATCTCACATGCTGCCAAACATTCCTGGGAGAATAGAATTAACGAAGCCATCTTTCTGCTGGGGGGTATATCGACGTGAAGCTATCAAAAAAAGCATATTTCGTTTGTAATGAGTACCCATTTCCCCAAGATACCGGTGGTAAAAAACGTATATTTTTATTCTACCAATTTTTAAGTGAAGCATTCCAAGAAGTTGTTGTCGTTTGCCCTCGACCCGATCTATATGTGGAGCATGAGGCGGCGAGGGAAACTTTCATTTTCTATGAACCACAAAAAACTAAATTCCATGACAGATTCAGGCTATTACCGTTATTTAATGTTTATTTTTTGAGTCCACAGACAATAAAAATCATTTATGATTTACAAAAAAGTGATAGCCCTAATGAGTTTTTCTTTTCACACTCCTATCTTGTCCCAAGGCTTCAAAGAAAATTATCTTCGTATAGTCTTGATTTAGCGAATATCGAATCAGAAAGATACCTGAGTCTTTCAAAGTTAAGATATGGAAAATCCAAGCTCTCAAGTCTTTTAGAGTTTGTGAAAGCGAATTACTGGGAGAAAAGTGTGATTAAGAATGCTAAGGTAATCTTCACATGTACAAAGTATGACCATAAACAGATCTTGGGTATGAATCCCGGTGCGGTTTTTTTGCCCAACCAGTATCTTCTTTCACAAAGTGATTTTAAATTTTCTCCTTCGAAAGACAAGGTTCTAATTTTTGGCAATTGGGAGTATTTGCCGAATATAGTGGGATTGAGATGGTTTTTAGATAAGGTTTGGAAGGAGGTGATTAAGCAAAACTCCGTAGCAACCTTGTCAATTGCTGGCAAAGGAAGCAATCAGATGGAACTTTCCAGCGACCTACTTGAGGGCTGTTCCGTACTTGGAGAGTATGAAGATCTATCAAGTATGTGCATGGAGCACGATCTTTTGGTTTTTCCAACGTCACATGGTGCCGGTCAACAATTGAAGGTTGTCGAAGGGTTATTTACTGGTCGAGTGGGAATTTTGTCCTCATATTCATATAGGTCAGTCCCTGAAGAATTGAAAATGTTAGCTTTTGAATCTAGATCATCCGAGGAATTTATTTTTCAGATAAAACTCTTCTTAGAGGATGATAATCTGAGACATAAGCATGAAAAACTTTCTCAGTCGATTGGTTTCAAAGACGGCTATAAAGAAAGATTACAACAAATCAAGGGTATTTATGTATAAAAAATTAGAAATTATTGAGCCTGGTGGCTTTGGTGGTGTTTATCAGCACTCAGTCGCACTGGCAGCACGAGTAGAAGAATTATTTGAAAGAGTAACTATTCATACTTCAAAATCGCCAGAAATAATCATTGGAGGAGCATTTCACATCTGTGAATGCTTTAATTGGTTCAGAAGTGATAAAAAATATAAAAGAAAAATTAAATTTTCGTTGTACTTCATCTTTAAAACTTGGCCGCATCTAATATGGAAGGCTCGAAACTCTTTTGTAAACCTGCAAGGAATTTCCATTCCAATAATGAGTTTGATAATGGTGATTGGATTTAGAACACTCCGGTACAAAGTTGTTTATACCCCTCATAATTTATTTGCTAGGGACAAGGGAAAAATTGCGCAATTGATTTTGAAGGCCTGTATCGCCTTTTCGAGCCTTATAATAACTTTCTCAAAATCTGATACTAAATATCTAAATGACAAAGATATTGAATGTTTTTCCGCCCCTTTGTTTATGCCGAAATATCCCCTAGATCCTGGAAGAGTTAATCTATGGGAAAAGAGAATCAGAAAAAATGGCAAAATTACTTTATTAATGGCTGGTCAGCTAAGACTCGATAAAGGGTTGTTTGATCTGGAAGAACTAATGCTAAATATGGACGAGAATTACATTTTGGCAGTGGTTGGAAAATCTACAACAGCTCAAGCAGAAGAAATACTAAATAGATTAAAGAAACAAGATAATATTATGGTAATAAATGAGTATTTAGATTTTGCTGATTTTTATACGCTTATCTCAATATCTGATTATGTTTTATTGCCTTATAAGCTCGCAAGCCAAAGCGGTATAATTGAGCTAGCAAATAGTCTTAACGTTCCCACGATAAGTTATCCGGTTGGTGCACTATGGGAACGCGCTACATACATTACAGAAAATCCCAATCCTCAATCGATGGCAAAAACTATTACCACCCTAGGATTTCCCAGTGAATCTTTTGTTAACCAAGGGGTTGAGGAAAACGATTTTTGGGTGGAGGCATTTAGGAAACGGCTATCGCAATTTTAACCAACAATGATGAACGTAGGATTAGTCGTATAATCCAACACAGCACTCGTTTATCTTGACCACATAAATATATTTCAAGTAATAGTCAACAACCTGATATCGGCAGATAAATCAAAGTGAGAATAGGAGTGACCGCCATTTATGTAATGCAATTGAAGAATCGATCGTTTCAGATAAAAATGGAGACACTTTGTGGCGCATAAATTGCTCTAAGTTGTTATTCAAGGCAAAATTACATGCATCTAATAATTGATCGAATGCGTCTACATCTCCTAGTAAAGACGAGTATTCGGGAATACTCTGTTCGAGGGTTTTCATCCATCCAACTCTAGTTGAAACTACTGGTAAGCCCAATTGCAAAGCTTCCAGTATTGCTAAGCTGTTGGCTTCATAGGCACTTGTACTAATCAAGAAGCTCGCCTTTCTCATAACATTTGCGACTTCATTTCTTTCCAAAATCCCTAATCCAACACTGCCATTAACCAATCCTGAACCTATGTGAATCAATGGCAAATTAATTTGTTGCATAATTTTACTAGCCAATTCTGGGCGCTTTCTTTTTTCAGCACGACCCAGAAATAATGCATGTGGATATTCAACATCATTAAATGCCCAGGATTTGCTTTTTGTTTTCGGAACAAAATTAGGTATCACATGATCTACACGTTTCCTGTAGTAGATCTTTATTTCTTCCAAGACAGATTGCGAAACTGCAACTGTCGTGCACCCCTGGGAGGCTTTAATTTCGGAATAAGCACCTGTTGCCATGCGCTTAATGACCCAGAGACCTTCTTCACTCAATGAGTAACTTGCCCTCATGTGCGGTATCCAGCATCCGTGGAAGATATGGATTTTTTTCCCAGAGGTTCTAGCAGTAACCATCCCGTTTCCAATTACAATTGAGTCAGAAACGTTTGCGTTTGGTGGGACGACATCTATATCTGTAAAATCTAGCTCTAGGAGTTTTGCTAGATCTTGAGCAAATCTTTCAACCCCACCATTCATAGAATTAGGATTTGGGCTTACGACTCTTATTGATTTCAAGACTTATCCTTTCAAATGGAGTGCTAGGTTCTTAATGCGATTGAAGGTGAAGAGAGTAAATTCCACGAAGGGATTTCGAATATAGCCATTTTTGTACAACCATGCACCATGTTTAATCAGAAAAGTTCCAGTGTTCACCACAGCGAAAGTCTCATAAGTAAGCCTTTTTTTGATTCCATTTCTCTCATAACCGCCTTTCGGTCTACCTAAACTGTAACTAAAAGATTTCGGAGAACAAAACACAGAAAAATTATTCTTTAAAAGAGTTATAAAAAAGTCATTCTCTTCTCGATACCCATTAAACAAATAGGAAGTGCTGAAGGGGAAAAGACGAGCTACCTCCGTCTTGCAAATAAAATTCATAGGGAGAAAAGGGCAGATTACTGTTGAAGCAGGGATTATGGAAGGATTATTTAAACTTGGCCCGCTTCCATGATACTTATGATGTGCCGGAGGGTAGCCGAGACCATCCAAATTCAGCCAAGCAGCACCTACAACGTCGGCGTTAAGTTGAACCATCTCAGACATTAAAGCATCACAAAAATTTGTTTCAAGAAAATCATCATCATCTGAAAATAGTATGAAATCATTCGTGACGAGTTGTACTCCCAAATTTCTCGAAGCGCTAGCTCCCATATTAAATTCATTTACTAGATAATTTAAAACAAACTTTGCCCCGGCACTGAAATCTTCTATCAAAGTGACAGTTTGTTCATCATGGCCATCTACAATTATGACAACTTGACCAATAATCGGTTGAGTGTTTGCCCACTTCAATTTGTCTAAAACTTGTGCACTTCTATTTGAAGTTGGGATAACCAATGACAGAATTCCATCCAATTGATCTGAATCTCTATACGCCATTGCATGTATCTTTTGGGACAGGTAGAACTAAGAACATGCTTAAAGATACCACACGGATGTAATCACGAAAATAAGAGTCAAGATAAATGCAGAAAATAGGAACAAAACGCTGTACACAAAATACTTATGTGGCAAATTTAGAAGTTTAAAACTAATTCGTAACGCAGCAAGAGTAATAAATGATTCCGTGAGTGAAGTTATAATCGCGGTTGTAATGAAGCCATATCGTGGGATCATAATGAAGTTAGAGATGAAGTATAAAACTACCGCTATAAACTGGTAAGGAATCAATTTTGCGAGCTTAGAGAAAGCAATTAAATTTCCGACCGCCATATAGTTCAGACCGATCGCAATAAGCGAGACGGAGAACCAAGGTATCAAGCTAGCACCTTCAATATATTTTTCTCCAAATAATTTCACCAAGATAAAAGGACCTAGGAGGTTACCTAAAATCAAAATTCCAATCGAAATAAGCGCTAACCTTTTTAGGGTTAAAATAAAAAAATGAGAACGGTTCTCGTCCGTTCGAGAAACCAAATCTGGGATAAAACCAGTGAAATAAACTTGATAAAAAATTTGTCCTAATTCCAAAAATTTGTAAGTAGCTCCATAAATAGCAGCAGCTTGCAAACTTTGAAGAGAACCAATTAATGCCGTATCCAAGCGAAAATAGAGATTTATTAATATTGAGCTAAGCATTGCGGTAGAACTCATTTTTACAATTGATTGAAATTGAAATCTAGAAAAGTGTTTTAACTGAAAGTATCTTTTTGATAAAATAACAATGACTAGGATATTAAATATTGCCGCCAGGCAGTAGAGAGAAACAAACAAGAAACCTTGATACTCAAACGATTTTCCAAGAATTACCAAACACAGCCATACTAAGGCATTAAGCAAAGGAAGTGCATTTAATAACAAATATCGTTGCTCAATAACCAAATAAGAGCCGAACAATTTAAAGGATGAAATCACGGACACAGATACGATTAGCAAAGATAACGGGAAGCTTATTCCCAAACTTGTTTTGAAACACAAAATAGTTGCCACCGAAATAACAAAAGAGGACAAAATTGCTAAAGTTAACGCTGCTGTAGATATTTGGTACTTGGTTTCCTTTTCTAAAGTCAATTCTCGCAAAAGATTTTGTGAAAGACCAAGCTCGGAAATTTGGATGATAAATACTATGGTTCCGGTTATCGAAACGAAGAATCCATAATCCGAGACTGATAGAGATCTAACGAGAAGACTTGTTGCAATAATGTTGCAAGCTATACCTAGAGTCCTTAAACCGAGAGAAACAATCTTCACGGTTTTATACCTTATACATTCTTCTAAGAATTACGGAAAAGGACTGGAATCCATGAATCGACAAGGCTGAAAAAAGCGTCAAAAGGTGAGCAGTTACCATGCGGAGAGTGTATATTCCGTATTCTGGGAAAAACCAAACGTCCTGAATTTTTTACTATGAAATTGAGGCTTTTATAAGTGAAGATTCTCAATCTGAGAAAGTATGGTTCAAGCCGATCTGAGTTATTTTTCTTCGCTGGAGTATTCAGCTTATTGATTTTGGGCACTGCTGCTTTGATCGTAAAGCCAGCAATTCTTGAACAGCTGATGTCGCCAAGGAGCTTGAAATTCATCGTAATTCTTATCGGCCTTGTGCTGTCAGTTATAAGTAAGAATAAAACCAAAATTCTCTTGGGCTTGTTGGTGTTAAGCCCTGCAATTAACTTTGAAATTAAGGCTGGAGAAAAAGTATTAACTTTTGTGGATTTAGTACTTTTCCTCTTTTTGATGAATGCTTTTAATGTGTATTATAAGTTTCGATCTAAATTCGGAAAAGTAAAATATGAGTTCTATTTTATTTATCTTGGGATTATTCTTTCATTTTTAGTCGGAGATAAAAATTTAGATTCAATATTTGGAACATTGAGATGGATTGCAATAATTAGTCTGATCTTATTCTTTATGGTGAATGTAGGGCAATCGATTATTTCAGATCACATTTTCATTGGAAAGATGTTTGTAATTTCATCATTAATATGTGGAATATTTGGAATCGCTCAAAAACGTGGCATAAATATTTATGTTGGAACTTCGTATGTCAATGATAGAATAGATTCAACATTCCAATATTATTCGAACTATAGTAGTTTTTTAGCAACTTGTCTTCCAATAGCACTTTATTTTGTCTTGAGTAGAGAATCATCTCGATTTTGGAAAGTCACATCCACAATTGCATCACTAATTATAATGGAAGAAGTGGTCACTAATTATTCACGTGGAGCTTTGGGTGCGGTGGCTCTATCTCTTGGACTGACTTTCATAATGTTTCGAAAACGGTTTTTACTTGTTTCAGGAGTAGGCTTCTCTTTACTTGCAATTGGCATATTCCTTTTGTCGCGGATTCAGAATTCAGAAATCTTTCAGATCTACCAGGAGAGGTTTGCAGTTGGAAATGGTTCGGATCGTGGTAGATTTATTTTGCAAAATAGTGGTTTTGAACTCGCGAAACAAAACCTGCTTGGTATAGGAAGTACGAATTTTGCTCGGGAACTAGAGAGTGGGATTGTAGTATCTCGTCTCGCCTTAGCGCATGCACACAGCTTATACATTTCAATCGCATTGGAGCTAGGGCTTATTGGACTAGTGGGTTTCCTCATATTGATTTTAAGGGCTTTAATCATGAGGTCGGAAAAATCTGAATACTCTGATGTCCTAATTAGAGGTTCGTTTCTGATCGCGTTTATTTGTCAGCTATTTCAGGGATTTTTCGATTACTTTTTTAATGAAACTGCATCAGCACTTCTATTTGCATTGGTAGTAGGTGTTAGTCTACAAAAAACAAATTTCATAAGTTATCGAACTCGATCTAACCGTCTTGAATTTATTGATATGAGACCTGACAACTAAATTTCAATTCAAAAATTTTAAAGCTTCAAGTGGCATCAATACTGTAAAGCCCGCCTCGGTTATCTTCCGCAATGATACGGTAACCCTTGAGCTGAGACTTGTTCAAAAATTCTATAAGTTGTAATTCTGTCCCTTCGGTATCGATCTTTATAAGATTGATCTCTTCAAGAGACTCTTTCAAATGTAATATCTCTGTCAGAATGTTTTTAACTTCCACCTGAATTATGTTGGTAGACTTCTCCAGAGATGTACTTAACGATCCATATCGTCCAGTGTCTTCAAATTGAAACGGGAATTGCCCATCTTCGGTGCCCAATGCGAAGTTATTGATACAAAAACGTCCCTGAAATGATTGCATATTCAATTTCAGTAATTCTAGATTAGCAGGATTTGGTTCATAGCATACAACGTGAGTGTTAGGTCTTCTAGACAAGAAATATACGGCGGATATTCCGATATTTGAGCCGACATCAATTATCACATTCTCACTATCTCTCAACCTGTAATCTTCACGGCAGAAAACTTCAAAAATTGTTACATAGTCATGCAAAGATTTGGTTCTAATTGGTAGAAATCCAACTGGGGTTTTAATTTTGATCAGCTTGTTTGAATCGTGGTTATTTGAGGTTTTGAACCATAAGTAACCCCTCAGGAAAGATATAGGTTCTTGGATTAGAAATACTGCGCGAAAAAATGCGAATAACTTGAGAGGGTTTATCGCTGCTTCAAGAAATTGAGAGATAGGTCGGTCAAAGACTTTTATCTGCGAAAGGACTCTACTTGCTGGAGAGCTTTTATTCATTGAATCCCTTTTGTGTTAGATACATTTTGTGTTGTTTAATCGTATCTCATATTCAATTTATTAGAGGATCTGGTTCAACTATTTTAGTTTTTGCGGTGTCCAAGTTCGCGATATTTAGGTTCCCTGTTTTATTCAAATCACACCAAAGGTATCTACTCCTAAATGCGAAAAGGTGAACCCTGCTCGCCAACTGCTAAACCAATTACTATAAGTAAAAGTAATCCACTAAACACCGTATAACTACTCGATAATTCATACACTAAACATACGCCCCATTTTTTGTGAGCGTAAGGACACTACCGACCCCCCGTTCCTTTTCTAACCGCTAAATCCCACACGTTTGGCTCTCGAAAATCAGAAAAAGTTTCTTTGACGGGCACTCCGGAATCTCTTTTTCGACTAGAATAATCGTATGAGTAGTACGTTTATTAAAGATATAAATGATTGAAGTAATGAAACTACTAATAGTATGCCGAGTGAGACTAGCTTGAAGCAAAATAATAAGAAAGATCAAAAGTGCGTTCACTAATTAAAAAAAATTCTTGGAGTTAAACCCATTTACTCCCTGCTTAGGCAATTACGGTACCTATGTCACATAGACGCAGAGTCTATTAATCAGCAACTTCAACAAGTTTTGATTAACCAGCACAAAGCAAATCTTCGACAAGGAGAAAAGTCATACGAGGATGTTTCTCAGGCCGGATTCAGATGCTACTCCCAGTTTGAAGAAGACGGAATTATTCTTTATGTTCTTTCAATGATTGGAATGAAGACAAAAAAAGTCGTTGAAATTTGTATTGGGAACGGCGAAGAATGTATGGCGACTAACTTAGTACTGAACCACGGCTATCAGGGTTTTCTTTTTGATGGTAGTGAGCACAATGTCGAGCACGCGAATCGCTTCTTTAAGTCGAAAAAAGATTGCCTCCTTACTCCACCGTCTGTTGAGTCAGCCTGGATTACAAAAGACAATGTTAATGATCTACTTCGCAACATAGGCGCACAAGGTGAAGTGGATCTTTTATCTCTCGACATTGATGGCAACGATTACTATATCTGGGAAGCAATTAACGAGATTAACCCACGCCTTTGTGTATTCGAGACTCACGATATTGTGCCTGGAGATTTGAGTATCACGATTCCATACGAGGAAAACTTTAATTGGAAAACTAAAGAGGGTGCAGAACCGGACTTTAGATCTGTATCGTTATTGGCCATGAAAAAATTATCTGAACGTAAAGGCTATAGATTAATAGGAGCGCACAAACACGGATTTAATGTTTTTTTTCTTAGAAACGACATCTCACAAGACATATTTCCAGAGGTGAGTATTGATCACATTCACAATAATTTGTGGACAAAGGTCGGGCAGCAACAACGCTGGCCATTAGTCAAAGATAAACCGTGGGTGAAAGTTTGAAGAGTCAAGAAAAATACCTATCTACGCACACGTCTCTAATGAGCAAGCCGAGACCGCCTCTACTACTTTCGCTAACGGCGCTCGCTTAGCTAATTAGGCTAAGTGTAAGACAAACTAAATAGCAAGGCACAATTAAATAAGGTTTAGATAATTTTCACGCGTATATTGCGTGGGTTGTGAGGGACTCGAACCCCCGACCCGGTGATTAAGAGTCACCTGCTCTACCAACTGAGCTAACAACCCGGTCTTTTATTACTGGCCGACCCTATCAGCGATTTACCTGAGGTAAATTCTTAAATAGGAGTTAATGCTTTTTAAAGCGGGCGTAGGAGGCGTTGATTTCATCCTCAGCCGCCTTATGATCAACCCAATCACCACCATGAACTACCTTGTTTGGTTCTAGTGATTTATAGACCTCAAAGAAGTGCTTTATTTCTTCTAGCTCAAAGCTGGGCAGATCTGAGATATTTGTTAGGTAATCCTTACGAATATCACCGGCGGCAACGCAAAGTAATTTGTCATCGCCGCCTGCTTCATCACTCATGCGCAGCATGCCAATGGCGCGCACTGAGACCACACAACCTGGAAAGGTTGGTTCATCTAGCATTACTAATGCATCTAATGGGTCACCATCTAATGACAATGTGTTTTCAACAAAGCCGTAATCATATGGATAGCGAGTTGAGGTGAAGAGCATTCGATCTAATCTGATTTGACCAGTTTCATGATCGATCTCATATTTATTTCTAGAGCCTGCTGGAATCTCAATTACTACATCAAAGATCATCGGTTTCATTTATTACTCCTTGATGTTGTTGGAAACTCTTTGCCAAATAAGTGGGGTGAGCGACGGGGCTCGAACCCGCGACATCCCGGACCACAACCGGGTGCTCTACCAGCTGAGCTACGCCCACCATGTTTGTGCTGGGGTAATGATACGGCAAATACCAAGTGATTATTTATACCTATTTATTACTGCGGTATTACCGCTTAAATACTGCGTGATCTAGGGAAGAAAGATTGCGCTGCGGTAGTAATCAAGCTCCGCAATTGAGTCTCTGATATCACCTAACGCCCGATGGTTACCATCTTTAGCCGGGGCGGCAAAGTAGGTTTTAGGGTGCCACCTTCTGGCTAACTCTTTAATAGTTGAAACATCAATTGTTCGATAATGCAGATACTTATTTAATAGGGGTAGATCTCTGGCAATAAAGGCGCGATCAACATAGACCGAGTTTCCGGCCAGAGGTGATTTTCCCTCCGCAGGTGCGTATTTTTTTAGGTAGGTGATGATTGCTTCATCGGCCTTTTCAA
>Ga0214921_10005445_pt1 | contig 18009 bp, 14 predicted proteins | sample LL1505_MetaG_FD_177992 | JGI IMG/M metagenome (GOLD analysis project Ga0214921, IMG submission 177992) | Freshwater microbial communities from Lake Lanier, Atlanta, Georgia, United States - LL-1505 | ecosystem: Environmental > Aquatic > Freshwater > Lake | place: USA: Georgia | collected...
TATGCCTGGTGGTATGCCTGGTGGTATGCCTGGTGGTATGCCTGGTGGTATGCCTCCTATGCCTATGCCTGGACCTTCTATGATGGGAGATCCTATGATGGGAGATCCTATGATAGGATTTATTACAGCGGGACTTTCGAAAGAGAAGACAGAGAATGTATTTAAGAATATGATGGATACATTTAAGATGTTTGGAATAGAAATAGATACTTCGATTGGAAAAACTACATTTACTACACCAACACAAGAATTCCTTTCTTTACTAACAAGTTACAATACACAAAATGACAAAAAATTAACTGTAAACCAAGCGTTTCTAGGATTTATATATTTAATGATGTGTATAAAACCAGCAAAACGATTTGAAACTCTTGCTGAAGAGATTGAATTCTATAGTAAAGTCATTTGGCCAACAAATCCAATGTTTCCTTGGAGAAATTTCTTTGATTGGATCTTTTTTAATAGGAAACGATTTCCAAAAGATTTCAATAAAGAAAATAAAGAAAGTGTGAAACAGTTCGCCAAAATGAAAAGTATGATAACAGATGCGGATAGAAAATCTGCACGTAATATCTTACTTGGATCTGCATCAGGACCTGCGTATGGGCCAATGGGTGGGCCAATGGGTGGGTCAGACACTCCTATGTCACCAACATGGGGATCTACAGCAGGTTCCTATGGGTCTGGTGACCAAAGATACAGTGGAAACACATTGATTTCAGATCCTGCATCAAAGTGGGAAAAACCAATTGCAATTCTAAACTATGACTCACCTTGTACATCACAAGGCAGAGAATTTCAAATGGGAATCAACCCGGCAGAATGGATACGAAAAGATTCGATCCCTTGTTACTCCTGTTCCATTCCTTGAGAATAGGATAATATTATGAAAAAGGAGATGAAGGGCCTTGGGTTTATAGTAATAGCAGCATTTGTCATTTTGACAGTTGCTGTTTGTATGACACAGTGTCCATGGAATGGTGATTGCGATGAGAAGAAGCGTATGGACTTCATGAAATCAAGAAGGAGTGAAGGATTTCAAAGTGAAAGAACAAAGACAATTGCCGAGGAAGGATCTCCTATACCCTATCTCCAACCTATCCCTCCGCCGACAGTCTTAACAGACCCTTCCCCTTATGTGGAAGTGAATCAGCTCCCGAGTGCACCTGTCAACACTCTTGCAGAGACAAACAGTCGTCCCTTTGAAGAGCCAAAGGAAGAAAAGACAAATTACAAAGCCTTGTTGGAGTTGAAAACAGACATGGATGGATTCTCAAAGAACGAGGCCCCTTATTTGAAGGATAGGAGCGACCCGGCAGTGCAAGTTCCTATGACGCGATTCGTAGGTGATTATACACGTGTCAAAGATGAGGTGATGGTGGTCGAAGGAAATCCTGGTTTACAACCGAATATGACGATCCAAGACATTGATGCTGCTGCAGCAAATTTACGTTTCCTCCAAAGAACATACAGACTCTATTCGGAAAATGAAATGGTCCCTGCAACGAATCAAAAACTATCGTCCATTGGCACAGGAAATGATGCACATGGAGGCATGGGAAATGCCTATGGAACCCCTATTGAGGAAGGATTTCAAGTAGCACATGATCCTTGTGGAGTCCTCCGAGATGCGTGTGAAAGTGTGGGACATGGGTTCACATTCTGTGATGATGAAATGAATCGATGCAAAGAGTATTTGGAAAACATAACGAAGAAGTCTACTTTAGAAATCCCTGACGATTTTGAAGTCGAAGGAGCTCCTGAACATTTGTTAAAGGAGGGATTTGAGGATACTCCATCCAAAGAAGGTCCTGTATCACCTGAACAGCTCGAAGTCTTACAAGAAAAGATAGGAGTCGAAATCTTGCGTCTCCAAGCGTCTGGCACGACCGACCCCGTCAGTACTGCACGAGTGAATATATTCACGAAAATCGAACAAGCAGTCAACGACTACATTGCGGCAATCAAGAAGGGTACAATGAAACCATCCGATATTCCAATCCAACTCTCAGACTACAACAAGTTCCTCCCCGTTCTAGGAGACAAGAGTGTTGGACCTGGAGGATTGATTTCAAGATCTCAATACAATTCTTTGAGCAGTCTCTTTAATGCATACGATAGAGGAGACTTGCAAGGTGCAGATCTTGCATCAAGAATTATGGATATGTATCTCAAAGGACTCTCGTTCAAGGTTGAGTTTACCGGAGACAATGAAGTGAAGAAAGAACAAGCAAAAGCTGATATGTACAAAGCAAAGCTTGCACTGGAAGGTAGCAATCTTCGAGGAGAAGGTACACCATCTTCGTTTTCCACACTCTTTGAATCGCCGAGCAAAGGAGCTTCTTTTACAAAACAAGGGTCCTTTGACATGACAATCAATGCTTTGCAAGCGAAAGAAGGATTTGCACAAGGATTTCCCAATACACAAAGTGAGTATCAAGAATACCAAGAGTATCAAAGACCACCGAATTCAAGGATTCCCAACTATCCCTTTGATCCAGCCAACCCGCGTCCTCATGTTCCCACAGGATCTGATGGAAATCCAGGAGTCTTTGATTGGAAGACTCGTGCAGATTCCATTTGCAAGAATATCGTGAAAACAGGACTCGATCCAAAAGATTACGCATGTTTCGATGATAAGGTTGTTGTGAGCAAAGAATATGGATGGAGGGGTCATACGAAAATGGTATGTAACCGTCTAAAAACTCACATAGATCCTGGTATTCCTGAGCAAATGGGATGTCCTCCGGCCTATTGGAGAGGATGGCAACGTTCTTAGGAAGAACAGAAAGCTATTTTACACACCTTCGTTAGAAGACGGCAATGGCGTCGGTACTATCCCTTAAAATGAATTCACAAATGTGTTTACTGGCGTTTCTTTTGACCTTTGTTGTCGGGATTGCTGTAGGGTCTTGGACCGCAAAACGGAGATCCTGGGAAGGCTTCGCAAATCCTGGAAAGTGTGTCCAATGTGGGAACAAAGCATCGAAATGCGAATGCAAAGAGAAATGCAAGGATGACACCTGTAAGACGAGATTGCTCTGTCCTCCCTGCAAGGAACCTGACATGAGCAAGTATGTTCTCAAATCAAGCATTCCTCCTTGTGTAACATGTCCTGATATGTCGAATTACATGTTAAAGACAGAATGTCCTCCTGCTCCAGACTTGAGCAAGTATATTCTGAAATCCAGTATTCCTAAGCAGCAGCCTATCATCATTGACAACAGCAGCTGTAAGAGTGAAAACGCAGGTGAATGTCCTCCTTGCCCGAGACCGCGTTGCCCAGCACCCAATTGCCCATCTCCTTCACCATGCCCTGCTCCAGCACCATGCCCTCGTCCTGTATGCCCGAAGCAAGAGATCAAGTGCAAGGCAGAAACACAAGCAAATGATCAAGTACGCCCTTTGCTCGCACCTATTGATATGCAAAAGTGGGGTCGTAACATGTAAATGTTTTTCTCAGTATCGATTTGTAGATTTTCTCTAAAAACTACAGATGGATACTCGTTTTTGGGGGCCATCAGGATGGCGTCTTTTACACCTTATAAGTTTCACCTATACTCCAAAAAAAGCACATGTGTATCGCGAGTTTTTCACAACACTTCCTTATGTTCTCCCCTGTAAATTCTGTCGAACCTCGTTGCAAGACTATATGGAAGAAGAACCATTGGAACCTGCGTTACACTCTCTAGAGACATTGACAAAATGGCTCTGGAAGATTCATAACAAAGTGAATGCAAAATTACGAGGTCAAGGTCTTCCGACAGCACCGGATCCTTCTTTTACAACTGTCAAAGAGGTGTATGAACAAAAACTTGCGTATGGATGTACGAAAACGACATTTGATGGTTGGGAGTTCTTATTTAGCATTGCAGAGAATCATCCTTTTTCCAAAGGTGTGAAGAGTTCGTTGCCAATGACAGGAGCTCCTCGGTTGGAGGATGCAAAGACTTCTGAGGAACGGAATCGTTGGAATATCATGAAAGTGGAAGAACGAATGAAGTATTTCAAACGTTTTTGGAAAAGTCTTGTGCTAGTCTTGCCGTTTGAACAATGGAGAACTGCGTGGAGAGGGTGTAAGAGGGATGTGGAGGGGATTGGTTCCAAAACTCTGTGGATTCGAGAACTCTGGAAAGTTCGTTGTTGTATGGAACGAACGCTCGATCTTGAGAACCGAGATGCATTCGGCCCCTTTTGCAAACGTCTCAGAGATCATAAAAGTGGCTGTAACAAGACGAAAAAAGCGAGAACATGTCGTTCTATGAAAAGCTACGGATCCAAAGGCCAAACAAAGAAGTGGAAACAACAACAACAACAGTGAGAGTGGAATACATTGCAACAGTGGAATAGAGTTTCTCAGGAGTTTCTTTCGTAATTTCACGACTCAAAAGAATCAGTAAAAAAAGTGTAAGAATGGATGCAGTAAGGACGAGAGGAATAGGTTGTTTTTTCAAGAAATAAAAGAGTAAGACATACGTTGCTCCAAGAAGAAGTTTCGATGTAAGAACAGACAGTGCAGTTGTGATAGAAGAGTCTCGTTGAGCTGTAGATTCACTGATGAAAATAGAAAATGCATCTCCAAACGAGCCACTGATAGCAGATGCAGCAGAAGCAACAAGGAGTGCCGTAGAGGATTGTTGACTTACAAGCATTCCAAGAAGAATTCCCATTTGAGCAACCAGTGTACTTGTTGCTCCAAAGGCAGCACCTGGAACATCCATCTATTTTCCAAAGGTTTTTCCATATACTTTGAACAGATGGAGGTCTGGCCTCTGATAGTACTTTGTGCTTTGCTAGTCACATTGTTTTATGTGAATTCCGTCATGTATCATAATTTTCTACAATTCTATGGAACAAATGCACAAGGACAAGACTCTATGGAAGAAGGGTTTGAAAATACAGCCCCTGTTCCTGGTGCGGTCGATGAATCGACTGCTATTGTCCGATGGATCCCAAACGAAGAGATCTATGACGAATTCTATGCATCTGTCTACGACAATATCACAATGGGTGTTTCAAGAGTTCAGACAGAAGTCGGAATCATGATTCATGAATGGACAAAATACAATGAATCGATCAGTGACATCAAAGTCTTAGATGCAGGATGTGGAACAGGAGTCGCAGCATGTTCTTTTATAAAAGTGGGAGTGGATTCTGTTGTCGCTCTTGATGTATCTGAAGCTATGATCAAACGTTCGAGAGATATCACACTTCCACAAACAACTCTGACCGAAGAAGAACGAGCAAAGATTGAATGGAGGAGAGGAGATGTAGAGAATGTAGATTCCTGTGAAAAGGCAGAATTTACTCACGCATGTATGTTGTATTTCACGATCTATTATTTCAACGACAAGAGTGTTGTGTTTCGAAATCTCTATGAATGGGTCGAACCTGGAGGAAGACTTGTCATTCAAGTGGTGAACAAGCACAAGTTTGATCCTATGATGGAATCCTCCTCTCCTTGGCTTGGATTTTCTCTCCAGAAATATGCGAAAAAGCGTGTGACAAAATCAGAAGTTATGTTTAACAAATTCAAATATGTTGGAGAGTTTAGTCTTGTCGACGAAGAAATCGCAGAGTTTCGTGAAACCTTTCGTTTCAAAGATGGGAAAATTCGTCGTCACGTCCATACACTCAAAATGGATGATATTTCTCTCATTGTCGCAGCAGGAGAACAAGAAGGATGGGAGTATATGGGATACACTGATCTTACAATGATAGGATTTGAATACGCATACCACTTACATTTTAAACATCCATGATAGATGACAGTCCACGACGTCTTTCAAAAAGGATTGCTTCGTGGAGCTGAAAGACTACCGTTTGACCCTGAGAAACGGTATTTCTATGTGGAGCATCCCACAGAAGGTTGGCGTGTATATCTGAGAGCATGTTGTTTCATCCACGAGATGCCTAGCAAAGAGCAAAGCTGTGTAGACTCTTCGAGGTTTATTGTTGTGAAAACACGAGGGAAGAATGCGTCAGGAAAAGTATGGGAACCCCCGAAAGGGCAAATGGAAGGCAAAGATGGCTTACGACATCCCGAGTGGCCTATTGAAAAGACCATACTCGAGAATGTAAAACGAGAAGTTGCGGAAGAAAGTCGTATTCGTACATTGAAGAAAATCAAATACACAGGCTTGTATTACGAGAACAGAGAACCTGATTATCCACCGAATACATTCTTTCAATATCATATCTTTCAAGGATTTGTGAGTCCGAAAGAGTGGATCGCTGCATCCGCAGAACTCCAATGGTATAGAGAACATCCTCTGGCGTTTGAACGATTGAAACGGGATAAAAAAGAGAAAGATGCAATTGCTTGGTACAATCCGAGCGAACACAGACTTATGGGTCGATGGTCTCCTTCCATTGTCGCACTGTATCTGAAGTCTGTAGAAAATCGAACTTCTTAGAAATGGAGAGGCTTCCTTCAGATGAAGATGCAAGAAAGATGGACGATCTTATGATTCAGATTGCATTAGATAGAGGAGGAGAGGAGGACTTTCGTAGTATGGAGAGGATGTATAAATTTCCTCCGCTCACTGCTGGTCAAATTGTCCGCGATGCGTATTTTGTTCTTGACTCGAGATTGAAGAATTTCTTTGAAGAGGAATACATTCCTCAAAAAGGGATGGAAGAAAACATCGTGCATCTGAAGAATCTCCACGCAGTGTTGAATGAAATTGAAGCAAAGTTACGATATCCTCTAACACCATATCCCGCAGATACAGAATTACGTATACGTGCGATGGAACAACGCCAAGGTGCATCGAGTCCAGTGCTTCCAGATCTATCGTTCAATATGGAAAACAGACCCCCCGCAAATTTTACCCCTGCTCCTTACCATACTGCGTATTCTTTACCGTTGAAAGGAGGAAAACAAAAGAAGAAGAGGAAAACCCGTAGAAACAAAAAATCTACACGAAAGTCTCGAAAGTAATTGTCTACAGTCTATAGAATGCCTGAAGACAATCAACTAGATGCACAGTCGGAGTCAATGACGCAAATTATTCAAACTTGGAATCCATCCCAAGAAAAGTTGTTAAAGATGATTGGAGAACGTTCGAATTGTATGCGTTGGTTACACAATGAGTGCAATTTGTATTTTGAGAGTTTAAATTTCTATTTTACAATTCCAAATGTTGTGATTTCTACAGTGAATGGAAGTATTACGATGAGTTTGAATACATTGTTCCCAGAACCAGAATCTCAGAGAACCGCAACAACCATTATTGGATTGGTAAGCATTTTCTCAGCGATTCTCATTACGATGAATCAATACATGAAATCGCAGCAGATGTCGGAAGCCCATCGAGCCGCCGGATTAGCGTATGGAAAACTCCATCGATTGATTATGAATGAATTGGCGATGCGTCGGGACCAGAGATCGAATGGGGAAGAGTTTCTGAAACAGATTCGTGCAGAGATTGATCGATTGGAAAATGTGTCTCCACTCATTCGGCCTGGCGTGATTCATCGGTTTAACAAAGAGTTTGCCCATCGGAAGTTGGAGAAGCCAGAAATTACTGGAGATCTGGATGAAGTAGAGATCAACGAAGATGGCCGACCGGATTCTACGTTATTGGAAAAGAAGACCAGTATCAATTCTTTGGGAGAACTAGCGATTGAGAATCCTTTGCCTTTCAAAGCTCTTGAGACACCACCCAAGAGTAAACCATCGATCTTGTCCTCTCTTTTCGGAATGTTTGGAAACGGTGCAAAAGGGTTTGAATCTTTGCCTGCTACGCCTGAGAATATTCCCGCGATGTCACAAGAGGCATATACTGCGACGATGGCTTCTTTGGAACCTTTGGTACCTTTGGAACAGCTGGTACCTTCGGAACCATCGAAAGAGGAACCTGTGAAAGAGGAACCTTTGAAAGAGGAACCTGTGCCTTCGGAACCTTTGAAAGAACCATCAGAACCAACTCTCAACATTGATACAATGACAATTGATATGGGTATTGTGGAAAAACAAGAACAATAGTCTAAACAATAGATACACCGTAGGAACAAATGGCTTATGTGATTCACCTTCCTTCAGAGAAAGAACGTGAACCCCTTTTACAAGAGTTAGAAAAGACACTGTCTCCTATGCAATTGCATGTCGTTCCTGCATCAGATGGGTCTCATTGGTTTGAAGAGGAGATGCTTCAGAAACGACATCCTTATACAAAACAGCAGGTGGAACGAGGAGTCGTTGGACTTGTCCAAACACTCTTTTCTTTGTTCGAAAGACTCGAACAGGAGAATGCATCCGTTGTCTGGATCTTTGAAGATGATTGTGAATTTCTTGAACCTTTTTCCAAGATTGAAGCATTCCTAGAGGAAGCATCTACATCTGTTTCGTGGGATATTCTTCTCCTCGGAGCGACCGAGTATGTTGAATCTTCGAATCATAGTTCTACCATGAAACAAGTCCATCGATTCTGGGGAACACATGCAATGTTGATCCGTACATCTTGTATTGCTGTACTTCGAGAGTGTTTCAAAGCAGCCCAGGCGAAAGGGGAGTTTTTACCAGCAGACTGGTTGTACAATTCTGCGATTCGGACACGGGGATTGAAGTGTTTTGGACCGGCAAACCCCAAACAGTTTTGTAGACAAAAGCCTGGGCTTGTTTCTGCAATCACTGGATCTGTGCGAAAGGGTTAGCGTTGGAAGGAAGATTTGCTTTGTAAGACTTCTTTGGTAATAGAATCTGCACGTTCGTTTTGTTCCCTTGGAACTTGACGAATTGCAATCCAATCGAAGGATGTTTCATCCATCATAGCTGCTTGAATTTCAGACCACCAGACTTTGAGTTTCTTGTCGGAGACTTTGTATTTGCCTGTCTGTTGAAAAATGATGAGTTCAGAATCTCCTTCAATCAAAAGTTCTCGAGCTCCTCGCATTGCTGCAATCTTGAGTCCTAGCAAGAGTCCTTGGACTTCTGCGAGATTGTTCGTCGCTTTTCCTAGAAATTTTCCTGATTCAAAAAGAACACGACGAACTCCATCCAATCCTTTGGGACTCCAGAGAACAGCACCAGAGGAGGAAGGTCCTGGGTTTGGATTTGCGGCTCCATCGAATTGTAAAAGATGGGCTGCTTCAGAACGATCACTTTGACCAACAAGAAGCCAGTAGGCCGCTTTGGGGCCGACAAGAGGAAGAGCCGGATGTTTGTACAAGAGTCGTTGTCCTTCTTTCGATCGAGGTTGGATCATTGGAACAATGGTTTGTTCTGGAAGGACTTCTTTGGTTGAAACAATAGGTCTGGGGAACAAAAGAAGAGGTGCATCAGAAGCAACAGGTGCATCAAGTACGTTGATGGCTTTGAGAATCGGTTTGGGGGTTGGTTCTTTTTTTTCTGGAAGGTCTTCTGTTTCAAACGGATTGAAAGAGGTTTGGGTAGGACGAATGACGAACCCTGAAAATTCTGTGAGACGTCGATTGATGGGCATCTGTCTTTATAGGGTTTACACACTTTGGGTTTATACGCTTTCAAATTTCTTCGCTGTAACAGGTTGCATGACTTTTTCCAGAGAGACTTTGTATTCTTTCTTGTAATCGTAGGTACAAGCATGTAGTTCGGAAGAGCGATGCGTCATACAACATGTGATTCCACAACGACAAGGGAAGTCAGTGAGTTTCAATTTCTTGTTACAACCTTCTACAGGGCATCGCTTGAGTTCAGAAGACATGTTTCTTAGTGAATGGGGTTTAGAGATTTGCCACAAGGATACTTCAACTTTAGAGGACCATGCAATCGTTTTGGACATCCAACCCATGTGTCCCATCTTGGGTAGAAACACTTCGTATGCGATGGTTTGGAGAATATCCAAAACTCTTACAAACAAATCCTCCCATCCATCACACAACACTTCCAGGATTTGTATGTCGTCCAGCAGAGTTCGAGGAAATAGAAGAAGTCTGTGGCTTTTGGTATAGTTGGTACAATACAGCACCACATTCTCGTTGTGCTATCCCTGCGTGGATTGTAAAAGAGTATGTTCTTTTGAAGCGTTGGGAACTGCTCATTGTTCGAAAGAAGGACAACGGAAACCAATTGATAGGAACCATTGTTCGTAGAACTCTTGAGAATCTGCAAGTCTATGAAGCGAAATGGCCTCAAGCAGCTGTTGTAGATTTCTATTGTATTCATCCTGCGTACAGAAAAAAAGGAATTGGTAGACTTTTGCTGACAGAGTTACAGAATTCTGGAAAACGTCCTTTTCCTCCTCACTTGATTCTCTGGGAGTTTGTCAATCCTTTTTTTCCACCCTTGAGTGTTGGAGCATTTTACTATAGAATGTATGGAACTCCAAGCGTTCCGTGCACTGTGTTAGAGGGTGGGGATGCGGAGAGGGAATGGAATTCTCTCACAGAGAGAAAACCGATACGCTCTGGATGGATGAAACGATCGAGAGAATTGACGGTGTATCGTGTGGGAACCTTTGGTCACATCGCGATTTGGAACACATTTCACATAAGTCTTCCAGCAGCAAAACCAGTGCAAATTGTTCTTGCCTATACATCGATGCAGACACTCCAAGTGTTTTGTGGAGATGGATCGAAAGAAGAAGGAATTCTGATCGCAGATCGCACAAGTCTGCAAGATACATTTCCTGAAGGATGGAAGTTCGATTCCATGTTTCAGTGGGTAGGATACAATCTAGCACTTGGAAAGGTGTGTTCAGAAGCTCCTTGTTTGGGCTTTTAGGGGTTACAGAACCGGTTGGAGAATCAAAGGATTTGAAGCAACTTTCTCCAATTGAATGACTGCTTGAATAAACATCGCATCAGAGCGTAAATAATAGTCAAGAAGCATTCTGCGAGCTTCTTGGCAAAACGCATGGAGTTGTGCTTTTCCACCGACTTTCAACAGAGGGGAAAAGAGAATCATAGGAAGAGATCCAGGAGTCTGTTTCACTTGAAACATCTTCATTAACATTGCATCCACACGCTTCGAATGTTGTTCTTGAAAGTCCAACATTGGTTGAATGAATTTCTGAAAAAATTCGAGACGATAGGAAGGATCTACGAAGCGATACATGGAATCGTTTGTACAACTTCGGAACGCTTTGAACTGGACTTGAGATTCGAGAAATGTCTCTTGATTGGTGGGAATGGAGTAGAGAGACGCAATCTTTCTCGACGCGTTTTGGAGTTCTGCTTTTCCTTCCGCAGATTGGAGAGCAGAGATTTGATCTCCACGCACTTGATAGTCGTCATAATACAAACTTACGAGAGAACGATAGTAGATGTTTGCAGAAGGAGTTTTTCCAGCCCTCGGGAGATATTCTCCAGATGTTTCGAAATCGAAGGAACGCCTACAGAATTGTGTTTGAAAGGGTGCGTTAGGATAGGGGAGTTCTGAAGGAAAGAGAGGAGTCATGAGTTGCATCGCTCGAGCTGTGCAGAAGGCTTTGGGGAATTCTTTCCCTGCAAATTTATCATCGTAGAGTTTCTTGATGGGATCGAAGCCTTGGAAGTAGGTTTTTCCTGCCGTCGATCCTGAAAGAACAGAAGGCCCTGATCTTGCTGCTGCCGCCGACGCCGCCGCCGCAGAAGAAGAAGAAGAAGAGGAGGAACTTGAAGAAGAAGGAGCAGACGAAGGTTTTCGAGTCGCACTGGAACCGGTGTTAGAGGATTTGAGGGTGTAGATCACTTCTTCCAGACCTTCGTAGAATTCTGTGAGATCTTGTGGTTCAACCAGACGAGACGCATCAGCGTTCGGTGCTGATTCAAATTCTCCAATCGCATCTCGAATCGTATCAATGAAAAGAAGATACCCATTTGGATCATCCTCTTTTCGTTCCACCTTCAAACGAACTTGTATATTTCGTCCAACTTTCGGCACCCATGTTGCATTGATATAGGAGGTCGCATCTCTTTCAGAACCTTGGACATCTTTCAGAGTAAAGGTCAGAGTTCCTTCTTTATCTCCACGCGAGTCGTCGAATTCAAACACATCCATCGATCTTTTTTTCTTCAGAACAGGTGCGATCGCAAAGAAAGGTCCTTTCGTTTTCAACGTGCGGATCATCGTTGCACTGAGTGCACCACCTACCATGGTTCCCACAGGTGCTAAAGCTGGCATAGGACCACCTCCAAAGAAGAGAGGACTCCTAGGACCTTGTTGTTGTTGTGCTCTTGGTAGAACCGCTTGTGACATGAGAATTCTTCTCCCTGGATAGGTGTCTAGAACAGTGAGAGCGAGAGCTGCGTAGATTTGAAACATACGCACATACATGTATGCGACGTTGATACACATTTGATTTCGTTGCTTGAATCGTTCACGCAATTCTTCCGTTGCAGGTCGACCTTTTTCTTCGAATGGAATTAAACGACGCAGAGGAACGAACAAGATTTCTCCTTCAGGACCTGCTCTCGGTTCAATTTGAATCTTGTCGAAAATATGACTGAGAGTCTGAGATGTCAGAAACACGTAGTTCGAACAGGCAGAGATACTGGAGAGACTGAGCAAATCATGGAAATCCACTTGAGTAAAAAAGGATGTAAGAAGGAGATTAGAAAGTTCTGCAGCGGATTTCGCTTTTGCAGCGTAGACTTCTACGTCTCGTAAGACACTTTGTTGTTTCGAAGATCCTAACCCCATCTTCGCTTACTATTGGGGTTTTATATCTTTTTGGATGGTGGTAAGACCTTTTTGAGAGTCTCTTCTGCAGCTTCGAGTCGTCGGAGGCATTTTAGAAGAGTGCCTTCGCTTACATCACAAGCAGCAGCAATTGCTTCTGGAGTGATAGTGGTGTATCCACAGCGTTGGAGAACAAAGGTGAGAACCGCAGATGCAAGACTGGGAGGCATATTTTCCTTACTGAGTTCTTCCAATTCTGCGAGATCAGCGACTTTCATGCTGAGAGTTCGAAGGCTTTCTACATCATTTCTCTGGATAGGAAGTTTACTCAAGGGGAATGCAATATAATCTGAGGCACGGGTTGTACGAAGTTGGGAAGGGATGAGAGTTGTTTTGGAGAGAAGTCCTTTCTGTTTCGCGAGTGCTAGAACACATTGAAATTCTTTGAAAGCTTTGGTGAATTGAGCGTTCTGGAGATGAAACATATCAGCAACATCTTTCGGTTTTCTGGGAGCTCCAATCATTTTGAGAGCACTGTAGATGCAAGAAGCAATAATGGAAAGTCTGGAGAGACCACGCTTGGTACAATGTTCTACGAGAAGACTGTAGAGATCTTTGGCGATCTCCACGACTTTTTGTTCGAGTCCATGGTTTGTCGCAGAGAGAGTCATTTGTTCAAAGACTTGGAGGAGACTTCTTTTCTTGTAAGGGAACATGGACCAGGTGTGAAAACGACGGATCCGCATCATCGCCCCTCTTGCAGTTGCGTGGCCGCCGTGGCCGACTCCAAGAATGATGGTGCCGAGAGAAGAATCTGCGAAACGAGGATCTGATGGAGCTCCAACACGACAGGGGTCTCCTCCTCCGCGATCGTCAGAGCTGAAGAATCGATATTCTGCACCCATATCAAGAGGTCTTTCAAGAACAACACCACATTTCTTACAAATGACGAGTTCTTCTTGTTCTTGCCAATCAATATCCTTGCATTGGTCGCAGGAATCGAGTTCTTCTTTGACTGTTTCTTCCCATAGATCCCAGGAAAAGGACTCTGTATCTGGTTTCTTGTCTTTGTTCGCAAGAGCTGGAAACAAACTTGTCATTCTGAAGACTCTGTGGATGGAAGAAGAAAGAAATCAATTTTATAAACTCCAAACAGTGTTTTTCAAAATACGACTCGATTTCGCAGCGGTGTTTAACCAAGAAGATCCAGGATGTACAATATGGATGTAAGAGAGGGTTGGGACATACCACACAGGAATTCCTGAACGAACGAATTCCTTCAACATGAAAAGAGCATCTACTGCTTCCAAAGTAGAACTCTTGACATCTGCTGGGAGAGCTGCTAGAGCAGCTTTGGAAGGGAGAACCCAATTTCCATCGTTCAACAAGTGATTCCACTTCGTTTTTTCAAACATCGAATTCCACTCTGAAGGAGAACGAATCCAGTGATTGACAAAGGCTGTACACGGTACAATGGTTTCTCCAGTGCTGCGATTGATAGATTGGAATTCTGCAGATCCATAGATTGTATCGAACCCGTGGCGTTTCACTGCGTCAGTTAAGACTTCAAACCATTCGTCAGAAAAAATGTTATCGCTGTCTAAGACAGCGACCATAGGAGTGTCTTGGGATTCACGAATGCATTTCAGTTTGTTTTCATAAATGCCGAGGCGTTTTTCGTTCACGATGACGCGGAGCTTGGGATGGGTGTAAAAGGGAGTGGATTGGAGGGCTTTCGCATCGTTTCCATTTTCATCACAGAGAATGACACGAGCGACTTCTGGTCTTTGTAAATAGGTTGGGAGTGTCTCACGAAGAAACGAAAATCGATCCATCGTGGGAATTGCGATAGTTAACCATTCCTTCATTCTACATAGTGTAGAAGCGGTGTTTAGGTGTTTGTTTTAGATAACTGGTCCATTCATAATTTGAAGACTTTTTACATTTATCAAATTTGTGAAATCGAACGTCACTGAATTATTTATTTCAGATTTAAAATATGCTTCTACTAGTTTTGCGGGGTAAAATGAAGTACCATCTGTAGCACTTAATGTTTTATATGGTGTACTAGCTGTTGTTCGAGGAAAAGTTTTTTCTACTGTAAAAAAATAACCATCAGGAGTTATACGCTGAGAAGGATGTATACGAATGCCACTTCTTAAAAGATTATTTGCATACTCACCTTTTTCACCTACCAATATGTCTTTTTGCCTATAATATATATATCTATTAGGGCCTGAAAATATAAATACAAATGATTGTCGAACAAGATTTGTAACATCAGTAAAAAAACCATTCAAATTTACAAGATCTTTAGTAATATACTGATCTATTAACTTAGCCATAGGCTCATGTACGGTGGTTACGGTTGCAGGAAACATAAATTCTATAATAAGATGTACATTGTTTGGAAGTTGAATTGGTCCATTCAGAATATTTTGTATTGTTTGTTTATAATTTGTTCGTGTTGGGTCAGGAATAATACCATAATCATTTCCTATTCCCACATCGTTAGTAAGTCTATTCTTATAAAAATATAAGATAGGGGTACCTCCTAAGACTGTGCTTCCTTTATATGGAAAATAAGAACCATAGTTTAGAGAGTTCCCTGAAACTGTAAGTGTTTCTGAGCTAGAACGAAGACCGAATTTATATATAGTTGTGTTTTTTCTAGGAGTAGCTAATAAATGAGGCTGCAACCAACCCAAATTATAACGAGAATCCTTACTAATATCATTAAGTATAGATATATAATATATATTACTAGAATCCATTATCGATCGTGAAAAACTGAAATTAAGAAATCCTGGAGATCTAATCTGAAACACCCTTTTGTATTCAAATGTATTTAAATTATATTGAAGCATATACCCACTACTTTTGGCATCGGCATTATTAAGATTTGAGTTGTCATATATTGAGTTTCCAACATCTTTCTGTGGTGTATATATTATATTATTTTCAATATCATATACTGAATCAGCAGTCAAAGGTGGAGGCGGAGGCTCCATCGTATATTTTGTAGAATTATATGTAGAATTATCCCATAGAACAGCACCAGTTAATTTATTTAACACAACCAATTTCCGTAAAGACCTATACTCCTGTCCAGGGATTGGTTCTGCAATAGGAACATTTATATACATTTTTATACCATCTTTATGAAAAACAGCTTTTGGACTTGGTCCAAGGTAAAATGTGCCACTGGGAGTACCATAAGTCCTTGCTAAAGAATATGTTTTCTGCCATACTATACTGCCACTTGTTCCATTATTTTTTATACAGTAAATCGTGTATATAGTTGTAAGATACAAATAATTACCATTCCAAATTAAACTTTTAACGTCTTGATGATCAAAATCTATGGACCAAAGATAATTTCCAGTATTAGGATCATTTGCCACTATACGATTTACTATAGCACTAAATCTAGTATCTGCAGTTCGGTATGTAGCCCTATATATTACATTATCAGATCCAAGTACAGAGAAAGTAGTTAGTAGATTATCATAAAAATCACGACTACTGTGTACTTTTTCTAGAAGGGAACTATCATACGTCCATAGATTTATTCCGGATTTAGCATCATGGGCATAGATAGTATTAGCCTGATTAACTCTTGCATAATTAGTAATTAAATATAGTTTTGAATTTGTACCAAGAAGCATATTCATAAGACCACAACCAAAGAAACGCGGAAGTATATTTTGACTCCATTTAGGGTCGCCTGTAGTTGCATCGAATGAATATAATGTAACTGTTTCTGTCTTAAAATTTTCAAAAGTTGTATAAATAGAATTTTCTTTCTCATCATAGACTAAACGAGGAGGCAGTTTCACAAACGAGTTACTTAGAGTATAACTCCCATAATTATATGGATCTCCAATATTATGTAATCCACTTATATCATTAAAATAGCCCCATTTATATTCCGCTGTAATCTGATCATATGCGTATATACAGCGATAGTCTGCTAGATATAAGTTTCCATTTCCAAGAATAATCATAGGGTTTGGACTTGTTCCATATTCTGGAGGTATAACTTTTCTCCATTTTAGAATGAAATTATCAACATCTGTTGTAAATGTAGGTATAGCTATATCATTCTGGTGATTTACATCATTCGTGTACCATTTCCCATCCCCAACAGCATTCTCACACTTCGTCCTGTCTGTACTCACCTTCTTCGGTGGATCACACGGTAGACACTGTTTGCTCTTCGGATTTGGTGCGTAGGTGCCTGCCGCACATTCTGTACAACGTGTAGCTCCTGCAACAGAGTAAGTCCCTGCTCCACAATCCTTGCAGATCGAACCATCCAAATACTGACCATCTGCACACACAATGTCTTGGCACGCGTTCCCAGCTGCGTTGAGTGTTTTCCCAGAAGGACACACAATGTCTTCGCACGCAGTCCCAGCTGCATTCAATTGTTTCCCAAAAGAGCAGACAATTTGTTCGCACGCAGTCCCAGCTGCGTTGAGTTTCTGGCCAGGGAGGCAGACAATTTGTTCGCATTTCGAAGCATCTGCAGATGGTTTATAGCCAGAACCACACTCTGTACAACTCGTCACGTACCCGCCAGGAGATGCAGTATTCGCTCCACAGTTTGTACACTGTGTTCCATTCCAGTACTGTCCTGGAGAACAGTTGATCGGTTGACAGACTCCATTGACGAGTTGCTGGCCTGTTGGGCAGATGATATCAACGCAAGCAGTTCTTGCATCATTGGGTCTTTTTCCTGGAGGACAGGTGGTACAATTCGTCTGGTAGCCGCCAGCAGATACAGAGCTTGGATCACAGTTCGTACATTTCGATCCATCCCAGTACTGTCCTGGAGAACAATTGATCGGTTGACAGACTCCATTCACAAGTTGCTGGCCAGCTGGACAGACGATAGAAACACACGATGTTCCTGCTTCATTTGGTTTCTGACCTGTTGGGCATGGCGAGCAACTCAATGCAGTTCCTCCTTGGGAGACAGAGTTTGGATCACACGCTGTGCATTTCGATCCATCCCAGAATTGTCCAGCAGAACAATTTGCAACACAAGACGATTTTGTGGAGTCAGGAACTTGTCCAGTAGGGCATGTAGAGCAAGAAGTGACTGCACCACCAGCAGAATACATGTTAGCAGGACACGGTTTGCAACTTGTTCCATCCCAGAACTGTCCTGGTTGACAACTGACAGGTACACAGCCCGTTTGGTTTGTGTTCGGAGTCTGTCCTTGAGGACAAGTAATACAGGGAGATCCATCGGATGAATACATTCCTGCGGGACAGGTTGTACAACCGTCTTTGGATCCATTGACTTGCGTCCCTGCGTTACACTTGGTACAGGTTGAACCAAACAAATAGGAACTAACAGAACAAAGGATCGGAACACAGGTTCCTGATGCGGAATCAAGAGATTGCCCAGAAGGACA
>Ga0214921_10005446_pt1 | contig 18005 bp, 10 predicted proteins | sample LL1505_MetaG_FD_177992 | JGI IMG/M metagenome (GOLD analysis project Ga0214921, IMG submission 177992) | Freshwater microbial communities from Lake Lanier, Atlanta, Georgia, United States - LL-1505 | ecosystem: Environmental > Aquatic > Freshwater > Lake | place: USA: Georgia | collected...
GGTGTAGTCCGGCGTATAGGGCGACTTGTTGCCCACAGTATCGCTACGCACGGCGTTCTTCTTGATCTTGGAGTCGGTCAGGGCGCCGGAGGCCTCAAGCGTCAGGTCGCTGGTGGCCTTAAAGCGGGCACCCAGTTCAGCCCCTTGAATCTTCACGCGGTCGATATTGGACACCACCCGCAGCAGGCCGAAGGGGCCGACGAAGAATTCGAAGAACTGCATGTCCTTGACGGTCGTATCATAGACCGTGCCGTCGAGGGTCAGGCGACCATCGAACAGACGAGCCTTGGCCCCGACTTCAAAGGCGCTGGAGACTTCCTTGTTGAAATCGTCCGTGATCTTGACGGTGTTGAAGCCAGCTGCGGTGCGGCGCGTATTGATATAGCCATCAACCGTGGCCTTGCTGCCCTGGTTGTTAAAGCCACCGGACTTAAAGCCCACGCCCCAGTCAGAATAGAGCGTCCATGCATCATTGACGGTCCAGCGCAGGCCGACCTTGGGCTGAACCTGATCATAGGTCTTGCTGCGATCGGGGATACTGGACAGGAAGGAGCCGTTAGCGGCGATCAGGCCAGGGTTCAGAGGCTTGCCAGGCGTGATGTAGGTGCTGCGCGCGGCGGCAGGAACCAGATTGGAGACCTTGCGATCTTCGCGGTCATAGCGAAGGGCTAGGGAGCCTTCAAGGTTCGGCTGGATGTCGTAAGCGGCTTGACCAAAGATCGAGCTAACATTGGACTTGAAGCTATCCCACAGCAGTTGCTCGGTCGCATAGGGCTTGCCGGCTGCAACATAGAGCGAGCTTGGTGGCTTGCCGCCAGAATCGATACCGGCTGCAACACCGACTTCACGGTCAATATTTAAGGCATAGATACCACCCAGCCAACGCAGACGCTCGCCCGCCTTGGAGGTGATACGCAATTCAGCGCTCGTGTCGCTCTGATTGCGACGCTGATACTGATAGCCGTCGCAGGTCAAAGGCGTGTAGGGGCCAAAGAATGAGCCGCCGAGATCTGCGCCATAATAGGTTGGATAGGGCAGGGGAACCTTACCGGCTAAGGCCGCGAAGGAGGCCTTACAGGTTGGCTCTGCATTGAAGAAGCCAAAGGAAGCTGCGGTACCATCAGCCAGCAGGTCGTTCTTGATATCAGAATAGAGCGCCCAACCGGTCAGAGTGGCAAAGCCAAGATCGTGATCGAACTTGGCAGACAGCTCCAGAGCGTCTTGATGGTTCGTGTGATCGATATTGTTTTGGAACAGGAAGTTGTGGTTGTTCACATCTTCGAAGAAGGTCGGTGCCTTAAAGGCGGCCGCAAAGTTTGGCAGGGCGAAGACGGCATTATAGGCGATCGAGCCAGCATCGAGTTGACCATAGCGCGCCTTCAGGTCGATTTCGGTCTTGTCGCCGACCTGGGCCACGATGCGGCCATTGATATTGTAGCCGTCGTAGCGGTCGAGATTATTTTGTCCGCGGGTATTGTCGTAGAAACCATCGGTCTTACGCGTATCGAAGGACAGGCTACCGGCGGCCTTCTCTCCCAGTGGACCAGCAATTCGGCCTTTGGACGTGATCGTATTGTTGTTGCCGACCGATAGGGCCGCAGAACCTTGGAAGGTTTGGTTTGGCTTGTCTGTGGTCACGATGATCGCGCCGGCCGCAGCATTACGGCCATAGACCGCGCCTTGTGGACCCTTAACAATTTCGATTTGGCGAAGGTCGGTAAACTCGCGATTGAATGCACCGGGGTTTGCCATCTGTACGCCGTCGACCACGAAGGCGAAGGAGGATTGTGCGTCGCGTGCACTGTTGACGCCGCGAATATTGACCTGGGCATCGCCTTGCTCGGCGGCCTGTACAAGGCTGACACCGGGAACCATGGCGACGAAGTCACCGGCGCGCTGAACGCCTGCGGCCTTGAGGGTACCTGCGGTGAGGGCCACGACTGCGGCCGGAACGTCCTTAAGATTTTCTGCCCGCTGGCGTGCGGTAACGACGATTTCGTCGATCGCACCGGTAGGGGCTGTTTGAGCTTGGGCAAATGTGGCGGATGTAAGAGCGATGATTGAAACGCTACAAGCCGCTATAGTCTTTACGGATCGGTTCATTGTTAGGTCCCCTTAAATGCAGCTGGCCCGGTGATTGTATGCGATCTTGAGGATTATGCTGCCTCTAAGACCGAAATCGCGCCATTGGCTGTTGTTATCGAATACCGTTGTATACAAATGACCTCCGCGTCAAGGATTTTGGCCGGGCCGCTGATTTAGGGAGCGAATTTTGTCCACCGCTAGTGCACGTGCCTATGATTTGATCCGATCTCTGATCTTGGAAGGCCGTTTCGCGCCTGGCGAGCGGTTGAAGGAAGAAGAACTCACCGATCTCTGCGGCGTTTCGCGCACCCCCGTTCGCGAAGGTCTGCGACGATTGGCGATTGAAGGACTTGTCGTGGTTACCCCCCACCAGGGCGCGCAAGTGGCCGCGATTGGTGAGGGGGAGTTGGCCGAGATCTACGCGCTTCGGGCCATGATTGAGGGTCATGCGGCGGGCCGGGCGGCCATGCTCATTGGCGATGACGACATTGCCAAGCTCAAAGCCTTAGCCAGTGAGATGGAGGCGGCCGTGGCGTCAGCCAATAGTGGCCTCGGCGGCGGCGCGGCGGATCTTAACGCGCACTTCACACCAGCCAACAGCGAGTTTCATCGCATCATTCTGGATGCGGCAATGAGCCCACGCCTTGCTGCCATGGCCGCGCTGGTTGTCGAAATTCCACTCATTCTTCGCACGCTCGCCCGCTATTCCGATGCCGAACTGATGCGCTCGTTACAACATCACCGCGAACTGATTGCCGCGTTTGAAGCGCGTGATGAGGATTGGGCACGTTCGGTAATGCGCAGCCATGTCCTCGCCGCATCCCACGCGGTCGTGCGTCCGAGCGTGGGCCGTGTTCAGCCAGATTAGGGCGCGGCTAATATACCAATGCGATCTTCATTGAAGGTCAAGATCAGGCGGATGTGGAACGGCTTCCAATCTGGATTTTATCAAAGATTGCGATCAATTGGCCTGCGCATGTGAGCCTTTGGTCCTTACTGTTTTTGAGATCCGGAAAAATCCTAAATTTCAAGTTGAAGAATTATCTGGGTTCGAGTAATGAGCCACAAAGATTGAGAGGCAATTCATGACTGACAAATTAATCGGTATCGTTTCTGACATTGTAGCGAGCTACGTTTGCAATAATTCTGTGCCACCCTCAGAAATGCCGAACCTGATCAATTCTGTATATAGAGCCCTGGCCGCAATTGACGCACCAGTTGCGATAGCGGAGACGTCCTCTCCATCACAGAAGCCAACGGCGGGCCAAATTCGGAAGAGTATTACCCCAAGCGCGCTTATTTCGTTCATTGATGGCCAGCCTTACAAGATGCTCAAGCGGCACCTGACCACGCACGGAACCACCCCGGATGAGTACCGCGCGACCTTTGGTTTGCCCAAGGATTATCCCATGACCTCGTCCGAATATAGCCAGACCCGTTCGGGCTTGGCCAAGGCCGCAGGCTTGGGCGGCGGCGGACGGAAGAAGCGCTAGAGACGAGGCCACTGTAGCGGCTCGCTGCTGTTTCCTCGCTGCGGACAGGCGGCGAGGTCAATGGATCTAACGACCAGGTAACGCCACGATGCCCCCAAAGCTCAAGGTGATCCTGTACGTTATGCGGGCCGCGCCACAGCAACATGTTACACCCAAGTTGAGGCGTAGGCTGGACGCCAACCCCTCTATCTGGTTATAGAAATCCCTCTTGGACACCGTGATTTTCGTGTTGCGGTTGATCTAAGGGGGGTCTGATGAAACAAGCCATTCTTAGTCGGCTATACCCTGATGATCGGGTCAAAGCCGCCATTGCCGAGCGTCTAGACGAGGCGGCGGCGACCTTCCATCCCCTCTGGCCGCAACGCGCAGTCGTCGCACTTGTTATTTTAGTCGTCACGATCCAGCTCTGTCCCATTTGGGTGAGCATTCTTTGGACTTTCGTGAGCATCATCCTGGCAATTTGGGGCTGGTTTTCTACGAAAAAACAATTTGATCAAGAATATATAGAACCTGCTACTCGAATGAATTTTGTATATAGCTTGGTCTCTATGTTTTCGTCCGCATGTATTTTATCTATTTTCTTTATTACTACAGGAACGCTGCTGGGACAACTCTGTGGTGGGGTTGCGCTGGCAACACTGATAAGTCTTTTGATCGTTCTCTTTGACGCAACTCCTGTCATTTTTGTCGTTGCCGGAGTGCTGCCTTCTCTGTTGGCTTTGCTATTATTGATGACGCGAGATCAGCTAGGCCTAACCATAACAGTCCCGTTTGGGATCTTTCTATTTCTATGTTTAGGTTTCATTCTAAAGAGAGCATCGGATAGGCCGTCCAGTCGTGAAACCCAGCGTCGACTAGAAGAAACGCTCGTTAGCTATAAGCTTCTAACAGACAATATTACTGATTTTATTGGTAAAACAGATCTTGACGGTGTTTATCAATATGCTTCGCCATCGGTCTATACGGTGCTGGGCTATCGTCCTGAAGAACTAATCGGGACGAGAATTCAAGACCTTCTTGAAGCTGACAGTAGCAATTTCGAATTTTCAGGCCAAAACGATACGGTCGCCCATCCGGATGCCAAGATGACCGTTACCCTTCGGGTGCGGCACAAACTCGGCCATTGGGTCTGGTTACAGACCAGCGCCAAGCTTGTCGTGGAAAATGGCCTGCCGGTTGGTCTGATTGGCGCAAGTCGTGACGTCACGGAATCTGTCAGCGCTGATCTGGCCCTCAGGGCCGCCAAGGCCGAAGCGGAAGCGGCCAACAGGGCTAAGGATGCATTTTTAGCCAATATGAGCCATGAGATACGCACGCCCATGAATGCGGTCCTCGGTGCCCTACACCTTCTTGACCAAGAGCCGATCTCCCACAATGGGCGTCATTTGGTCGATCAAGCTCTGGTCTGCGGAGACATGCTGACACAGATCGTTAATGACATTCTTGATTTTTCAAAAATCGAAGCCGGTGAGCTTAGTCTGTCGACAGCGCCCATGAATGTCTCGCAGGCTCTTGACGGCGTTATCGCGCTTTTGTCTCCACAGGCCGCCCAAAAGGGGATCGATTTGCGGTCTTACGTGGTGGGTGAACAGTGTTGGGTCGAGGCCGATGCCGTGCGCGTACGCCAAGCCATGTTTAATCTGATTGGCAATGCGGTGAAGTTCACAAATGAGGGAAGCGTCACTGCGACCTTGAGCTTCCTGGCCTCTTCTCAGCTTGACCACTGCCTTATTCGGCTAGAGGTTCAGGACACGGGCATAGGGATTCCTGACACGCTCCGACCGCAACTGTTTCAGAGATTCCAGCAGGGCGCTTCTAAGGCATCTATCGACACCAATGGCACAGGATTGGGCCTTGCCATTAGTAAGGCGCTCATTGATCTAATGGGCGGAGAAATAGACTATTCGAGTGTGGAGGGCCTGGGGTCTCGTTTCTGGATGGAGTTTGAGGTCCCCCGTGCCGAGCCGGTACAGGCAATAAAATTTGCGAACCATGAACTATCCGGCGTTCGGGTACTGCTCGTAGAAGATAATTCCACGAACCGTCTGATGGCGCGCACGATGCTCACCAGTCTTGGGGCTGTAGTAACAGAGGCCGATAACGGTCTGGCCGGGCTCGACGCTGTCATCTCAGAGACATTCGATGTTGTTCTCATGGACGTCCAGATGCCAATCATGGACGGTGTGGCGGCTACCCGCGCCATTCGGGCCTTGGCCGAACCCAAAGCCAATATTCCGATCATTGGCCTAACCGCCAACGCGATGGCCCATCAGCGCTCTGAATATGAACAGGCCGGTATGAGCGGAATTGTCTCCAAACCTATTTCTCCAGTCAGCCTGATTTCTGAGGTGATTAAACAGTTGAATCGTTGAATGGCCTCAACTGATGACGTTCTCCGGCCGGATACTCACAATGAGACCGCAAGAAAAACTGGAGGGACGTCAACAGCAAATCTCGGTATCGCTATCTTCGTAGCGGAGGCCCCGAACTGGCTCAAAAGTGCTGACATGGACCAACCCAAACGGCATTTTTAGCCCAGCGCCGACGGATAGAAAATTTGACTTTTATTATGTATTAATCTAAAAATCCCCGTTTAAGTGGGCAACTATTATGGTGATTTATGGGTATTGGTTTTTCATCTTCAGACCCCTATAAGGTTTTGGTCAAAATCGGTACTGAATTGTCATCCAATCGCGATCTAGATTCTTTATTAGAAAATATATTAGTTGCTGCAAAAGAGCTTTCAGGGGCTGACGGTGGTACTTTTTATTTGATCGATGGCGAATCAAAGATCAATTGTAAGATTCTATTCACGAGTTCATTGGGCATTTCAATGGGCGGAGCTTCGGGAAACCCAGTTACTTTTCCTTCAATATCCATAGACAATCCAGGCGCCGTGAGCGCCTGGTGCGCACGAGAGCAAAAGAGTGTTAACATCGCGGACATCTATGATGACGCGATGTTTGATTTCACAGGCTCACGCAGCTTTGACTCTAGTAATAACTACCGTACACTGTCCCTGCTCTGCATTCCTTTGGTCAATCACCTGTCGGAAACCGTTGCTATATTGCAGTTGGTCAATGCCAAAGACCCTAATACGGGCGATAGCATTGGTTTTTCGGCTGAAATTCAAGAACTGTGTGAGGCTCTGGCGTCTCAGGCTGCTATTGCTATCAGCAACAGTAAACTGATCTACCAACTGGAAGAGCTTTTTGAGGCCCTAATCACTTTAATTAATGCCGCAATTGACGATAAATCGAACTATACTGGAGGCCATTGTTCACGTGTTCCAGAACTCACTCTCATGTTGGCGGATGCAGCCGCTAAGTCTGCGCATGAGCCCTTTGATCGTTTCAATCCAACGACTAAGGATATCTATGAGCTGCGCATCGCCAGCTTGCTGCATGACTGCGGCAAGATTGTCACGCCGGTTCATGTGGTTGATAAGGGTACAAAACTCGAGACCATCATCGACAGGATCAGTCTGATCGATGAACGGTTTGAGATTTTACGGCGCGATCTCGAAATTGCTCATATTAAGGGCCTGCTCGGTGACGCTGACTATCGGGCCGCGTTGGGAAGAATCGGGTCTGATCAGAGCTTCTTGCAGAAAGCCAATGTCGGTTCCGAACGGATGAGCCTTCAAGATGTTGAGCGCGTGAAACTCATTGCTGCGCAACAATGGCAGCCCCATGGCAAACCCGTGCAATCCTTCCTGACCGCGAATGAGGTTGAAAATCTAACCATAGTCAGCGGAACCCTGACCGGTGAGGAAAGGTCGATCATCAACCATCATATTGTTGCGACCATCAAAATGCTGGAGGCCTTGCCCTGGCCTAAACACCTGCGAAATGTTCCTGAATATGCTGGCGGACACCACGAACGGATGGACGGCAAGGGCTACCCAAAGGGGCTAAAAAAAGAGCAGATGTCGCTGCAAGCACGGATGATGGGTCTAGCGGATGTGTTCGAGGCACTGACCGCAGGTGACCGGCCCTATAAGATCGGCAAACTTTTGTCTGAATCACTCGCAATTATGAGCGGAATGACACGCAATCAACATCTAGACTCAGATATATTTGAACTATTTATCCGAGAGGGGATCTATCTGGAATATGCAAAAAAATTCATGAAGCCAGAGCAGATCGACGATGTAGATATTTCGGCCCTGCTTGGGTACCGCTAAAGGCAGTCCAATTCCTATAAAAGTGGGTTTGACTAGCAATCCTAAACAGGGTGGAAGAGCCAGATCATTTCCTAGCAAACGCTGGGTTAACGCCCCACAGAGGAAATACGCAAATAGGTACTTCGCCCTCAGTTATAATCACAAATATATTAAAGTATGAGAATATGTGATCTTTAGAGCGTGATTGATGAGGGTCTTGAGGTTGAAAGTATCGGATGAACTACGTCAGGTCTCTATCTTGTTTGCGGATATGGTGGGGTTTACAACCGCCATTGAGAAACTCGGACCGGAAAAATCTGTTCCTTTCATTCGGATCTTACATGAACTGCTAAGTCGTACCGTCCTAGAGCAGGATGGAGAAGTGTGCGGTTTTGCAGGCGACAGCATTATGGCTGTCTTCGGCTATCCCTTGGCGCGTGAAGATGATGCAATCAGAGCATGCCGCGCCGCCCTTTCGATTCACAAAAAAATTGCAGAAGTGACCGACCAGATCGAAGCTCAGTTTGGCGTACGGCCAACCATGAGAGTTGGGGTGAGCTCGGGCCTAGCCATGATGGCGTCTGTGTCCGGAGAAGGTGCGGCACCAACCCCAGTGGGAGATGCGGTTAATCTCGCGTCGCGTATTCAGTCTTTAGCGGCGGAAGGAACCTGCCTGATTTGCGATGCGACCAAACGCTTGGTTGAATGGATGGTCGATTTTCGATTCGATGGTGAACATCTGATCAAGGGCAAGGCCAAGCCTCAGAAAGTTTGGTGCCTCTTGAAGGTGCGCGATGGGGCCAGTCGGTTTGATGCATCGCTTGGACGAGGTCTGACACGTCATATCGGACGCCAACTAGAACTTGCAACGATGCGTGACGCCTATTTGCGAGCGACAGAAACGCTTCGAGTGCTCGATCTTGTTGCAGAACCTGGCTTAGGCAAGACGCGCCTGATGTTTGAGCTTTTGCAGGGCGTGTCGGCAGAACAGGCCCTTGTGCTTCAAGGACGATGCCTCCCAGAGGGGCAGCAGGTGCCTTTCTTTCCCTTCCTTGATGTGATCCGTCGGGTGTTCGATGTTCGAGGTGAAGACGAGCCCGATGTCGTTGCGACAAAATTAGGGGCAGGCCTTGGCAGGCTGGGCAAGGAGTCTCCGGAAAATCTGGATCTCCTGCTTAATCTTCTGGGCTTGCTGCCCAAGACTGGGGCCTTATCGGGCCTCGACGGCGTGCTTATCGGGTTGCGAACGCGGGAGTTGCTACCGGACCTTTTGACCGCTTTGTGTCGTGTTTCTAAAGTGGTTATTTTGCTGGACGACCTTCACTGGATCGACAGCGTCTCCGAAGAGTTGCTGCAGAAACTTATTGAAAATGATCGCCAGCCCAATCTTCTCATCGTTCTCGCCCGGCGGCCAGAATATAGCCCAAAATGGGGTTCGCCTTCAGCCCTAACGACGATCAGGCTTCAACCCCTCGAAGATGTCGATATTCGATATCTCGCGCAAACCAGATTGGGCGTTCCCACCTTGCCCGATCACCTCATCCGGCAACTGACTGAGCGAGCCTGCGGAAATCCACTCTTTGGCGAAGAAGTTCTCAATTTTTTGATCGAGCGGGGGGCATTGAGTCTGGTTAACGGCGAAGCCGTTTATGACCAAGCTGCGGCCGAAACCAGTTTGCCCACGAGCCTGCAAAGCCTTCTAACGGCGAGAATTGATCGACTGCCGCAGGAAGATCGCGCCCTGTTGCAGGTGGCGGCCGCCATAGGCCGCAGTTTCGATCCTGGTCTGCTCGCTGAGGTTGGGGGAGGTCTAGACCATACAGACGCGGCCCTGCAGCGGTTAGAGGGGCTTGACCTCGTTCAGCGCGAAACCGGCAGCTCTAGCTATATCTTCAAGCATGTATTGCTGAAGGACAGTCTCTATCAAAGCCTGTTGTCCCAGCGCAGAGCCGAGTTGCATGAGGCGATCGCAAAGGCCTTGGAACGACGACATGAAGGTCGGCTACTTTCGGTTTCTGATTCACTTGCGCACCATTACGCGCTTACCGATTGCGGGGCGCTTGCCTTTACCTATCTGGTTATGGCTGGGGTGAAGAGCGTTAGCGTTTTTTCGCTTGATGAAGCCGATCGATATTTCTCAGCGGCGCTTTTGATCTACGAGAAAGACCCCACCTGCGCGAGCGACGAGGACGTGGCCAAACTCGCTGCGAACTACGGGCGCTGCTGCAACATGTCTATGCGTGTGACGTCAACCATCGCGCTGGCCAATAAGCTGCGCCCGATATTGAACCGATTGGGCGACCACATCTATCACGTCTTCTTCCTGCACCATTATGCATCGAGCCTTGTCTGGAACGGGCGTTACCTTGATGCTGTTAAGGTTCAACAAGACCTATTGGACATGGCTAAGCGTCTTGGCGATCCCAAATCTCTAGCCTATGCCTTGGTGAGTGACCTGTCCGTGTCATCCTATGGAGCGCCGAAATCACTGGAGGACTATCGGCGATTACGGGATGAGGCCCAAGCGGCTCTGGTTCATGTCGACGATCCTAATCTTACGAACTTTTTCTTCTCCTTTATTGCTTGGGACGAGCTCTGCCGAGGCCGCGTTGCTGAAGCCCGTATGGCTGCAGATCAGGCGATAGACTTTGGCCTATTGAACAATGATCCGCGCTCAATCGGTTATGGCACGGGCGTTAAGGCGCTCATCGCGATGATTTCGGATGATTTTCAAGAGGCGCTCGATCTTGCCGACCGCGCCCATAGCCTTTCGCAAGCTGATTTTGAAAAGGCTATGGCAACGACCTCTCGCATAGCCGCGCAGATCGCGCTTAATCGCCCCGGCGCCGCGGCCGACGCTGAGCGTTGGCTCACCTCTTGTGAAAGGGACGGTTGGACTGTGATGGCTATGTCCGCTGAGGCTTGGCTCGCGGTCGATCTTGCAGTTAATGGCCGTATAGGTGAGGGCATCCAATCTCTTGAAACGGTGATCAAGAGCCGTGAAAGGGAAGGCAATTTTGCTGCTGCAGATTGGTCCAGGCTCTATCTCTGCGAAGTCTATCTCGCCATCCTTTCTGGGGAAGGAGAGACGGCGTTAGGTGTTCTTGTTCGAAACATTGGCGCTTTGGTTGGCGTCCTACTGTTCGGGGGAAGACGCATTTTATCTTTGGTTGAGAAGGTCCGTTCAAACCCGCAGTTCCACCCAGATGGGCATTTCATCGGGCGCACGGAAATGATTTTAGGCCTGCTTTACAAGGCGCAAAAAAAGAACGGTCTTGCTGCCAAACATTTGAGCCAAGCGCGCCTTATCGTTCAATCTGCTGGCTCCTCATCCTTGCTGACGCGCATTGAAAAAGCGCTTGTCGAGCTGACTGGTTTGGCCGCATCGCGCTAAGAAAGCGCCGCTATCGGCTCTTCAACTGTGACAAATACTCAATTGCCGGAAGGCTTGGCAGAAACGTATAGGCCCCGCCGCGCGTCTTGACGAAGCGCGGAAATCCGCGAAGCCGATAGGATGTCCCGTCGCGCAAAAGCAGATCAAAGGCGCTGGTTTCAGGGGTATTTGCGCCAATCAGAGGGTCATTCAGACCGGTAATGTCTGGATGAAGTAACCCCAGATTTAGCCAATCACACATGACCGCCTCGAACTGAGCGCCAAGGTTGGCCCCGATGAAGTTGCCCAAAAGCCCGCGTTCCTCATTGTCTGGGTTTTTGGGATCGAAATCTGGCCCATAGGGCATACCGCGGCGAACCATTTGACGCGTCAGATTGCTGCCCCTTTGCACAACTTCTCCGTCGCGGGGGTTGGTGCGGCGAATATGGGCACCGACAGGACAGGCCGAGGGCGCTGCGTAACTGAAAGCGTTGAACGCTTCGGCCTGGTCTTTGTTCGGAATATTGAAGATCGGGTGGGATGGTGAGTTCGCTACCGGCGTTCCATTGCGCCAACGTCCGCACATTTGGGCTGCAACAATTTCGCGCAAAGCCTCCCGCCGCTGGCCCTTTTCGAATCCGATCAAAATCTCGCCATCGACAGGAAGAAGCTGGTCCATTCGCTCCCCCAGCATCTGCTCCAACTCCTCGGCCGCCTGATCTAGATAGAGTTCAAAGCCATGGGTATCTTGAGCCAGGACACGAAAAGCGTTGAATGAACCGTTTAGCCCAAGTGCCTTTGGCGAGGGCACTCGAAACATCACGCCTTCCATTCGCGTAGGATGGCCAAGCAATACCGTTCCAAGGGGGGCTGAATCGCTCGTTTTCTCCGGTTGCGCGTCTGTTAGATGATTGAACTTAGGCTGAGAGATGCTGTCAGCATAGCCAAAGAACACGCGGTTATTTGGCGAGCCATCGCCGGCATATTGAGGTCCAAGGACGTTGGCATCCGTGCGGGCTCTCGCATCGCGTACACCGAGGACTGAGAAGGCTTGTGAGACCTGATCTTGAATGTCATCCAAAATGTCTTGGTTCACAGCATAGATTGTGGCGATGAGATGCAGGCGGTCTGGTCGATCAAAGGGGGCGGGCCAATGGTTAGCGGCGCTTGGTCCAAAATCGCCGAGCTTTAACGCGCGACGCGTCATGCCTTCGACGAACTCAACCGGGAAGGTTGCAAGCGATGAGGCCGGGGTGCCTAGGGCCTTAAGCCCTTCATAGGTCACCCCTATATTGAAGCACATCTGCGGTTTCTGATCCGCCCAATGGGCTGCTGTCGTGATCTTTGGGATACCGGGCGTGACGCCCTCAATCGCGGCACCAAGAAAACGCCGAGCCTCACCAAGATTAACCACCTCAAGAAAGAGGTAACGCACGTTTGTGAGGTCAGCCCGATAACCGCGCAGGATGTTTCCCTGCAGTTCATTGAGATCTAATGTCTTGCTCACCAGCCCAATCCAAATTTTTGACGAATTTGCGCGACGGACAAACCTGCGTAACCGCGATAGCCACCACCCAGAGAGAAGTTGGGATTAGCCTTGAGTTGCAAGATCATCGCCCGGGGCAATTCATCCAGTTTATGTGCGGCACTGTTGGCCGGACGTCCCATTGCGGCATCTTGCAAGGCGAAGATGTCGGTCGCGAAGTCCGGTAATTGGAACAGGTCTCGATCGTGGACCCAGTCTATGAATTTATCGACATTGTCCCGCGTCGGTATGACGTCATCGCCACCCTCGACTTGGCTTAGGATCCCATCGAAGACATTGCCGATCGCGACGATAAAATCCCGGATATAGTTGGAGAAGTCGCCGTCATAGACCGACAACATGCAAAGGTTGTCGTCGATGATGATAAATCGGGCGAAATGTATCGTTCCAACATTGTCCAGACCGGTGAAGATCTCATCGATATTTTGCGATATCACCATCGCCGCCATGGCCCGACCAACGGGTGACTTGTTCTTTAACGGCATGATCAGGTTCATCATGCGCTGTAATGACTCGCTCGGTTGAACCGACGGGCGAGGCCCTCCTGGCAGCTTTGGCCTAGGATCTACCGCAGCCCAGAATGGCACTACTACGATATTGGATAGGGATTTGAACCATCCACGCTCGGGTAGACTGTTCACGAACCGATCAAACCAGCCTGCTCCATTCGCCATGGATCTCAACTCCGAGAGAAGGGGCAAGAGGCACCGTCGCGAGCCGTCCTAGAGGCTTCATAGGTCTGGAGGCGCGCGAGGAGAAGGGGATCATCAGAGGCCTCAATGCCATCGATCAGTCGCATGGGGTTGAAGCTGAGACGTTCGCAATCCGTAATCTGGTCGTCTGCTACAGTTTGCAGAGTGAGGGTTCCCATATTCACCCTCTGGCGTTGGGAGCCCCAGGGTCGCGAGGAGTCGGCGAAGTCATCCCCCACTTCACCGATGACCATCATCAAGCAAAATTCCACGGCTCCTTTTGAAAGCCGATCTCGAAGCTCATGGGCTAGGTAGTGATCTTGTGGTTTTTCATTTTGATCACGAGGCAAAACCCCCACCGTTGGGGTCCATGCGAAACGGACCCAGCGTCGGGTTCCGTCTTGGCCCGTTACGATGAAGGTGTGCACGGCATGATAGGCTGCCCGTGCATAACTCACCGGTGCGCCGATCATTGAGACTTGGTAGATGGAATACTTAGAAAAATCATTTAGCCCGGCGAAAGCCATGGCCCCTTCATAGGGGCTGATGATCTCACCTGGATTCGGGTCGGGCTGAGGGATTTTGAGATTTAGAAGATCCCAAATTTTTCGCCAGGCAGATTCGCGGCGGTAAGGCGTCGGCTTCGCCATCTCTGCGAAGGCCAAGAAGGTGTCCACGGTTGGCGTGAAATACTCCGGTAGCGTCATCGCGATGAGGTCGGTGGCGATTTCATTTTCACCTTTTTCGCTCAAGTAAAACCGGGTTGCCATACCTCTTGGATCTGACCAGCTATCGTGCTGAGCCATGCAACCTAAGCCGTTCGAAAATCGCACGGTGACGGGTATTTGAGGCCCTCGAAAGTGAAGGGCGTTACAAAAGTTTTTGGCAACAGTTGAGGCTTTAAAAACACCATAGGCACCTATGCCGTACGTATGTACAGGCCGAAGCTTGTCTTCTGGCGTAGGGCCATCGGGCCGTTTCACGGACTCAAAGAGTTGTTCACCGACGGAAAAAGACAAGCTTAGATCTCCAGTCTAGACCAAAGGCGAAAGAGTATAGCAGCGCGTTATTCGTACAGCCTGATTGATACGTTTATATGAAAACAAAAATATTCCGGTATTGTCAAATTCGCTCTGATTTTATAAATCGCAAGTGTGATCAGGTCGGCGAAGCCAGTGGGCGTCTCGTCCTCTGACACCTTTTTGAAATTTTAGAGGGAACGATGACCGACCCTGCTCATGGCCCAGGTAGATTTGCACTAAACGGCTTGGATACTAACGCAATCATGGTCCTGCTGGCCCATGATGCCACGGCCATATACAATCAGTTCAAACATCAATCGCCCAGAGGAAATCCCAAAATTCCTCGAGCGGATCGTAACATCACTGCCTACATAAATAACAAAATATTCAAATTTCTTCATCAGCTTAGATCGAAAGACAACATAATTTTTGACTCTAATGACTGTTATTTCGGATTAGTATTGCAAGCTAAGGAAGTTCTAGGCCCGATTTGTGTTGGCGATATTGTAGTGGCGTTGAAGGGCACATCTAATTTTGAGGAATTGATTTCTGACGCGGCGTCTCTTTTCATGACAGACGATGGGGATACGCCTGGCGATGTGGCCTTGGGTTTTTGGAAAATGTATCGTCACCTCCATGTGGCCGATCTTAACAATAACAAGCCTTTTGACCAGGAGCATGCAGCAGAGACAATCGGTAGGATGTACGGTTCCAAAAACATCTTCGTGGTTGGGCATAGTCTTGGGGCCGCACTGAGTACCTATCTTGCCTATGATTTGATCAATCCTAAAATGGGTGTTCCTGCTAGAAATATTCTTCCCTATATGTTTGCTTCACCGCGAACAGGGACCCACTCACATGTCAGGAACTATCGACAAAAGGTGCCGTTCTATAACTTGACAAATTACGAGCATGACATCGTCCCTAAGTTGCCCTTTGAAATCGAAGGCTTTTGTACTTTAGACGGGGAGGGGCCTCATCAGAATGTCCATAGACTAGAGACGGGGCACAGAAGTGTATTTTCGGGTTTCTGGTCCCAACTCAAAAACCATTCTTCGGTTCTTTATGCGAAACTTTTGGATCCAAACAATCCTGAAGCGTCCAGAATGTCTATTTGATCAAATCCAGTGTCAGGTCGGCCCGAACATCGACGCCTAAATACCTACCCAAGATCACACAGGGTCTGTGCAAAAATGGACCTAATATCTCAAATGTCTGACGACTTACATTTGACCATATTTGAGGCTGTGCCTAGTCCGTTTCGATTTAGATTGGCACTTGCACATCCCCGGCAAGGTCCATAGTTTTTATCTGGGAATTAAACTTGGAGAGGTGGGTGATATGGTCGAAGATATTCTTGAACCTAACCAGAAGATTATTGATTCTCATCATCACCTTTGGGATCTTAGGCCGCCGTACAAACCGGCGCCGACAAAGAAACTGCTCGAAGATCCCTTTGTCGCCACCTTGGCGCTCACCCCCTACTACAGGCTCGATGATCTGAGTTGTGATGTCCAAGGCAGTTTGACCAACCCGGTCAGTGCCGACAACAAGCACCGTGTTGTCGGCACGGTCTTTATGGAATGCGGAGCCTATTATCGCGCCGGCAAGCCCGAGGAGCTGAGTCCGGTTGGTGAGGTCGAGTTCGCCAATGGCGTTGCCGCTCAAGGTGCTAGCGGTTGTTATAACGAATTGCGGGCTGCAGCCGCCATCATAGGTCACGCCGATATGACCCTTGGCGAGGACGTCAAGCCCGTCCTGGACGCTCTGATGGCCGCGGGAAACGGCCGTTTGAAGGGTATCCGCTATCAGGCACCGTGGGACAAGGATCCTGAGGTCCTTGGGCCTTTGTATTTCGATGCCAAGGAGGGCCTTCTGGCCAATGACGCATTCCGAAAAGGGTTCAAGGAGCTCGCGCCTCTGGGCCTATCCTTTGATGCTTGGGTGCTTGAGCCGCAGTTGGGCGATGTGCTCGCGCTCGCGCAGGCCTTTCCCGATACCAGCATTATTCTCGACCACTGTGGGACGCCTTTGAACGTCGCGAGCTATAAGGGCAAGTTAGATCAGAACTTTGAGCGCTGGCGCGCCTCGATTCGAGCGATCGCCAAGTGCCCCAATGTTACGGTCAAGCTTGGTGGACTGGGTATGGCCTTCTGCGGCATGCCTGAGACGGGGCCTGCGGTCGGCGTGAGTTCGGAGGCCTTAGCCGCCATGTGGAAGCCCTATATCGAAACCTGTATAGAGGCCTTCGGGCCGGACAGAGCGATGTTTGAGAGCAACTACCCGATTGATAGGTGGGGTGCGAACTATGCCACCATCTGGAACACCTTCAAGCGCATTACAGCGAGTTACTCCAAAGAGCACAAAGACGCTCTCTATGCTGGAACCGCCGCGCGGGTCTATGGGATTGAGGAACTGTTGGTCGGTGCCTAAATATCAACCCAAGATGAGACACGCTCTACGCTAAAAACAATCGCCTAATGCCTCGAATGTTCTGACGACGTACACTAGGACCCAATCGGACAACCCATGACAAATTTGCTGCCGGACCTATCGTTAGCTGTTCTGTAGGCTTTAGATTGGCACGATCGGTTAAAGGGTGATGGCCCTAATACAGAGTTGCGCACGGGCCTTTGTATTGTGTCTTAAGTTGCGCAGTTGATGGACGATCGGCCATTGATCTGTTTAAAGATCGCCCTGTCTTAACCCGTCATATTTGGGCTTGGGTTGATCTGGGGACGGGCTAATGAAACGCCGCATTCTAAACCTTTTGGCACCGGTTCGTCGGACCAATGCCTCTATGGATGCTCGCTTGGATGAGGCTGCGGCAGCCTTTCATCCCCTTTGGCTCCAAAGAACCATCGTGGCGCTTCTGGCTGCGGCCGTGGCAACCCGTATCCTTCCCCTTTGGATCTGTGGCCTGTGGTTTTTAGGGCACGTGGTTGTTGAAATCTGGTCTTGGATCGCTAGTAAAAAACAATATTACGAGGAGGATGTTGGGCCAAAAATCAGGCGAAGCTTCATTTTCAATATGATCATAGTAGAAATTCTTTGGGCAGTTCTTGCGATTTTTTGTATTAATACGGGAACGCTGGTCGGGATTATATGTGGAATATCACTCCTTGTTACACTATTTATTCTGTTAATATTGCTTTTTTATTCAACACCTCTATTATTTTTTATTGCAGGCGCTCTACCGCCGCTGGCTACATTGTCGATCATTGTCGACCATCTCTCGCTCAACTCAACGGTCATGCTTCCGGTCTGGATCTTTTTGGGCTTGTGTTTGGCATTCGTTTTGGGTCGGGCCATAGATACGCCCTCGTCTCAGGAAACACAGCGTCAACTGAAGGAAGCCCTCGCTAGCTACAAGATTCTCACGGACAATATTACGGATTTTATTGGGCGAACTGACCTTGAGGGTGTCTACCAGTATGCCTCGCCGTCGGTTTATAGTGTGCTTGGCTATCGTCCTGAAGAACTGATCGGGATGAAGACTCAAGACCTTCTGGATCCCGAAACTGGAGATTTCGCATTTTCAGGCCAACAACAGACGGTCGCCCATCCGGATGCTAAAATGACCGTTACCGCGAGGGTTCGGCATAAACTTGGTCATTGGGTTTGGTTGC
>Ga0214921_10005448_pt1 | contig 18000 bp, 19 predicted proteins | sample LL1505_MetaG_FD_177992 | JGI IMG/M metagenome (GOLD analysis project Ga0214921, IMG submission 177992) | Freshwater microbial communities from Lake Lanier, Atlanta, Georgia, United States - LL-1505 | ecosystem: Environmental > Aquatic > Freshwater > Lake | place: USA: Georgia | collected...
GATTTGGCATTATTGATTACAGCTTCTATGTACCTATTAAATGGCAGTTTATCTGGATATGTATCCTCTCCTAAGATCTCTATTAATGATTGACCCACTGCAGCGATCTGATTAAGGTGTGGTCCTCCGCTTGTTCCAGGAAAAACAGTCCTATTGATCGATTCAATGTATTCTTTTTTCGCAAACAATAGTGCAGATCTTGGACCGCGCAATGTCTTGTGAGTTGTGGTGGTCACAAAATCCGCCCCATCCCCATCGTGATTAAACGGACTTGAATGATTGCCGCTTGCGACCAATCCGCTGATATGAGAGATGTCTGCCAAAACTAGCGATCCATTTTCGTGAGCAATCTTACAAAAATCCGAAAATTCATATTTCCTTGTATATGATGAGAAGCCAATAATTACAAGTCTAGGGTTAGTTTGTTTTATTTTATTTTTAAAATCATCAATATCTAGTTCGTAACCGTTATTGCCAAGCCCAACTGAATATGTAGCATGCTTAAAAAACTTGTTATACGCGCTAGTTTTATGAAGATGACTAAGATGACCTCCGCTGCTCAAGTCTAGGCTCAGTACAGTATCTCCTGGCTTTAGAACTGAAAAATAGACCATAGAATTAGCAGGACTGCCAGACAAAACCTGAACATTAACCCCATAATCATTCGTGCACTCAAAAACTTCAAGAGCTTTTGAAATTACAAATTCCTCTAACTCATCTGCAATAATATTTCCAGCATAATACCTTTTGCCCGGATATCCTTCGGCATATTTATCGTTCCAGACTGAACCGAGCAAATTTAAAACTTTTGGACTGGGGTAATTTTCTGAAGCAATTAGGTTGAGAGTGTTCCTCTGTCTAATAGATTCTTTATCAGTTAGCTGAAATATTTCATTCATACTCCAATTATAGCACTGTATACAGATAGAAACCCTGATGTTATAATTTGGCCTGGCAGCGCCTTCAACCAAGGAGGTTTGGGTGTGAGATACATGCCATATGAGATGAGGAAGCCTGACGATCAATATCGCAATCTTCTTCATAGTATTTTGACAAATGGAGAGTTCGTTCCCTCAAGACAAGGGCCGAGTGCATTCACTTTGTTTGGAGCTCCACAAATGAGATTTAACCTCAAGAATGGTTTTCCCTGCATTACAACTCGTAACATTCAAGGGTTTTGGAGGGGTGCTATTGGTGAGCTTTGTGCTTTCATCAATGGAGCTACTACATTGGCCGAATTTGAAGAGTTTGGCTGCAACTGGTGGGGCCCCTGGGCTTCTGAAGAAAAATGCTCAAAGCGAGAGCTGCCTACGGGCGACCTTGGTCCAGCTAGCTACGGTGGGTCTTTCCACGATTGGCCCGAAGCAAATGGCAGTAGTTATGATCAATTTGAGCATTTGATTCTTCAAATTAAAGAGTTTCCTGGTGACAGAACACATGTCATAAGCCCATGGAACGGCGCACTTCTTGCTCGTGACTCAGGTCGCATTAACAAAGCAACAATTGCGCCATGCCATGGATGGCTACAGGTACGAATTATGAATGGAAAGATTCATTTGCATCATATGCAGCGCTCTGGCGACGTGCCAATCGGTGTTCCATCAAATATGGTTCAATACGCCGCACTCCTGCTGATGCTGGAACAAATAACGGGCTACCAAGCCGGTGAATACATCCACTACGTTGTAGACGCTCATATTTATGCCGACCAATTTCGGGCCGCCTGGGAAATGGTTAATCGTGATGATCTGCGCCTTCCTACAGTAAACATTACTGAAGAAGGCAAAAAGATTACCGACATTCATGATTTTCGATCTGAGCATTTTGAGCTCAGCGATTATCACCCTCACCCAGCAATGAAAGGTATACCGGTGGCAATATGATCAGCATCATCGTTGCACGCGACAAGCAAAGAGTTATTGGAAAGTCTGGAGACCTGCCCTGGAATATTCCAGCTGATCTTAGGAGATTCAAAGAAATTACTTCAGGCAACGTAGTGGTTATGGGTAGAGGTACCTACGAATCTATAGGCAGACCCCTGCCCAATAGGACGAACATTGTAATCACAGGAAAAGAAAGCCTGAAAGATAGCGAAAATCTTTTCTTTCGAAATAACTACGAAGATGCAATAATCTTGGCTACTCAAATAGCCAGTGAAGAGAATTGTAAGATTTACGTGATTGGCGGATCTTCAGTTTACGCCGAGGCAATTTCAGATCCGAAAGTTGATGAGCTACTAGTAACGCTTATTAACCACGAGTTTGAAGGTGATAGATTTTTCCCATTTACCTCTCCTTCTGACTGGGAATTGCTAGAAGTAGAAAAAAATGACACCAATACTCCAGATTCTTATGAACTTGCTTTTTTGCGCTATAAAAGACGGGAAAAGGGAACTGTTCCGGAAAGTATTTTTTACTACCCCAGCTCCAGATCGGCCGAGCAAACAAAGAAAATGCAAGACATTGAGAGCGTTGGCATTTGTCCATTCTGTCCTGAATGGCTACCCTGGTATCATGAAACTCCAATCGATACCGATTTGCAGTTCAACCACTGGGTTGTAACTCATAACGACAATCCCTACGAGGGAACAGTTCTGGACATGCTCTTGATAAGCAAGCAGCACACCATACATTTTTCTAAGTTGTGCGATGAAGCTAAGGCTGAATTTGGAATAGTAATTGCATCCATTGCCGAAAAATATAAACTCTTTAACTATGCCGTTGGGATGCGTGTCGGTCCTGTCAGCATGGTGAGCGGATCTGTTAATCACCTCCACTCCCACATTAAAGTTGGCGATGTTTATAATGATGAGCATGAGCCAATTAAATTCAAAATGAGCAATAAGCCTCAAGAAAACAAGCCCCCAGAGACCTACTAATTATGTAGGTCCCTGGGGGCTCTTATTTTATAACCCTCACGATCTGAACACCGTTGGCCTCAAGTATGGATTGGGCATCCAAAACCGAGTATCCTTCCTCAAAATAGACCTGCTCAATTCCCGAGTAAGCGATTGCTTTAGCACACCAAGGGCAAGGAAAAGTTGACACATAAAGCTGTGCCCCATATAGGCTCAGTCCAACTTCGGCCGCAGTCGAAATAAGGCTCAGCTCTACATGCAAGGCCGTACCAATCTCGATGTTTGTACCCTTACTAGACTCTGTCCTGGGGTCGCCGTCGTAATAAGGCTGGAGTGCATTTGGTACATGCTCATTATGAATTGGAGGAAGAATTACACTTCCATTCTTAACGATGCAACCACCAACTTGCCTCCACCAATCAGCGCTTCTAGGCGCTTCTAGACTACATGCGGACATAATCTTTCTATCAAATTCTTTCTTAGTGATGTTGAAAGACTCAATTACTTCGTTGTTCTGAGATATGTTCTTTTTATCCCAGCGCAGAAATACACCAATGTAATCAATTCTCCTTCCGGGCAAGTATTTTATGGAAAATTGCCTAGAAATTTCATCTTTCGGCATAACAAAACTACCAAAATCATTTAGCTGATTCAAATCTATAAGCTCACTAACTTTACAAGGGGCTAGGTTTGAATCAGACAAAATGGCTACCATTTCTTCTGAGTGAAGTGCTCTGATGTCCTTGCGTAAGCTGGGCTGTAGCACCAATGCAAGCTCAGAATTTATTACAAATATCTCATCAATACCCACAAGTGAATCAAAGAATCTCAAGTAGCCCTTATGTAGTACAGGCATGTAGAGAATTACTGCTCTCATCATTCACCTCTCTTCTTTGAAAGCTTTTTGGCATTTTTAAGATTCATCTTTCGAACCTTTGCACTCGTAGAAGTTTCGGCTTGACGCGGCATTACTACCACTTTGCCACAGTAGAAACTTTCTAGCTCGAAGATTTCCTCGCTAGTGTAATTGTCTTCAGTAGCGACAAGTATTTCTGGCCTAACAATTCTGATAAGTTCCCACTTAGGATCCTCATCATATTTGAGTGTTATGATGTCGACAGATCGAAGATGAGACAGGATTTGTGCACGCTCGCTCTGTGGGTTCACTGGCCTACCTTCGCCTTTGCGATTGCGAATCTTTTCGTCATCATCAACTCCGACAATCAAGATATCGCCACACTGCTTAGCTCTTTCAAGATAAAGTGCATGGCCAATATGAAATAGGTCGAATGAACCCGAGGTTAAGACAATTTTTGCCCCAACTCCGCGCAAATGCTCAACCTGATGCTGCAATATTGAATAGTCAGGATAAAATCGTGATTTGAAGTTTGAATCTTGGGAGAAATAACCAAAATTAATTGGCATACCACCTCCATTTGTATAGGAACGAGTACCTTTATAATACCCTACTTACATCTTTTTTAAAGCATAACTAAAAATACCCCTAATGTAGGTAGGGGTATTTTTGTTGATGAAATTGGTATTATTTAGATTCTTTTAGCGCTTCGTTTTGATCAACCCTAATACTGGGGCTCATACTAGAATTTACAAAAACGTTCTTAATAAACACGCCCTTTACTCCACTTGGCTTTGAAGTAGATAGAGCCTTAACAACAGCTTTGGCGTTAGCATAGAGATCTTCAGCCTTAAAGCTTACTTTACCAAATGCTACATGAATGACTCCATTGGCATCATTTTTGATTTCTACTTTACCTTTTTTGAATTCTTCAGTAGCTTTGGCCGGATCAGCAGTAACTGTTCCATTCTTTGGTGAAGGCATCAAACCTTTTGGCCCAAGAACCTTAGCTAGCTTACCTAGTTCCGCCATTTTATCTGGAGTTGCAATAAGCACATCAAATGCAATTTTTTCTTTGCTAATGTCCTTAATAATAGCGTCGGCATCAGCCATATCGGCACCTGCTTTTTTTGCTGATTCAGCTTCTTTTTCACCAGCAATAACGGCAACCTTAAGAGTCTTGCCGGTTCCTGCAGGCAATGAAGTTGTTGTTCTAACAATCTGATCGGCCTGTCTTGGGTCGATGTTGAGAGTAACGTGAATTTCGGCAGAAGCATCAAATTTGGTCTTTGAAATTTTTGGCAATAGCTCGATTGATTCCTTTAAAGAATAAAGTTTTGCAGAGTCTATTAGCTCACGAGCTGCTTTTTGATTTTTAGAATATTTCTTTACTCTGGGCTTTTGCTTGATTTTCTTAGTAGCTTCTTCGGCTGATTCAGTCTTTTTAGCCTCCTTGGCTTCTTTTTCGATAACTTCAGCTTGAGACTTAGCACTTCTTTTGCCTGCCTTGGCTGTCTTTACCTCTTTCACCTCTTCACTTGGAGTAGTCGATGTAGCTACTTCTTCATTTACTTCTTTTTCAATTTTTTTGGCTTCTGCCATAGCATTCTCCTTTCGTGGTCAAGCTCCATAACTAATGGATTCCACAGCTAGGTTAATTATTATTATTCTACTTCTACGCCCATTGATCGAGCAGTGCCAGCGATAATTTTCTTGGCTGCTTCAATGTCGTTAGCGTTTAGGTCGGGCATTTTCTTTTCAGCAATCTCGGTCAATTGAGCCTGAGTTAGCTTTCCAACTTTTTCCTTATTTGGAACACCTGATGCTTTCTTGAGCTTAAGCGCCTCCTTGATAAGTACCTTGGCTGGAGTTCCTTTGATAACAAAGTCCATTGATTTATCTTCATAGATAGTAACCAATACTGGTGTAGGCTGACCCTTGCGATCTTGGGTTTGTTCATTGAATGGATTAATAAAATCCATCATATTTACGCCGTGCTGACCCAAAGACGAACCAACCGGTGGTGCTGGAGTTGCCTGTCCGCCCATTATTACCATTTTTACTTTAGCTTGTACTTTTTTTGCTTCTGCCATAATTAATCCTTTCTAGATCTTCTTTACCTGTAATGAATCGAGTTCTACAGGAGTTTCGCGACCAAACATACTAACCAATACTTTGATTTTACCCTTTTGTTCGTCGATTTCATTAACTTGCCCATCGAATCCCTTAAATGGACCGTCCGTGATATTTACGGTTTCGCCAATCTTGAAGTCAATGCTGTATAGTGGCTCGTCGATACCCATTCTTCGCTGAATAGACTTAACTTCTTCCTCGCTTAGTGGCGATGGAGTAGTGCTGGTACCTACAAAACCAGTTACATTCGGGGTGTTTCTAACTACAAACCAAGACTCTTCAGTAACTACCATCTGAACCATGATGTAACCAGGAAATATCTTACGCTCAACCGTTCGTCTGCGACCATTTTTGATTTCAATTTGCTTTTCTTTTGGAACAATGACATCAAAAATTTTATCTTTCATGTCTAGCGAATCTGTTCTCTGCCTTAGAGCTTCGGCAACCTGGTCTTCATAACCAGAGTAAGTATGAATTACATACCAATTTTTTTGTAAATCTGACATTATGGGATCCTTAATATTAATGTTTTGAGCGCCGTTCTCCACCCAGCATCTAGGGCTGACAGTGCTAGTCCTATAACTAGTGAAACTACAATAATCAAAATCGTAAGCTGGATAGCCTGCTTTCTAGTAGGCCATACCACTTTTTGCATCTCTGCAATTGAGTTTTTGATATAGTTTGTGAATCCGCGCATATATTTAATCTAAAAAAGCCTTTCGGCCTTTGATTACTATTTTAACCAATAAATGGCCCTTTTGTCAATGATTAATTAGGTTTAGGTATATTTATTTTAATGCTATCGGGCAGTTTATCCCAAATTCCAACCAAAATGTCTGAAAGTTGAGATGATAGCACCAGCGAAACAAAGAAATATACGGCTATAATTATCATAATGACTATAATCAAAATCCAAAGTCCAAAATACCCACTCTCTTCATCAGCCTGGAAATGAACGTGACTTAAGGCCCTCTCGTAATTAACTAGACCCGACCAGTAGCCGACCTGAAATGCTGTCCATGAAGACCACAATAAATACAGTGAGGTTGTGATTATAGATAGATATAGGATGTTCAAAGAAATTGATTCTGTATTATATAATATTTGAGATTCCAGAAACACCAGCCCTAAGCTTACAGTAATAACAGCCAGCAGCACCCCTAACCATATAAATGATTGCGCAATAGATCTAAGTGGCCTCATAAATGATTGCTTCGATGAAATCAGAAGCTTGTTCTGAGAAGAGCCCAAAGCTATAGAATAAGAAGTCTGCATATAGAACCTAAATTTCACATAAATCAAATAAATAAATGAAAAAACCATTAACACAGTAATATATAGGCTAAATTGGCTTTTCAATGACCCATAACCAACAACATACATCAAGTAAATACTCAGAACCAAGAGCAGGAAGAAGCCAATAAAAATCAGTGCCTTTATGAGCTTGTTTAAGGAAATACCTCCGACGTTTCTTATAGACTCTTTGACGGCAATTGAAACTTTGGTTGGCCTAGAATCAATTTTTTGATACCTATACCTATATAATCCAGGCATCAAAATTGTATCCGCTAGCCAGCTCAAAATTACAATTATTAAAAATGCCAACCCAAAACCAACAAACTGAAAAGTATTCTGGGGAGAGATAAATGATTTAAGCCTGTCCAGTAGCTGATCTGGCTTAAGAACAATAATGTACTTAAGTTGAAAATAAATTATTGGAATTGCTATGAAAAATATTGTTCTAATACTAAAAATATTTCTAATAAAGGAGGCCAGGAATATTCCTGAGTCAAATACTGACAAGATTGAACTTTTAAAGGCGAAGCCTATGCCCAGACCAATATTTTTTTGCCTTTTAGGTCGATTGTTTTGATTCTTGAGACTTTTAGGGGCACGGTAAATAGCCTCCTCTTTAGATTTGGAATTCTTTTTGTTAACTTTAACAATATCAATATTCTTCATAAGTCTTATGCATATTATAGCTTTTTAAATTCTAACTGGCCAATGATTTCTTAAGCCTAACAGAAGTATATATTCGTATTTTATGATCTTTTCCGAGACTGACCCTGCTATTCATTAAGTCCTGTACGGGTATTTTACCAATTTTCTTATTGAGTGCTGCAAAATATTTATAGGCCAGCTCGACTCCAAAACGGCTGGACTTGGGTAATTTTTTAATTGCTGGCCTAGCTACATCCAGGTCTCTTTTAATATCTTTTATAATTTCTAATTTGTCTTCTTCAGTAAAATGCTTAATATTTTTACCAGGAAAATACAACCTGCCTAGCTGTGCCGAGTCAGAGTTGAGGTCTCTTAAGAAGTTTATTTTTTGAAAGGCCGAACCTAAGGCTCTTGCTCCAGGAAGAAGCGAGTTATACTGACGTTTATTACCGTTCACAAAAACCATGAGGCACATCAACCCCACAACCTCTGCTGAACCATAAATATAATCTTTATATTCTTCCGAGGTGTAAGTTTTCTTTTTGATATCCATGCGCATGCTAGCCATAAATGCTTCCGACAGATCTAATGGGATTTCATATTTTCGTAATACCGAGCTGAAACTCTGAACTATAGGATTCACACTAAAGCCACTTTTCACTGCCCTTTTATAGTCAGAACTCAATTCATTTAGGTACATTTCCATTCCTTTTGGGCGCCATGTATCCACAATTTCATCCGCAATTCGCACAAATCCATAAATAGCATAAATAGAATCAGAAACTTCAGGGCTCAATAGTGCGGTTGCTGTAGAGAATGAAGTTGAATAGCTTTCGGTAATATCCTTGCTAAGTCGGCCGCTTATTTTTTGGTATAAATCAATGTTAAGCATTATTTTTTCCTAATTACACAATACACAGAAAAAGCCCTAAGTATTGATTTTGTTTCTTCATCTATACTCATACCATCCACTACCTTAAGTGCATTCTGAAGGTGATCCTCTGCTGCTACAGCAGCCTTAGCCTGTGCTCCGGATTCTTTAAGTATATTCCTTACGAGCCTAACGTCTTCACTAGTTATTTTTTCATTTCCCAGTCTTGTTTCGATGGCTTTCCACTCTAGTGGCTTGCATAGCTTTTTGGCATAATACATAAGAAGCGTTTGTTTGCCCTCGCGTATATCCGAACCTACTGGCTTGCCGGTTTGTCTTGTCGAGCCAAACATCCCCAGCAAATCATCTGCTATTTGAAATGCTTTTCCTAACTCAGAACCAAATTCGTTGAATGTTTTCATCAACTTTTCATTGCCCCCTGCAGCTATTACACCAAGCTGTAAAGGAGAAGTTACTGTGTACTGTGCAGTCTTGTAGTAATTAACTTTCTCTATTTTTGCTAAATTCAGATTGCCCCTGATACTCGACATAACATCTAATTGCTGGCCGGCTCCGGTCTCAAATAATACACGCTGAAAATGCGCCATCATGTCAAATATTATTTCTTTTTTGATATCTAGCTTGGTCAAAACTTCAAAAGTAAAGAATTCATTTAGCTCGCCTGCCAATATAGCTATTGATTCTGCTGTATGCCTGGCAGTTGCCTCATCGAGCTGCTTAGAAAACCGCTTATTATAAATACCTGTAATATTAGCACCGCCATAGCGAGTCAAATCTCCATCCATAACGTCATCATGAATCAAAACAAAATTATGAAATATTTCAAGCGACAAAGAAGCATCAAGTGCTTTTGTAAAATCAGTACCTCCCGCGGCCTTGTAGCCCAGCAGCATTAGTGTCGGTCTTAATCTTTTGCCACCTCGCTGGATGAACTTCTTCATGTCTACAAGGAGCTTTTCGTAAATTAGGTCTATTTTTTTAGCAGATTTAATTTTTTCGTTAAAAAATTTTTCGAGCCTTTTATCGATTTCTTTTTTTACATAATTATTAAGCTCTATGAGCTTCTTCATTTCTTCATTTTGCATCATTTAGAATTCTCTCAGTTACTAATTTTGCGCTCAATGTGACCATCGGTATACCGCCGCCTGGGTATGTGCTCGCTCCTACAAAGTAAAGATTTTTTATATCTTTACTTTTATTGTGAGGCCTAAAATATCCAGACTGGAAAAAGTGATGGCTAAGACCAAAAGCTGAGCCGACGTGCAAATTGTACTTATTTTCAAAATCCTTAGGAGTAAAAACGGATTCCACTTTTATCTTTTTAGAAATATCTAAGTCATACTCAGTTTTTAATCTTGAAATGACCTGTTTTTTAATTCGTGCTATTCCAGATTCCCATTTCACCTTTGAATCTAAATTTGGCACCGGTACCAATACGTAGAATACACTCTTGCCTTTTGGCGCTAGAGTTGGATCGGTTTTAGTCGGGATGTAAGTATAAAACGAGGGGTCCCTGGGAAGCTTCTTTTGATGAAATATTTCATCAAGATTGTTTTTGAAGTCTTTGCACAAATACACATTATGATGCAACATGCCCTCGCATGGATCATCTACCCCCCAGTAAAATAGTAGTGCCGAACTTGCCTGCTTGTATGACTCTAGCTTGGCATTTGATGCAGACGGCCTATCCTTTTCTTCTATTAAGTTTAATTGGGAATAAACTAAATCGGCATTACTGATAACCTTGTCCGCTAGCAATTTTTTATTTTTCTTAGTTTTGATTCCTACCGCTGTCTTGTTTTCAATTATGATTTCTTCCACTGGGCAGGATGTAATTATTTCACCGCCAAGGTCCTTAACTAATTTTTCCATCGCCAAAGATAGTGAATACATCCCACCTTTTGGATACCAAATACCAAGACCAGTTTCCATATAGCTAACCATACTATAAACTGCCGGGGCTTCATGTGGGCTTACTCCCAAATACATACTCTGGAAGCTAAACAGCTGCTGAAGACGTTCGTCCTTAAAATAATGTGATACAAAATTGTATAGCTTGGTTAGACCCCTTTTCTTGAGTAGCTGTGCTCCACTGATTGGATTTATAAAATCTGTAATATATCTGAAATTTTTCTCTATAAAATTACCCCTAGCGATTCTATACATTGAAGATACATCCCCAAAAAACTTATAAAACTGCTCTGGCCCTTTGGGGTCAAATTTCGATAGCTCTTTGGCAAATCTAGGCAAATTGCTACTAACGGTAATTTTACTTTTATCAGCGAATGCAACTTGATAATTTGGCTCCAATTGCAAAAGAGTAATATAATCGTCAAAATTTTTACCACAATATTCAAATGTCTCATAAAGGACATCCGTCATCATGAGTAAGGTAGGGCCCATATCAAAAGTATATCCTGCCTTTTCTATTCGGTTCGCCCTGCCACCTACTTTGTCTTCTTTTTCAACTACAGTTACTTTGTAACCATTCTTAAGAAGACGGGCTGCTGTGCATAATCCGCCAATTCCTCCACCCACTATAATTGCGCTTTTCTGTGATTTTTTTTCCATAAGCTCAAAACTATCCTATAATAATACTGTGAAGTTCACCTATTTAGCTATACTTTTTTTCAGCATTATTGGGATGATGCTTATAGATTATAAATATAAGTTAGTATTTTTCAATAACCCAAGGGCTGCAGGCTGGAGTATGGGCATAGTAATAACGCTTTTGCTTTTAGCCGATATTCTTGGAATTAACTGGAACATTTTCTCAACCAACACTAAGTATGTTGCTGGTATTTTCATTGGCAGCGAAAATCTGCCCATTGAAGAATTCTTTTTTCTATTTTTGCTGTGCTATTTTATTCTGAATCTGTACGTTTTTTTAAAAAAGAAGTTTACAAATGCTTAGATATTCTATGCTCATATTGATTTTGCTTGCCGCCTCAGCACTAGTCTTTTTTATATATCAACTTAAGCTGAATTTCAGTAAGGCCTGGAAATATACTGCCATAATTTCATTTGTTGTGATGATCATATTCAACACTTATCTGACAGCACTTCCAATTGTGGTGTATAATATGAACTCAATTCTAGGAGTAAAGATCATTACTTTCCCAATAGAAGACTTTGGCTACTTAATCATGGCCCTCCTAATTCTGCCGCCACTTTTTGAGAAACTATCTAATGAAAAAAGAATCGACACCAAAAAATCAACTAAACGTTAAAGAAGTACTGGCCACTTCTCGTCCATTTAGCTGGTTGAATACAGCGGTGCCTTTTTTCGTTGGTTTTACCATATCAGCCGGCAAAATTAATTTACCATGTATTATTGGTACTATTTATTTCACATTCTTTTATAACTATTTAATGTATGGGGTAAATGATATCTTTGATTACGAATCTGATATTAAAAACCCACGCAAAAATTCTATAGAAGGCGGCATAGTAGATAAGAGCAAGCACAAAATGATGTTCTACTTAATTGTTTTATTTAATTTACCTTTCATTATTTACCTTCTCTTTGCTGGTAATTTATTGAGTAATGTAGCAATAATTTCGATTGTATTTTTTGCTTTTAGCTATTCGGCAAAGCCGTTTCGTTTCAAGGAAGTGCCTATAATTGATTCAATAAATTCTAGTCTTCATTTTGTACTACCATTTGTGTTTGGGGTGTTACTTGCCGGATCGGCAAAGATGCCATGGCCCGCTGTTGTGGCATTTTTTTGTTGGGGTGCTGCATCCCAAGCACTTGGCGCCATACCAGATATAAAGCCAGACAGAGCTGCCGGAATTCACTCCATAGCAACTAAACTAGGTGCTAAATTTACAAATAACTATTCTTTCATACTCTATTTATTGTGCTGCCTAATAGTAGCTATATTTTATTTCCCGTGGGGTATTGGAGCATCAATAATTCTTGCAATTTATCCTATAAACGTACTGTTCTTTAAAAAATATAAGTCTGATGCAAAAAGCTTTGAATACCAAAGAGCCTGGAAAAACTTCATATGGCTCAATTTAATTGTCGGATTCTGGCTGAGTCAGCTACTCTTGTTTGTATATGATCCTTTTGGACTGGGTGCAAAAAGAATTACATTTTTTGCTGGCTTTCTTCTGACATTTGCAATTGGCCAGCTAGCACTCATTATCTATAACTATAAAAACACAGCAAGACCAAAATCTAAGAGGATTGGTGATTTGCCACATATTGATGTGTTAATACATTCAGTCGGGGATAAGGACAACATATCATCTACTCTTTTGGCATTAATCGGGCAAAATTACCCAAATTTCGACATATACTATGCTAATCTTGATAAAAACCAGAATTCACAAAAAATTGCCGAGAGCTATCAAGACCCCAAGCTTCACATATTAGATGTAGGAAAGCCAAAGGCGGGATGGTCACTTCAAGCCTGGGCAAGCGAAGTATTGCTAAATAAATCAGACTCTGAGCTGGTTGTTCTGCTTGGTGCCGATACTATATTGCTACCCAATACTTTATCAGTAATTGCTAGCATGTTTGATTCACAAAAATTAGAACTAGCCTCATTATTGCCAGCGGATCAAAATAAATCCTTCTGGCAACAGCTTATAATGAGCCAGGAGCACTATCTGCTATTTGGACTCTACCCCGCAGCGTATATAACCAACAAATACCCAAGACTAGCAACAGCCTACAGCAGCTTAGTAGCGTTTAAAAGAGATTCGATAAAAAGAATTGGAGGCTTTGAAATTGTTAAAAATAGCCCCCTCGAGGATCTAGATATTGCTAATAAGGCCAAGCAAAGTGGACTAGTGTCGCAATTTTACTCTGCAAGCGATTTGGCAGTTAGCCAAAATAGATCGAGCTTAAGACAGCTCAGGGATTATAATGAACAAAGACTCTATCCTAGCCTTCAATTCAATATGCCACTTAGCGTAACTTTGGTTACTACTGGAGTATTTGTAATCAGCTTTCCAATTGCCCTTCTAACTATTTTGCTTGTTTTGGGTATATACGAGGGTACAGTATTGCTTGCAGCTGCCTGCACAATAATGATTTTCAATAGGCTAATTATTATGTCTAAGTCTAAGCAGAGTATTGCCGGGGCGCTACTATACCCCCTTGGCTCATTGATTTTATTACTTGAAATATTTAGCTCTATGTCTAAATATGAAATGAAAAAACCTCGCTGGGAAAAAAGAAGGTCCTTATAGATTTTATTTTTTCTTTTTGAGATGCTTGTCTCTAGATCTAAATACAGTCTTGAATACAAATATTCCAGCCAGACTTAATCCAGTCGTAATTGCAAATATCATAAAGCTATCTTTTAATACGGAGAGAATGATTTTTGTTAAGAGCTGAAAATTATCCACACCCTGCTTAGTGCTAACTTCCAGACCTATATTTGATGAGGCAAAGCTAGACAAGAGCGCTATAAATAAGCCCAATAAGGAAGCGAACATAACTGGGTAGAGAATCCTGTTAAACTTCTTGCTGCCCGAACCCAAGTTAAGAATAAATAATAGAAGTGCAGAAGAGCCAAGAACTAACCATATATATGGAATTGCCTTCTTGACATTGATATATAGCTCTCGGATTCTAACAAGCTGCTGGAGTATACCACTGGTGTCACTAGATTCAGTTAAAATTTGAAAGTTGTCGGGCAGAAGCCTAGTTATTTCAAATTTTACTTGGCTGTCTGTGGTTTTTGAGGCTACTTTATTTTTTATGGGGAGCAGGTCCAGATCAATTGATATTTTATCCTGAGGATTATTTAGCCATTCAACCAATAATATTTGTGCAGGTTGAATCACTGATCTGGCTACATCCGAATTGATAGATGTAGAGATGCTGTTTTTAATGGCTTCATTTAATAATGAGTTGGACGAATTAATCTGTTTGTTTAGCTCGTCTGCCATTAGCTTTGAAGATGCCGCATAAAACCCTGATTCATCAAGTACCTTTGTTAGTTTTTGATTAGATGAAAATACTCCGACTAGGCTAGTAGCATATATTAAACATATAAAAGACAAAAAAAGGACCAGCTGAATAAGTTTGTTAATAAATTTCATAACTTTATATTAGCAAATAATACTGACTAATCTTAACTATTTAGAATTGATTCCATAGCCTTATCGATTTGAGAATAAAAATCTTGATAAGATCCATTATTATTTATCGTGAAATCAGAACCACTCTCAACTTTGTTTATATCAAAGCCAAGCCCTGAATTTTCTCTATTTTCTAGCTTCTTAAATTCGCTCAGCTCGATAGAGTCCCCTTCTCTATTTCTTTGAACATTTCTTCTATACCGACTTTCTTGATCTGCACGAGTATCTATAATTATTCCACCCATTTTTTTTATCAAGGCCGATTCTTCTGGATGGCGCAATGCACTAAGTATTACTGATTTATCTTTTAATCCTTCCGTAGCCAGTTTTACCAATACATCATTGCCTCTTTTAAAGCGAAGTTCTTCTATGACCCTAGACATGTTCTGGCGGCTTAAATCCCCCAAGCTATTTTCCTTTATATACTCTCTTAGTATGTCTGCGGTAGATATGTGGAGAAAGCCATACTTTTTTGATATATAATTGGCAGCGGTATCTTTTCCGCTGCCAGCCTGTCCAACAACGGCTAAAATCTTATTCATAATTAGTATTATATACAAATTATCTAATTTAGTGCATTTACTAGCTTATCTCTTGCTAAATCTGCTGCATTTTTAAACTCATTCATTGCTGATTCTATATATTTATCCCTTGCAGAAATTAGAGATTCAATTTTGGATCTGTTAATTTCTATCGAGTCTTTTTTTATTTTGAATTCATCTTTTACAGAGATAAGACTTTGTTTAAAGGCTAGCCTAATTGACTCTTGGTCTCCTCCTTCAGCACATTTGGACGATGCAATATCAGATGCTACTTGAACTGCAGAAATAACTCTTGATTCGGAATTAGATATTTCAATCTCTCTAGAGCTGACCATGGCATTAACTTCATCAATAAATTTTTGCCTTGCAAGATCAACTTTTTGACGCCGAAAAGCCAAGGATTGATTAATTGAGGCCTTATAATCATCTATGACTATTTTATTAGCTTCGGTTGGATATTTTTCATAAAGTCTAGAATACAATTCTTGTCTTTTTTTATCTGAATCAGCTCGAATAGAAATTATTTTGCTTTGATCTAATGATCTATTTGGCAAAACTTTATGCTTTTTGTCTTGCATGCCGGAGATCATCTTCTGGGAAATCGGTCCTATTTTATTGCAAAACTTATCTGCCTCCCCCCGCGCACTAGCCGGGCTGGCAGCTCCCAAACCGACAAAAATTATAGTCGCTAAAATTGTAAACGCAATTGATTTCATGTTAAAAGTTTTCATTAATAGCCTCACTAATCTTGCTTGTACTTGCTAAATCAACTTTTATTGCATTATCTGATTTATTATCTGACTGAATCTGTGTCTGCTCTGCCTGAACGTCGGCAAGATTGAGCTTATTTAAGCTATCTACCGAGCCGTCTGCACTAATGCTAGATAAATTTATACTACTAGTACTGTCAGTTCTTTGACTTCCATTTTTAAAAACACCAATACCCCCAAGAGTTATTACTAGTAGCAATGCCGCCATACTAACACTTACAGCGCTAAAATATGAAAATCTAAAAAGACCTTTTTTTGGCTTATTGGCAGCATTAAGATCTCTGAGTACACTATCGAGCGAATTCCTGCCAAAACCCTTACTAACTCTTATTTTGCTGAGTTTTGAATTCAACTTTATAGCCTCATTTATTTCCAATCTTTCGTCATCAGTTAGTTCACCACCATATTTTCTGCTTATAGTAGTTAGGTTATTGTCGATATGGAACTGAATTATTTTGTCGATTTTACTCATTGCTTTTTTCCTTAGTGAGCTCAATTTGGAGCTTTTGAATTCCTCTTGAATATAATTTTCTGGTTGCAACCTCAGACTTTTTAATTATATTGGCAATTTCTGGGTTAGTTAGGCCATCTATCAACCTGAGCGCAATTACTTCTTGGTAATTGTCTGGGAGTCTTTGTATGGCTCGGATTATATGCTTGGTCTCATCATTACTTTGCGCTATCTCATCTGGCCGCCTGCCTGAATCGACTAAAAGTGGCAAAATTTCTTCAGAGTTTTCTACTTTTCTGTTTTTGTTTGCCCTCCAGTAGTCGGCAACTACACTCCTAGCAATAGTAAAAACGTATGCCATAGGTGAATAGCCCTGGTCTTTCCAGTTTTGCAGATTATTATAAAATCTTATAAAAACCTGTTGTGCGAGATCTTCTGCATCATCTTGGGTTGGCACCCTAAAAGATATGAACCTCAAAATTGGTTCATAGCATTTGGTATAAAGACTTTCAAAAGCTGCCTCATCTCCAGCCTGTGCTTTTAAGACTAAATCTAAAAGTTCTTCTTGCTGGCTATGTTCGCTCATAAAAACGTATTTCTTCTATTAAGTGTGACACGCGCAAGATTATACACTAATTGCCCCAAATTGCATCTATGATCGAGATTCTGATTGTCTTCCAGGCTGGCATAAGAGCCGAAATTATAGCAACTACCAGCAAAATGGCCGCATTCAGTAACATGAATTTATAGTTGATTTGTAGATATACATTGCCGTAAGGAATCTTGAATGGATATATTCTTTCAATAGGGACCACCACAAACAAGAAGGTTATAGCCCCCAAACCCGATCCGATAATGGTATAGAATAATGCCCTTATCTGATAGGATATAATTATTGTAGGAGCGGTAATACCTATTGCCCTTTCAATACCTATTTGCCTACGTTTATTTATTAAATCGACATAAGTAACAATAAAGATTGTTATGGCTGCCACCAGAATAGCCGCAAAAATTAGTATTCTATTAACAACCTTAAGGGTATCCGTAAATCCCCTAACAAATCCTGCCCGTTCTTCCCAAGTCCTGAACTGCAAATTATTATCAAGCTTCTTAATTTGATCAATCACATAGCTTTCAGCAGCATTATTTGCTATTTTTACATTTATAACTTCAGTTTTTGCATTTGGATCGATTGACAAATATTCATCACTGGTGATAAATGTCTTTAGGTCGGATTCAAAAAATTCATTCAAAAATATGCCTTTCACTGTATAATCTTTTTTTCTGCCGCCCGGATAGCTAACAGTGACCTTATCCCCTGCGTGTACATTTTTTAAACTATCCGAATAAAGTTCTAATCTGCTAATGCCTGCCCCTGCTATTTGGGCTCCAAGCACAATCTTGTCTTTATCATCTTTGCTCAAAAACTCACCCTCAATCATATTTTTTGGAGTTG
>Ga0214921_10005449_pt1 | contig 17999 bp, 1 predicted proteins | sample LL1505_MetaG_FD_177992 | JGI IMG/M metagenome (GOLD analysis project Ga0214921, IMG submission 177992) | Freshwater microbial communities from Lake Lanier, Atlanta, Georgia, United States - LL-1505 | ecosystem: Environmental > Aquatic > Freshwater > Lake | place: USA: Georgia | collected 2015-05-28
TACTGGTGCTACAGGTGCTACTGGTGCTACTGGTGCTACTGGTGCTACTGGTGCTACAGGTGCTACCGGAGAAACTGGTGCCACAGGTGCCACTGGTGCTACTGGAACTACTGGTGCTACTGGTGCTACCGGAGAAACTGGTACTACAGGTGCAACTGGTGCGACTGGTGCTACTGGTGCTACTGGTGCTACTGGTGCTACTGGTGCTACTGGATCTACAGGTTCAACTGGTGCCACTGGTGCAACTGGTGCTACAGGATCTACAGGTTCAACTGGTGCTACAGGTGCTACGGGTGCTACAGGTGCGACTGGTTCAACTGGTGCTACTGGTGCCACTGGATCTACTGGTGCTACAGGTACTACAGGTAATACTGGTGCTACTGGTGCGGCAGGTGCTACAGGTGCAACTGGAGCTACTGGTGCTACTGGTGCTACTGGTGCTACTGGTACCACGGGTGCTACTGGTGCAACTGGTGCTACTGGTGCTACTGGTGCAACTGGTTCTACCGGTGCTACTGGTGCAACTGGTTCTACTGGTGCTACAGGAGCAACTGGTGCTACTGGTGCTACCGGAGAAACTGGTGCTACTGGTGCTACTGGTGCTACAGGTGCCACTGGCACTACAGGAGCTACTGGTGCTACTGGTGCTACAGGAGCCACTGGTGCTAAAGGTATAAGAGGTTCTAAAGGAATTACAGGCGGTGCAACAGGTGCGGTTGGTGCTACTGGTGCTACCGGTGCTATTGGTACCACTGGTGCTACTGGTGCTACTGGTGCTACTGGTGCCACTGGTGCCACTGGTGCGACTGGTGCTACTGGTGCTACAGGTGCTACTGGTGCTACTGGTGCAACTGGTGAAACTGGTGATATTGGTTCTAAAGGAAACACTGATGGTAATACAGGAGCTACAGGTGCCACTGGTGCCACAGGTGCACCTGGTATTACAGGTCCTACAGGTGCCACAGGTTCTACTGGTGCCACTGGTGCAACAGGTGCTACTGGTTCTACTGGTGCAACAGGTGCTACTGGTGCTACTGGCGCTACTGGCGCTACTGGCGCTACAGGTGCTACTGGTACCACAGGTGCTACTGGTGCTACTGGTGAAACTGGTGCTACTGGTGCTACTGGTGCTACTGGTGCTACTGGTGCTACTGGCGCTACTGGTTCTACTGGTGCTACTGGTTCTACAGGAGCCACAGGTGATACTGGTGCTACTGGTGCTACTGGTGCTACTGGTGCTACTGGGGCTACTGGTGCTACTGGTGCTACTGGTGCTACTGGTGCAACTGGTGCTACAGGATCTACTGGTGCCACTGGTGCTACAGGTGCAACCGGAGAAACTGGTGCTACAGGATCTACTGGTGCTACAGGATCTACAGGATCTACTGGTGCTACTGGTGCAACTGGTGCTACTGGCGCTACTGGTTCTACAGGTGCTACAGGCACTACTGGTGCTACTGGTTCTACTGGTGCTACTGGTGCAACTGGTAATACTGGCGCTACGGGTGCTACTGGTGCTACAGGGTCTACTGGTCCTACTGGTTCTACAGGCGCCACTGGTGCAACTGGAACAACTGGTGCCACTGGTGCTACTGGTGCTACTGGAGAAACTGGCGCTACAGGTGCTACTGGTGCTACTGGCGCTACTGGTGCTACTGGCACTACTGGTGCTACAGGTGCCACTGGTGCTACTGGTGCAACTGGAGAAACAGGCACAACTGGATCTATAGGTACTACTGGTGCTACTGGTGCTACTGGTGCTACTGGTGCTACTGGTGCCACTGGTGCGACTGGTGCAACTGGTGCTACTGGCGCTACTGGTGCTACTGGTGCTACTGGTGCTACTGGCACTACTGGTGCTACTGGTGCTACAGGTGCTACTGGTGCTACTGGTGCTACAGGCGCAACAGGTGCTACAGGCACAACAGGTGCTACTGGTGCAACAGGTGAAACAGGTGCAACAGGTGCTACTGGTGCTACTGGTGCAACAGGTGCTAAAGGTGATACCGATGGTCAAACCGGACCAACTGGTGCTACGGGTGCTCAGGGTGCTACTGGTGCAACAGGTGCTACAGGTGCTACAGGTGCTACAGGTGCTACTGGTGCAACAGGGGCTCCAGGTGCAACTGGCGCGACTGGTGCAACCGGTGTGACTGGTGCTACTGGCGCTACAGGTACTACTGGTGCTACTGGTGTTACTGGTGCTACTGGTGCTACTGGTGATACTGGTGCTACTGGTGCTAAAGGTAAAACAGGTATTAAAGGTGATACTGGTGGTAATACTGGTGCTACTGGTGCTACTGGTGCTACTGGTGCTACAGGTGCTACTGGTGCAACTGGTGCTACTGGTACTACGGGTGCTACAGGCGCTACAGGTGCAACTGGTCCTAAAGGTGTAACAGGTGCTACTGGTTCAACTGGTGCAACTGGCGAGAAAGGGGATACTGGCGCTAAAGGTGCTACAGGCGGTAACACAGGTGAAACTGGCGCAACGGGTGCCACTGGTGCTACCGGTGAAACTGGTTCTACAGGTGCTACTGGTTCAACAGGTACCACGGGTGCCACTGGTGCCACTGGTATAACTGGTGCTACCGGTAAAACTGGTGCAACTGGTGCTACTGGAACTATTGGTGCTACTGGTGCAACTGGTGCAACAGGTGCCACTGGTACTACTGGTGCAACAGGTGCTACAGGTGCTACAGGTATAACTGGTGCTACAGGTGCCACAGGTGCTACTGGTGCCACTGGTGCCACTGGTGCTACTGGTGCTCCTGGTGCTACTGGTGCTACTGGTGCTACTGGTGCGACTGGCGCTACTGGCGCGACTGGTGCTACTGGGGAAACTGGTGCTCCTGGTGCTACCGGTGCTACTGGTGAAACTGGTGCTACTGGTGCCACTGGTGCTACTGGTGCCACTGGAACAACAGGTGCCACTGGTGCCACTGGTGCTACTGGTGCAACAGGTGCTACTGGTGCTACTGGTTCTACTGGTGCTACAGGATCTACTGGTGCAACAGGTGCTACTGGTACAACTGGTGCAACAGGTGCCACTGGTGCTACTGGTGATATCGGCACTACTGGTGCTACTGGTGCTACTGGCGCAACTGGTGCAACCGGTGCTACTGGCAAATTAGGGGAAACAGGTGCAACTGGTGCCACTGGTGCAACTGGTGCTACTGGCGCTACAGGTGCTACAGGTGCAACTGGTGATACTGGTGCTACTGGTGCGCCAGGGACTCCTGGTGATACTGGTATGACTGGTGCTACTGGTGCTACTGGTGCTACAGGTGCTACAGGTGCTACTGGTGCAACAGGTGCAACTGGAACATCTGGGTCTACTGGTGCTACTGGTGCCACTGGTGCTACTGGCACTACTGGTGCTACCGGAGAAACTGGTGCCACTGGTGCAACTGGTGCTACAGGTGCTACCGGTACAACTGGTGCAACTGGCGCTACAGGAAATACGGGTGCGACTGGTTCTACAGGTGCTACAGGTGCTACAGGTGCAACAGGGGAAACTGGTGCAACTGGTGCGACTGGTGCAACTGGTGCAAAAGGGGCAACTGGTGGTGCAACAGGTTCTAAAGGTGCAACTGGTGCTACCGGTCCTACAGGTGCTACTGGTGCTACCGGTGATGGTGCAACTGGTGCAACAGGTTCTACTGGTTCAACAGGGAATACTGGTGTGACAGGTTCTACAGGTGCAACTGGTGCAACAGGTGCTACTGGTGCCACCGGTGCAACTGGTGCTACTGGTGCTACTGGCACCACTGGTACAACTGGTGCAACAGGTGCTACTGGTGCTACAGGTGCTACTGGTGCTACTGGTGCAACTGGTGCTAGTCCAACAGGTGCTACTGGTGCAACAGGTGTTACTGGTGCAACTGGTGCAACTGGTGCTACTGGTGCTACCGGTGCTACTGGTGCTACTGGTGCTACTGGTGCAACTGGTGGAACAGGTACAACAGGTGCAACTGGCAGTAAAGGTAATACTGGTATTAAAGGTATCACCGGTGGTGCTACTGGTCCAACTGGTGCCACTGGTGCTACTGGTGCTCCAGGTACACCAGGTTCTACAGGTGCTACTGGTGCTACTGGTGCAACTGGTGCAACTGGTGCTACTGGCGCTACTGGTGCACCGGGAACACCTGGTCCTACAGGAACTACAGGAGCGACAGGTGAAACAGGTGCAACTGGTGCTACTGGTGCTACTGGTGCAACAGGTGCAACAGGTGCTACTGGCAGTATTGGTGCTACCGGTGCTACTGGTGCTACTGGGGCTACAGGTGCTACAGGTGCTACAGGTGCTACTGGTGCTATTGGTCCTACTGGTGGAACCGGTGCAACTGGTGCAACTGGTGCGACTGGTGCCACTGGTGCAACTGGTGCTACTGGTAATACTGGATCAACTGGAGCTACTGGTGCTACTGGTGCTACCGGTGCAACTGGTGCTACTGGAGCTACTGGTGCTACTGGCGCTACCGGTGCCACTGGTGATATAGGAGCTACTGGCGCAACTGGATCTACTGGTGCTACAGGCGCAACAGGTGCCACAGGTGCCACAGGTGCTACTGGTGCTACTGGTGATATTGGTGCGACTGGTGCTACTGGTGCAACTGGCGCTACAGGTTCTACTGGTGCTACAGGTTCTACTGGTGCAACTGGCGCTACAGGTTCTACTGGTGCTACAGGTTCTACTGGTGCTACTGGAGCCACTGGTGCTACTGGTGCTACAGGTGCATCAGGTATTACTGGATCTACTGGTGCTACTGGAGCCACTGGTGCCACTGGTGCTACTGGTAATACTGGTGCAACTGGTGCTACTGGTGCGACAGGTGCAACTGGTGCTACTGGTGCGACTGGTGCTACTGGTTCTACAGGTGCAACAGGTGCTATTGGTGCTACTGGTGCTACTGGCGCTACTGGTGCTACAGGTGCAACTGGTGCTACAGGTGCAACAGGTGCTACTGGCGCGATAGGTGCTACTGGTGCAACTGGTGCTACTGGTGCTACTGGTACTACTGGCACAACTGGTAATACTGGTGCAACTGGTGCTACTGGTGCAGCAGGTGCAGTTGGTGCGACAGGTGCTACAGGTACTACTGGTGCTACTGGCGCTAAAGGTGCGACAGGAGGTGCTACTGGTTTTACAGGAGCTACCGGAGCTACAGGTGCTACTGGTGCTACTGGCACAACTGGTGCAACAGGTGCTACTGGTGCAACAGGTGCCACTGGTGCAACTGGTGCAACTGGTGCTACTGGTGCTACTGGTGCTACTGGTGCTACTGGTGCTACTGGTGCTACAGGTGCTAAAGGTATAACAGGTGGTGATACTGGTGCTACTGGTGCTACTGGTGCTACAGGTGCTACTGGTGCAACTGGTGCCACAGGTCCTACTGGTGCCACTGGTGATACTGGTGCAACTGGTGCTACAGGTGCTACTGGTGCTACTGGTGCAACTGGTGCAACTGGATCTACTGGTGCTACTGGAGAAACAGGTGCGACTGGTGCTACAGGTAATACTGGTGCTACTGGCACTACTGGTGCAACTGGTGCGACTGGTGCTACTGGTGGAACTGGTGCAACAGGTGCAACTGGTGCTACTGGTGCTACTGGCGCTACTGGCGCTACTGGTGCTACTGGTGCGACTGGTGCTACTGGTGCAACTGGTGCAACTGGCACAACTGGTGCAACTGGTGCCACAGGGGCTACTGGTGCAACTGGTGCCACAGGGACTACAGGTGCTACTGGTGCTACTGGTGCAACCGGAGAAACTGGTGCTACTGGTAACACAGGTGCTACAGGTGCTACTGGTGCTACTGGTGCTACTGGTGCTACTGGTGCTACTGGTGCTACTGGTGCTACAGGAGCTACAGGCGCTACTGGTGACACAGGTGCTACTGGTGCTACTGGTGCTACTGGTGCTACTGGTGCTACAGGTGCTACTGGTGCTACAGGTGCAACTGGTGCTACTGGTGCTACTGGTGGTGCTGGTGTTGATGGTGCTACTGGCGCTACTGGTGCTACTGGTGCTACTGGTGCAACTGGTGCTACTGGTGCCACAGGCGCTACTGGTGCCACTGGTGCAACTGGTGCTACAGGATCTACTGGTGCTACAGGTGCAACCGGAGAAACTGGTGCTACAGGTGCTACAGGTGCAACTGGTGCTACTGGCGCTACTGGTTCTACTGGTGCGACTGGTGCTACTGGTGCTACTGGCGCGACTGGTGCTACTGGTGCTACAGGTGCTACAGGTGCTACTGGCGCTACTGGCGCTACTGGTGCTACTGGTGCTACTGGCGCCACTGGTGCAACTGGTGCTACTGGTGCGACTGGTGCAACCGGTGCTACCGGTACTACTGGTGCTACTGGTGCTACTGGTGCTACTGGTGCTACAGGTTCAACTGGTGCTACTGGTGAGACAGGAGCTACTGGTGCTACTGGTGCTACTGGTGAAACTGGTGCTACTGGTGCTACTGGTTCAACTGGTGCGACTGGTGCTACAGGAGCTACAGGTGCTACTGGTTCAACTGGTGCGACTGGTGCTACAGGTTCCACTGGTGCCACTGGTGAAACTGGTGCTACTGGTGCTACTGGTTCAACTGGCGCTACAGGTGCTACAGGTGCAACTGGTGCAACTGGTGCTACTGGAGAAACTGGTGCTACTGGTGCAACTGGTGCTACAGGATCTACTGGTGCTGATGGTGCCACTGGCACTACTGGTGCTACAGGTGCTACAGGTGATACTGGTGCTACAGGTGCTACTGGCGCTACAGGTGCTACTGGTGCTACTGGTGCTACAGGTGCTACTGGTGCTACTGGTCCAACAGGTGCTACAGGTGCTACTGGTGCTACAGGTGCAACAGGTAATACTGGCGAGACAGGTGCAACTGGTGCTACTGGTGCTACTGGTGCAACAGGTGCTACAGGTGATACTGGAGCAACTGGTGATATTGGTGCTACTGGTGCAACTGGTGCTACTGGTGCAACAGGTGCGACTGGTGCTACAGGCGCTACAGGTGCTACAGGTGAGAAAGGAGACACTGGTTTATCAAGTATTGGTGCAACAGGTGCAAAAGGTGCTACTGGTGCAACAGGTCCTAAAGGTGCTACAGGTGATATAGGTGCAACTGGTGCTACTGGTGCTACTGGTGCTACTGGTGCAACCGGAGAAACTGGTGCCACTGGTGCTACTGGTGCTACTGGTGCTACTGGTGCTACTGGTGATGCTGGTGCGGCTGGTGCTACTGGGGTGTCTGGTACTACTGGTACTACTGGTGCAACAGGTCCTACTGGTGCTACTGGACCATCTGGGCTTGATAGTGGAATACAATATGGTTTTCCATATGCTGCAACAAAAACAACTGTTGCATTTATATCAGGAGGGAATGATGGACAAGTAATTACACCAAGTCTAGCATCAGGAGTGCCTCAATGGACTTATGGAAAAGATATTGCAAGAACATATATTGCAAATTATGCTGCATTAACAACAAATTCTAATATATATTTAAATTTTAATGATGCATTAGTTAGTGCCTCTACTGGGACTTTATTATCAAGTAGTTATACTAAATTTATAACACCTGTTTCAGGAACAGTTGATGCAATGGCTATAACATGGTCTGTAACTAATTATTTAGCAACTATAAGTATAATAGTTGATACCGTAGAACGTTATGTATCTAGTGCTTTGAATTTTCCGTGTACAAGCACTGTTATACCTATAGCAATGGGTATTATTAATCAAAATAGTAATGTAGAAGTACGTGTAAATAATGGTAGTATTGGTGCTACTAATATATGTTTATATTTTTCTACATATGTATATAGAATAGTTGGCAATATAGCCTCTTTTACACCATCTATAATAGTTGCAAATGCGCCAACAACAATAACAATAACTATGAGTGATTTTGATCCAATAACACAATCAACAGATGTAATTATTTATTATGATGCTGCAAATAATTTAACCACCACACCAAGCACTGCTTGTTCTGCCACTTTATCACTTACTACATCTGGTATTATTAGTGGAACATGCACAATACCAATTACAGGCACATTTTATTTATATGTAAGAGTAAGATCACCTATAACAAACTTATATAATCAAAGAGTATCTAGCACTCCAATAACTGTTAACGATTATACTTATGCTTCAGCAATTAATACAATTTCTCTAAGAAGTTTATTTGCAGAGGATCCAACTAATATAACACTTACATATACTGGTTATGATACACTTGTGTCAGGCACATCAAAAATATATTATAGCACATCAACAATGGTTGATCCATCAACAGCATCTGTTGGATCAGGACAATTATTACCAAATGGTTCTCTTACTACTAGTATAAAAATTACTCCTGCATCTCAAACAGGAGCTAGTAGTTTGATATATTTGTATAGTAAAATATCATCACCGACACCTGTTGAATCTCTCACTTATATTAAAAATTCTACTACATCTATAGAACTAGGACCTCCTAAAAAATGGCTTGATTTATTTTTATATGCTGTTGATACAAATTCTGCAATATCATTATTAACAATAACAAATACTAGTTTTATAACAACTGCAGCACAACTGTCATATGCTAATGTAACTATAAATGGTACTTCTCAACCTGGTATATATTCACCTGATCCATCTACATATTCACTAGGTATTAATGGATCAAAAGGTTATATTACACAATTTACAGGTGTAAGTACTGGAACTACCACAGGAATAGTGGGAATTGCAAGTGCTGCAGGAACAAGTTTTTCACCAAATCCTTTACGAATTATCAATCCACAAGGAAATAATACTGTATATACATATAACTCTTTACAACATCCTTATATTGATGCAAATGTAGGAACATTTCCTACTGGTTGTGGCTATTTTGTAGATCCTAATACATGTACCTCATTATTATCTACAATTCTGGTTCCACAGCCAATTAAAATAATGACATCGCCTACTGGAAAATATTATATAAATGCATGGGGAAGAACAGGTAATCCATCATATTTTGGATCAAATCGAGCTATAACACCTACTTATAATACAAATATGTTAACATATGTTTCTACAGCATTATCATCAATTAAATACACTATATACTCTTATGTTGGTAGTATGTTACGTCAAAAACCATTATTAACTACTGCAACATCCACTTCATCCGCACTTTATTGTAATCCAATTATGAATTGTTTATATTATCAAGATGGCACCTATATCGATAGTCCTGATACAAGTGTAGCATATCCAAATTGTTTTATTATGAATTTATTACAATCACCAGCAGCAATAAATGCAAATCTAAATAGTAGTAGTTTATTATTAACAAATAATGTAAATGGGCAAGTTGTAAATAATATAATTGCATGGAAAGCATTAACAGGAACAGATCCAAATGATATTAATAATCTTCATATTATTACTATGGTTATTAATACAGAATATAATAAAACAACAGCAATTACTAGTTTCGCACGATTAGATACATGGATACAATTATATCAGAATGGGATTCGTTTAACTTTACAGACAACACCAACCAGCACATCTACTAATATGAAAACAGGTGCTGGCACTAATCCATATTTTAATTGTTTAGTATTAACACAAGGAGTTACACTAGTAACCACAACAACAGGAGGAGGAACAGCACTATCAGCACCAGGATATGTTAGTCCATCGTATGCAGGTGTTGTAGGTGATTATAAAAAAGGAGGAGTTATGTTATTTGCCGAGTCTACATATACTACACGCACATCTGTAACTTTACCGCCTTTTGCAGACGATGATGCTTTTACATTTTCTAATAATCTTGCAGATAAATGGGGTATAATAAAACCATTTAATGGTATAAGATTTACAAATCTTTCATTAACAAATGTAAGTATTGCATTTGCAAAAGTTGGATTATTTTATACATCAAATAGTGTACTAAAAGATATGAATAATAGTAATAATTTAATGCCTTCTTCTGGTTTAACTGTGAAAAATACTATTACTAATACAACATTATCTGCAACTGCAATTAATACAACTGATTATACAATACCAACGAGTGATTATAATACAATAGCATGGAATAATAATATGGTTATTAATTTTGCTGCAGGTGTTAGAATTGCTGCTACTTATATAAAATTATCTGATTTTATTATTACTGGAAATAAAGATAATGCACGTCTTGGAATAGAATTAACATTTGATGGTGGTTTAACATGGGTTGAATATAGAATGTATTATTTTTATAATATGACTGTTTTATATACAAAAAATAGTGTATTTATAAATAACATGCATGGTATATATGGTATTCCATATGCTTTTGGAAATATATATAAATTAAGTGCATCTACATGGAATCCACCAACATATGATTATACAATGGATAATAATATTATCCAACCAGCATTGAGCCAGTATTCAATATCTCTTGATATGAACTCTGCATTAAATTATTATTTTACTAAATATACAAATACTGCAATGTTTGGATCTAATATACCTACTTTCCCAAGTGTTCTTCTTACGGGTAGTGGAAATCAACTAGACGTAACATCAATAAATACAAATTCATTTTATACGTATTCTTCTAATAGTTATGGGCAATTTTTAGATCCAAATACAAATTCTTGTTTAATGGACTCGCGATGGCTAGGAGGTAGTGCTTCACCTGATAATTTGAGTGTTTATAAAACAACAACCGGTAGATATTATTTATATCAAGGTATTAGTGACACACTAACAACAATTCAAAATAGTGCATCTAGCGCTCATTTATATTATATAAATGGTATTAGAAATACAGCATTATCATTATTAGATATAGAAACATTACTTAATACACACTATATATATTCATGCTTTTCTTTTATTCGTTCAATGTGGCGAACTGCTAATGCAGAGTATAGTTCGCCATTGAATAATCCTTGGGGTTATTTTATATTTAATGATGGGACTTATGACGTGGGTCATCTAAATTGTATTATGTTTGTTCCTCGGATGAATGGTGCTGATGCCGGTAGTTTTGCAAATGTTTCATGGGTGCCGCTACCGGGAACAAATGCATATGATTATACAACTCTTCATATATTTACATTAGTAATTCAAAATAATATAAGCACAGATCCTACGGTAGGAAATATTGATACCATTACAAAATTAAATAAATATATAAAATTATATCAAAATGGAATTCTTTTATCATTAGAACCAGCTTATGTATCTGCTTTTTCATCAACTCTTAATACTAGTATAAGTTCTGCTTGTATAGCTTCACTAACTTTATCAAAAGAATTAATTAATGATTTTAGTGCTTGGGGATCACAGTATCCATATTATTTACAATGGATGAAAATAAATAATGATGCAAATACTGAAATAAATTACTCCCTAAAAACGGATTATTTTAAAAATAGATGCATTGCAGAAATGACTTCTATTATTAGAGGAGTTCCATTCACAAAAACCGAAATTAATTATCATATTAATACACTTTCTAATAAATGGGGTATTGTTCAAGTATTTACAGCTATGCGTATTACTAATATTTCTTTATCTAATACAACAATTAGATTTGCAAAAATAGGATTATTTTATACTAATATGAGTGCTATAAATGGTTCTGCTACTAATAATATTATGCCAACAAGTGGTATTACTGTGTCTTATGGACTTACTGGTGTTGGTAATACAACCATTAATGCACCTACATTTAATGCACCTATCGTGACAAATGGAAATTATATTACATTAGAACTAGATAAATCAACAATAATAAATTTAGGAACAGGTATATTTGTCACAGCTAATTATATTAGATTATCAAACTTATTAGTTATAGGTACAGCTATAGATGTAAGATTAAAATTAGAATTAACAATGGATGGTATTACATGGGTAGAATATAATATGTATATGTTCTATAATTCAATAACACCCTATACATCTGCAAATCCAATGTTAGATTTATCAGGTGCTCATTTGTCATATGGTATATTTAAATTAGGTGCACTTGGATGGAATGCACCAAGTTATGAAGGTCCTTATACATTAAATTATAAATGTTTAAATTTTAGTAATAAAGGTTACGGTGTTATCCCAGCAGCTAATGATACATTAACAGGAATTGATGTTACTAAAGGTGGATGGGCAAATAATAAAAAAATAGTAACTTTAAGTTTTTTGAAAGCACATATACCTGATATTAATGGTGAATGGGTTAGTCCAAGCGGCACTACATTAGGTGCACCAATGTTAAGATTTACTGATACAACTACTGGATCAACACAAAATATCAATTATTCTGTACCAAATATTAGAGGTTTAGTATTTGTGCAAAATGAATGTTATAGTGTACAAAATAATATGTTCAGTTTTAGACGAACATTAGGAGCAACGACAATTGGTTATTCATCTAGTTTAGGTTATTTTACAGGTGGTAGTACAGGAACTGTTAGCACTATATATCAGTGGAATGATGCTTTTTCAAGTGAATCTAGATTTATAAATGGTATTGAGACACTTACACAAACTAATAATAGTATAACTAATTTAATGACTTTCTTAAAAGGGTCCAATTTTGGATTAGGTCTAACAGATACTATACAAATGTTTTTATTTAATACTGATCAAAATATTGATCTTGTAAATTTTAATACAGTATATGTAGCCGGTGCTGCTTCAACACCACTTACTGTATGCAATACCCGTTTTGCTGAAGTATCTGCATTCCCAGGAGCAACATTTGGTAATACTAAAGGTGGATTTATTAGTGCATGTGCTGATATTGCTAATAAATGGAGAATTCCATATGCAGGTCCAACTATTACAGGTATCCGTATTAATAATTTAGGAACTAGTTCATGTGGAATTGCTAAAATTGGTTTATATTCAACTATAGATAATGCAGATGGAGATACATCTAATTTATTATCTTCAACTATATTATCAGCATCTACATTTTATATAAATGGTATTGTATCATCTATTACACCTACTACATGGAATGGATATTCATATACATCTACTACTACTGATATAATGACTGCAATTACAGGTTCATTATCAATAATATTTACAAGCACTGCATCTATTGCAAATGCAGGATTTATAAAAATGGGTATAGTATCATCTGCTGATCCACTCCAAAATATTAGGTTTAGTATTTCTATTACATATGATTATGGTATAAATTGGGAAATGTATGATGCTGGTTTTGCTTATAATCAATTAAGTGTAAATGCAGAAACATCCGTATGTATTAATGTATCAACATCATTACACCTTGCAAGGAATAATGTATATACATTATGGAAACGTAAATGGCGAACAACTATAGAAGATCCAAATTTACCATATTATAGTTTACCATATGATGTAACGCGTGATACCGTTGGTTTAGTTACAATGACAAATGTTCTTAGAAATATTACATGGCGTAATATAGATTATGATAGAGCTATTAGAAGATATATGACTAAGGATGGTACAATGGGATCCAGTATAGCAGCTGTATTTCCTGTTTTTGATTCAAGATTCCAAAGAAATTATACACAGCCAGCCCTTGGTTCAGGCACTATATATGATGATGTTACATATGCAGTGTCTGATGTATCCTATACATGGGGTGGAAAAGCATCTGTATTAACTAATGCAAATATTACAATAAGTTCTATATCAAACACAATGCCTGGTTGGTATTTAGATCCTGTATCAGGGCAATTTGGTGTACGTCCTGCATCTAATAATAATAGGTCTGTTAACCCATTTATTTTAAAAAGTATTACAAATAGATATTTTATAGAATACGTTGTTAATAGTGGTGCTCCTGACGAGGGCGAATTTGGCGGTCCTGCTTATTTAGGTGGTTTAGTTTTTACAGGTGGTCTAACTGCTGGAACACCTGCTCATAATACTTTATGGCGTGATGTATTTAATAATATTAGAGGTGTTATATTTCATTTCGTTGGTTCTTATGCAATGTCAGGTAATACAATAGGTAGATATGGTAATGCATATGGAACGCATGCATATGTGCCTAATTTTTCTACAGCAAACACTGGTATTATGACACTTTATGGTGCTTCACTCTTTAATTCAAGTGGTACTATAGCAAATGCAGCAAATTGGGCATGTGGAGGATATTTAACATATAATCGTATTAAAAGTACGGCTACATTTAAAAATATTATTGCTAATAGTTCAATGTCAATTATAACAATTGTTGTTAATACTGCTGCACAACAACAAATAACTTCTTTATCTGATTTTGATACAAAATATTTACAGGTGTATGAAAATGGTATTAAACTTGGAACACCTTCTTTATCAACAGCATTTACATCATTTTATGCATATGCTACTAATACAACTGATTTACCTTGTAATATGGGTTATGGATTATGTGGTAATTTTAAAATACATGCAGCACGTGCAGATATAACTGCAGGAATAAGTGTAGTAGCTCCACAAAATGCAACACTTGCAAATAAATTTAATTATGGAGGACTTATGTATTCCAGAACTTTAGCTGATTCAAGTATAACTATGTGCGAACATATTACTGAATTAATGGATAATCGTGGTTTTACATCTGCTGAAGTAATTGCAAGTATTGCCAAAGTAATGAATAAATGGGGTATTATTAAAGCATTTAGATATATAAGAATAACTAATACACAAGGCACAAATAGTTTATTTTTTAATAAATTAGGATTATATTCTAATACATCAGCTCTAGGTAGTAATATAAATAGTTCTGATGCTACAAATACATCAAATAGTAATTCTCTTTATAATATTAGTACAGCTATTGAAGTAAGTAATAGCAATGCATCATTAACAACATTCTTCTCAAGACTGTCTACTTATTCTACAACACCGGATGCAACTATTGCAAAGATTACTATTGCTGCTGCAGGCGGTATTCCAACTGTTATAGATTTAGGTGATTATCATGCACCTGCATATATATGTTTCGGTGCGATGGGAACAAATAGTACATTAACACATAGGCTTAAATTAGAATTATCAACCGATAATATAACATGGATAGAACATGAGATGAGATTTTTTGATACTCAATTATCAGCTATAGCCAAAACGGTAGGTGCTATTAAAAATACAAGAGATCATCAATTCTTATCTAGTTTTACTAATGATACATATAAAACAGGTACATTTGCTAATTCTATAAATTATCCAGGAGCATTCTTATTATATAATCCAGCATGGGATACTGAAGAAAGTATACAATTAGAGGGATTATTATTAAGTGTATCATCAATGAATTCAAATAATACACTATCTGGTTCTAATCCCTCATATGTAACAAAATTAGCCAATTCAACAAATACTACTTATGGTGTACCTACAACAATGGCAATGACTGCAAATGGTTTATTACCATTAGTAGTAGATGCATTTGGACCTGGTAAAAATGCGATTTTAACACGATGGGGAGCAAATAATACTGGAATGTTTTCAACAACAAATACACTCACATTAGGTGGTGTGGCTGATGGATCAAGTATAGAATTTACAATTTATTTCTTAGGTAGGAATGCATTAATGACTAATGCTACTGAAGTTGGTTTATTTTCTTTTGGATTACCAACACCTACATCAAGATCAACTAATTATCATGCTGAATTTACAAGATATCCATCTGATACATATGGTGCTATTACAACACCCGGTGCACTTTCACGCGTATTTGGTGGCAATGAGTTCCAATGGATTGGACTTATTGGAAATCGTGATATAAATACTTATCCAAAATATCAAAATACATTTGAGGTCTGGTGTATAACCAAATATTATGGTTTAGATACAGTTGAAGTATATTTAAATAATCAATTACTTACAACTACATCAGCTACAACATGGAGTAATAATTCAGCAACATGGGCAAAATGTGCTTCAGGATATTGGCAGGTAGGTGATGGGTCATCAATTATGGATAGAGGTAATGGGTCAGGTACTGGAACATATATAGGTGCATTCCAAGTTTATAATAAATATCATCATTATTCATTTAGATGTGCTATTTTAAGAAGTTTAATGAGTACATTTTATATTCCAACTACAAGTACACTTGGTATAACTGCCACTACATTATCTAGTATTACAGTAAATACAAAAACACCGGCATTTACAATTACTATTGAAGATTATCCTCATCGAAATGTCCAATCATTATCCGATTTTTATGTATTCTTTGCACCTCAAGGATCAATACCAACAAGTATAAATATATTAGAAAATAATGTAACTTCAATGGACACGTCTGTTGATTACTATGTTAAATTAACATGTACTGCAATTACTAGAAGCACAGGCACACAAGTATTATGTTTAGCGATATCATCTCCTGGTTCTTCTAATACTGCTCCTGCGACAAAAATATTAACTTATATTGGTGGAACATTTACAGCATAAAAAATATTAATTTTTATTTTGATTTTAATAGAAAAGTATATATAGCAATTATCTGCATACGCATAATAATATTACAAATAAAAATGGATGTATTATCAATGATAATACAAGTGATATTTATTAAGAAGTTTAATGAATACAATTTATATTCCACCAACTGCTGGTAGTAATGGTATAATAGCTACTACATTATCTGGAGGAATCGCAGTAAATACATATACATCACTATATACAATTACAATTAATGTTCAATCATTAAAAGATTTTTATGTATTTTTTGCACCATCTGGATCAATACCAACAAGTATAAATATATTAGAAAATAATGTAATATTAATTGATACATCAGTTGATTATGCTATAAAATTAACATGCAAAGCATTAACTAGAAATACTGGCACACAAGTATTATGTTTAGCTATATCATCACCTGGTTCTTCTAATACATCACCAACTACAAAAATTTTAACTTATATTGGCGGAACATTTACATCAACATAAAACATTTTTATAATAATTAAAATATTTAATATAAATTAAATATTTTAATAGTATATATAATATTTTAATAGTAATAGTATATATAAAATTTTTTAATAGTAATAGTATATACAAATATTAATTTATGAATAATTTAAATTTATCACAATTGTCTAGAAAAGCACGGAATACTATTTTAAATACACCTCAAACCGATTCATGTTGTAATGATCCTTGTTCTGTTAACTTAGTTAATAATGTTATAAATAGTGGGTCTAATAATGGTATTACAGGTGCTACAGGTGCTACAGGTGCTACTGGATCTACTGGTGCTACAGGTGCCACTGGATCTACAGGAACCACAGGTACCACTGGATCTACTGGCGCTACAGGTGCTACTGGCGCTACTGGCACCACAGGTACTACTGGCGCTACAGGATCTACTGGCGCTACAGGATCTACTGGCGCTACAGGATCTACTGGCGCTACAGGATCTACTGGCGCTACCGGAGAAACTGGTGCCACTGGATCCACTGGTGCTACTGGCGCTACAGGTGCTACTGGCGCTACTGGCGCTACAGGTGCTACTGGTGCTACTGGCGCTACTGGCGCTACTGGTGCTACTGGCGCTACTGGTGCTACAGGATCTACTGGTGCTACAGGTGCAACCGGAGAAACTGGTGCTACTGGTACTACAGGATCTACTGGTGCTACCGGATCTACTGGTGCTACCGGATCTACTGGCGCTACTGGCGCTACTGGTGCTACAGGCGCTACCGGAGAAACTGGTGCCACTGGATCCACTGGTGCTACTGGTGCTACTGGTGCTACAGGTGCTACTGGATCTACTGGTGCTACAGGATCTACTGGTGCCACTGGTACCACTGGTGCTACAGGATCTACTGGTGCCACTGGTGCCACTGGTGCCACTGGATCCACTGGTGCTACTGGCGCTACAGGTGCTACTGGTGCTACTGGTGCTACAGGTGCTACTGGTGCTACTGGATCTACTGGTGCTACAGGATCTACTGGTGCCACTGGTGCCACTGGTGCTACAGGATCTACT
>Ga0214921_10005450_pt1 | contig 17994 bp, 11 predicted proteins | sample LL1505_MetaG_FD_177992 | JGI IMG/M metagenome (GOLD analysis project Ga0214921, IMG submission 177992) | Freshwater microbial communities from Lake Lanier, Atlanta, Georgia, United States - LL-1505 | ecosystem: Environmental > Aquatic > Freshwater > Lake | place: USA: Georgia | collected...
GCCGGGGGCGTTTTGCCCGTGCCTGACTGGATTTGACTGGCCATTGGATGCGGCCCGTGAATGACGTCCCGTGTACCTTTCTGTATGGTATCGACGCCGGGGGCGTTCGCAAACTCTGACCGAGGGTTTTGGCCCGTGCGACACGGGGCCGCTGGCGGCGTCCCGTTTGGATGATTACGATCCCGTCTTCACGACAATCGGCCCCCGCAGCGAGATTCCGATGGCAAAAGGCAAAAAGCGGCTCGAAGTGATCCACCTCGTGTGCGAGGAAACCGGCGATCAAAACTACACGCTGCGGCGTAAGACAGGCGGCGAAAAGCTGAAGGTGAAGAAGTATTCGCCGCGGCTCCGCAAGCACACCGTGCACAACGAGAAGCGGAAGTAGCTCTCAGCCAACCGCGGCGAGCACCTTAGCCACGTCTGCCGGATCGACCCGCTCGACGCGGTCGGCCCGGCGGGAGAGCCCCGGCTCGATCGCTGCCTCGGGCATCGCCAGCACGAGCCGGCATTCCGCCCTGCGGGTGAATCGGGCCGGGCCGGGCCACGTGACGATTTCGATCTCGCACGTCTCGCCCGCGCCGACGCACGCTGCCACCGGAATGGCGGCGCCGACGGCCCGGCCGAGCGGCGTGTCATCGAGTGAAGCGGGCACGCCCCAGCGGACCGTCTCGATCCCGCGAGTGGCGAGCCCCTGTCGGCACCGCGTCAATCGCCCACGGCGCATGAAGTAGGCCACGTTCGGGCCGTCGCGCCAGCGGGCCGTGGCCGTGGGATCGGTGGGATGCCACACATGGAGCGAGCAGGTGCGATCGAGGATCGACTCGAGCCGCACGCCAGCGGCACGCAGCCGCAGGCCGAGGTCGTCATCTTCCTGGCCCCAGCCGACGAAGCGTTCGTCGAATCCATTGACAAGTTCGAAGTCGCGCCGCCAGACGCCGAAGTTGCCGCCCGCCAGCCGGGGTTTGGAAGGATGGTGGAGCAGGGTGTGCCACCAGGCCTTGCGAAACCTGCGGCGCAGGAGTCGTCGCTCGCCGGCGGGCGCGAGAGCTTCGAGATCGACGCCTGCCAGTCTGCCGGGCACGAGCGCGGCACTCGTCGCTTCCGGCAGGCGTGCGCAGTAGCCGAGGTGGGCCACACCCGGCCGCCGCCGGGCGAGATACGCCGCCACGTGGTCGCGCGGCAGGATGCAGTCGCCGTCGAGAAACAGGAGCGAGTCGCCTACGGCCAGCCGCGCGCCCTGGTTTCGCACCCGGGCCAGGCGGAACCCGGCGTGCGGCTCGCTCGTGAAGCGCACCGGCATGCGCGACGAGGCGGCGAAGGCGGCCACCACGTCGGCCGTCTCGTCGCGTGAGCCGTCGTCGGCCACGATCACCTCGATCCGTCGGTCGACGCCGGCCTGGGCCGCGATCGACTCGAGCACGAGGGCCAGATGCCGCGGCTTCTCGAACGTGTTGATGATCAGCGAGCTATCGATGCCGTGCGACCTCATGCCGCGCCTCCGTTGCCGGCAGCGCCTGGGCCGGCACGGATCGCAGACTGCACGAGCCGGTCGAGTTCCGCCTCGCCGGCGAGAAACTCGATCGCGATCTCGACCGCAGCGAGCGGGATGTCACGGAGCGTCTCGTGCGGCAGCTTGACGAGATCCTTGAGCGTGGTGAGCGCGAGATCGGCCCGGGCAGCGGTGGCCAGGCTGCCGAGCAACGCCACGTCGGCGGCGGAGTAGGCGTGGTGATCCGCAAACGGCCGAAACTCGACCACCTCCGCCCCGAGGCGTTCGAGCGTGCGCCGGAAGGCCGCCGGATTGCCGATGCCGCAGAAGGCGGCCACGCGCTGCCCGCGGACCGCATCGAGCGGCAGCTCGCGGCCGGACGTGGTGCGCAGCCGATGCGGCGCGTGCGCCGCTTGGGCCCACACCTGGGGCCCGCGGCGGCCGCAGAGGTCGGCGAGCGCGGCGACGATCTCCCGCCGCCGGTCGGGCTCGATGGCATCTGCACGAGTGAGCACGACTGCGTGTGCCCGCGCGAGACCGCCGAGCGGCTCGCGGAGCATGCCCCGCGGAAACAGATGACCGCAGCCGAAGGGATCGGTGGCATCGACTGCGACGATGTCGAGATCGCGGGCCAGCCGCCGGTGTTGGAAGCCGTCGTCGAGGACGATCGCCCGTGCACCGTGCGACACGGCCACGGCAGCCGCAGCCACGCGATCGCGGTCGGCCACGTGTGCCACGCCGGGCAGCACGAGGGCGAGCTCGGCGGCTTCGTCGCTCGTTTGCCCTGGGCCGGCGCCGTAGCCGCGGCTCACGATGGCAGGCTGGCGGCCGCCCGCGAGGCACTGCCGCGCCGTCCAGGCCACGAGCGGCGTCTTGCCCGTGCCGCCGAGCGTGAGGTTGCCCACGGAAATCACCGGCACGGCAGCGGACATCACCGGCAGGGCGCCGAGGTCGTAGGCGGCATTGCGGGCTCGCACCGCCGCGGCATAGGGCACTGCGAACGCCCCGAGTGCGGCGCGGGCAAGCGTCGCCGCCGCACCACGGCGTGAACCGTCGACGAGCCGGCGGAACGCTTCAGCATCGGGAAGAAGAGACATACGCTCCACGCTCGAATGTCGGGCACGATAGCAAATCGCGAGGCAAGTCGCCGGCCAAGCCGCCGAGACACAAAGCCCCCGGAGGCACCCGGGGGGCTCCTGGGTGTGACGGGATCGGGCAGCCACGACATGCCGAGACCGTGGCGAACCGGGAGGGTGGTCCGGCCGATATACTTGGTAGTGATCTCGACCGCCGGCGGCTGCCGCCGCCGGCACCCTCGGAGCCTCCGCGATGGCGACCGTTTCCGATCCTTCCGCCCCGGCCGGGGTGGTCGAGCCGGTCGTGCCGCCCGGAGCGAGTCCGGCCGACACGAATCACGACCTGGCCGTCACGGGCTGGCAGTCGGATGGCGAGGCTGAATCGAAGTCCGATCGGTATCTTGCCCGGCGGCTGGCCGCGGCGAGCGCCGATTTCAAGGGCGTCGCGCTCACGACCTTTGTCTTGGGAGCGGCGGTCTGCGGAGGGGCGTGGCTCGTGCTCGGCATTCTCGTCGAGCATTGGCTCGTGCCCGGTGGCCTGTCGCCGAGCCTGCGCTGGGCGTGGCTTGGTGTCGCTGCCCTGGCCCTGGTGGCTGCCGCCATTCGCTGGCTCGTGCCGCTCGTGCGCTACCGGGTGAACCTCGTCTACGCCGCGCGAGCCATCGAGCGCGAGCATCCGGAGCTCCACAACGATCTCGTCAACACGGTGCTCGTGAAGGCGCACCCGGAGTCGAATCCGGCCAAGGTCGTGCGATCGCTCGAGCGGCGCACGGCGAAGCAACTCGCCGACGTGCCCGTGGAGGCGGTCATCGATCGTACGGTGCCACTCCGACTGGCCTACGTGCTCGCGGCGCTCGTGGGCCTGGCTGGCTTCTACGAACTGGCCGCACCGAAGAGCCTGCTCGTGAGTGCCGCGCGATTACTCGCGCCGTGGATCGGTTGGGCCGCACCGTCGCGGGTGCGCATCGAGCCGCCGCAGTTGGCCTGGCGGATGCCCGCCGAGCAGGGGCCCCTCGACGAAGCGCTCGACCGCCGGCGGATCGCCGTCGAGGCCGGCAGCGCCACGCTCGTGCGCGGGCGGCAACTCGTGGTGGCCGCCGACATCCGCGGGCTGCGACGCGATGAGAAGCCCGTGGTCGTGGTGGCTCCGCTGCGTGGCGATGGTGCCGTCGATACGGCGGCGGCGGCGTGGCGCACGGAGTTGGGGCGCGGGCAGACGGTGGGCGGAGCGCAACGGCTGTTTACGGCGATTCTGCCCGATGCGGCTCGCGGCCTCGATCATGCGGTCGAGATCACGCTCGAGGCTGGCGACGCCCGGACCGCTCCCATTCGGGTGGCCGTGGTCGATTCACCGACGCTGCTCGTGCGCGAGATCCGCTACGCATTTCCTGCCTACACGCGCCGGCCACCCGAGACAGTGGCCTGGCAGGGCGACATCCGCGCCGTCGAGGGCACGGAGGTGACGATCGTCGCGGAGAGCAATCGGCCGCTCGAAGACGCCTGGATCGACCTCGACGGCGACGGCAGCCGCGACCTGCGGTTCGCCAAGTCGGCTGCAGATCTCGCGCGGGTGATGAAATCGTTTCACCTGCATCTCGATGCCGACGGTGTGAAGCCGGAGCATGCCTCGTATCGGCTGGTGTTTCAGCCGCTGGCCGCGGCCGACGCGGGCCGGGAGGCTGTGATCACCGACGCCATGGAACATCGCATCGAAGTGCTCGCCGACGTGGCCCCCGAAGTGGCGATCGAAGAGCCGCGCGAGTCGCCGCTGCGGGTGCCGCCGGCGGCACCGGTGACCGTGCGCGTGCAGGCGCGCGACCCCGATTTCGCACTGGCCCGCGTCACGATCGAAACCCGCCTGCAAGGCGGCGCGGCTGGGCCGGAAGTCGTCGTGCTCGAGCAGGAGCAGTCAGGCATGTTTCGCGGCACGGCGCAGCTCGTGCCGGAGCGGCTCGGCGCGGGCCCGGGCGCCACGCTCGAATATCGCGCGGTCGCCACCGACAATCGCCCCAAGCGGCCCAACGTCGCTCATTCGCCGTGGCAGGCCTTGCGGATCGATCCTGCGGCGCCGCCGCGGCAGCCCGAGCAGCCACCAGCCGGCCGCAAGCAGTCGGACGACGGTCGTTCGCAGGGCGAGGCTGGTGCCGACGGGCAGCCGGGCGCGTCGGGACAGTCTGGCGAAAAGAAGCAGCCGGGCGACGGCGGGAACGATCCGCGTTCGGGTGGGGATGATCCGCGCTCGAAGGACATGCCACAAAATCAGGGCGGCGACGACCAGCGCGCCGCGCCGCAGCCCAAGCAGTCGTCCGACGGCAAGCAGCCGGGCAAAGAAGACGGGCAGCAACAAGGCGCGCAAAACGGCGACCAGCAGCAGCCGCAAGACGGCAAGCAGCCGGGCGATCAGCAGGGGCAGGGAAAGAATCAGGGGCAGGGGGCCGAGCAGGGGCAGGGCCTCGGCGCCGAGGGCCAGCGGCAGGGCGGGCAAGAGCAAGAGTCGGGCAAACCGCAGTCAGGTGGCAAGCAGAGCGGCGGCAAGCAGCCGGGCAGCGAACGTGACGCGGGCGGAAAAGCTGGAGGCGCCAAGCCCGGCGCGAGTGGAGGCCAGCAGGCTGACGGCAACGCCGGCCAACAAGGAGGCGGCAAGCAGGGGCAACGTGGCGATGCCCGCGGCAAGGCCGTCGCCGCCGACGGCACCAACGACGGCGAAGCGATGGAGCGCATCCTCGAGCACCGCCGCGAACAGGGCGGCAAGGATGGCGGCGAGAACGGTGAGAGCGCCGGGCAAGAAGCCGATGGCGGCAACGACGGGCAGGGCGAGAAATCAGAACAAGGGCAGGGCAAGGAAGGGCAGGGCAAGGAAGGCGACGCGAAAGAGAAGGGCCAGCAGTCGGGCAACGGCAGCGGTGCCGGTGGCGAGAAGCAGGGCTCCCAGCCTGGCGAGCAGGGCAGTGGGAAGCAGGGGGCAGGAGAACAAGGTGCAGGAAAACCAGGCGCTGGAAAACAAGGGCAGGGTGCGGGCAAGACTGCCGGCGAGGAGCAAGGTCCAGGAGAAGGGCAGGGAGAAGGTGAGGAGGCCGGCGGCGCCAGCCAGGCCGCGGGCGAGTCGGGCGGCCAGACGGCGGATGGCAAACCCAGCGGCGCGGCAGGCGACGCGAAGCCCGGCGGGCAGCAGCCCGGTGAGCAGGCCGCGCAGACGGAGAAGGGAAGCGAGTCGCCGGGCCAGGAGCAAGGCCAGGGCGCCGGCGACCGGCAGGGTGAGGGTGCCGGCGGCAAGCAGGGTGAGAGAACTGCGACAGGGCAGAAGCCCGGCGATTCGCAGGCCGCGGCGTCCGGTCAACCTGGCAGCGGCTCCGGGGAAACAGGCAGCGGCGGCTGGGCTGGCGGCGACTCGGCGAAGCGGCCAGAAGGTCAGCCGCTGCCCGACGGACCGGCACCCTCGAAGGAGACCGAGTGGGGCGAGCAGAATCTGACCAACGCCCGCAACGCCACCAACCTCGCGCTCGACTATCTGCGGAAAGCGGTCGAGTCGGGCGACACCGCCGTGCTCGATCGGCTCGGCTGGACGGCCGATGAGGCGCGGGCGTTCCTCGACCGCTGGCAGAAGATGCGGCAGTTTTCCGAGAGCGCCGATCCTGTCGAACGCGGCCAGTTTGAGCAGACGATGCGCAGCCTCGGCCTGCGGCCCGACGGAGTACGAAGCTCGCGCGACGTGCCGAGCGATGCGCGGGGCGGGCAGGCCGAGGGGCGGCGCAGCCGGCCGCCGGCCGACTATCAAGAACAGTTCAAGGCCTACACGCAGGGGACGAGCGGAGAATGACGCCGATGTTCGAGGGACCGAGGTATCTGGTCGCCTTCGGACCGAAGCGTGTGCCCCACTGCTTCACCGACGTGCTCATCTTGGGCGGCGGCCTCGCGGGGCTGCGGGCCGCGCTCGCCGTCGATCCGCGGCTCTCCGTGACCGTCGTCACGAAGAACGACCTGCTGAATTCCTCGAGCCAGTGGGCCCAGGGCGGCATCGCCGGGGTGGTCGACCCCGAAGACCGGTTCGACAATCACGTCGCCGATACGCTCTCCGCCGGCGGCGGGCTGTGCCACGACGACGTGGTCGATTCGGTCGTGCGCGAGGCACCGGGCCGCATCGCGGAACTGATCGCGTGGGGGACGAAGTTCGACGAGCGCGACGGCGCGCTCGAACTCGGCCGTGAGGGCGGCCACAGTCACCACCGCATCGTGCACGCGCTCGGCGACGCCACCGGCCGCGAGGTGATGCGGGCGGTGATCGAGCGGGCCCGGCTCCTCGACAATCTCGAGGTCTGGCCCGACACCTTCACGATCGATCTCGTCACCGATGCGGGTGGCTGCCGCGGCGCGCTCGTCTGGAACAAGGCCCACGGCAAGACCCTCGTCTGGGCGCGGCGTACGATCCTCGCCACCGGCGGCGCGGGCCAACTCTACCGCGAGTCGACCAACCCCGAGGGCGCGAGTGGCGACGGCCTGGCGCTCGCGTGGCGGGCGGGGGCCACGCTTCGCGACATGGAGTTCATGCAGTTTCATCCCACCGTGCTCTACATCGCCGGCGGCGCCCGGAGCCTGATCACGGAGGCCGTGCGCGGGGCCGGCGCGTGGCTCGTCGACAAAGACGGCAAGCGGTTCATGCCGGACTTCGACCCGCGGGCGGAGCTTGCCCCGCGAGACGTCGTCTCCCGAGCGATCACGATGGTGATGCACCGCACGCACCATGCCAACGTGTATCTCGATCTCTCCCACCTCGACCCCGACATGGTGCGCCGGCGGTTTCCGGGGATGGCGCAGATCTGTGCGAAGTTCGGGCTCGACCTCGCCCGCGACCGGATTCCGGTGCGGCCGGGCGCGCACTACATGATCGGTGGCGTGGAAGTGGATGCCGACGGCCGCACCGACGTGCCGGGGCTGTTCGCAGCGGGCGAGGTGACGTCGAGCGGCCTCCATGGCGCCAACCGGCTCGCGAGCAACAGCCTGCTCGAAGGGCTGGTGTACGGTGCCCGGGCCGGGCAGGCGGCGAGCGCCGACGTGCTCGCCAGCCCGGGCGCCGACGTGCTGCGTGTGCCCGATCTTTCGAATCCCAGATCGAGCGATGTCAACGGCAGCCTCGACCTCGCTGACATCCGCAACTCGCTCCGCAGTCTGATGTGGCGGCACGTCGGCGTGGAGCGGGCGGGTGAGTCGCTCGCGGAGGCGCTCGACACGGTCGAGGGCTGGTGCCGCTACGTGCTGCCGCTGCAGTTCGCCGATCCGGAGGGCTGGCAGCTGCAAAACATGCTGGAGGTGGCGCGGCTCATGATTCGGGCCGCCCTCGTGCGGCAGGAGACCCGCGGCGTGCACGTGCGCGGCGATTTTCCCCGGGCGGACGATGCCTGGCAGGCACACATCTGCTGGCGGCGCGGCCGGGCAGACGCCCTCGTCGAACCGCTCGCAGCCGCGACGCCCGGCCCCGCGCCAGCTCCCGTGCAGCCTGGCAGGGGATTGCGGGATGCCGCGAAAGTGGGCAAAAATTGAAATTCCGTCACAATAGGCCAGCGTGTTTCCGTTTCCTCCCGGTGCCTTCCCGATGACAGAGACCGATTCCGCCGCCGCCATGATCGAGGCCGACGGCCTCACGAAGTATTACGGTCCATTCATCGCCATCGAGGACATCTCGTTTCGCGTGCCCCGCGGCGAGGTCGTCGCCTTCCTCGGGCCCAACGGCGCGGGCAAGAGCACGACGATGAAAATCCTCACGGGGTATCTCGCCCCCACGGCCGGCACCGCCCGGATCGCCGGCCACGATATGTCGACCGACCGCCTCGCCGGCGCCGAGCGGCTCGGCTATCTGCCGGAAAACGGCCCGCTCTATCCCGACATGACGCCCCGCAGCCTCCTCGAATTCTTCGCCGATGCCCGCGGCCTCGGTGGCGATCGCAAGCGCGAGCGGATCGAGGCGGTCGTGAAGCAGTGCGAGCTTGGCAGCGTGATCGGCAAGGCGATCGGCAAGCTCTCCAAGGGCTATCGGCAGCGTGTGGGGATGGCGCAGGTGCTGCTCCACGAGCCCGACGTGTTGATCCTCGACGAGCCGACGAGCGGCCTCGACCCCAACCAGATCCGCGAGGTTCGTGAGACGATCCGCCGGCTCGGCGAGAAGAAGACTATTCTGCTCTCCACCCACATCCTCCAGGAGGTGGAGGCGCTCGCCGACCGCGTGATCCTGATCGCGGAGGGCCGGCTGCGATTCGACGGCACGCCCGCCGAGTTGCGCAAAGAGGGCCGCGGGCTCGACGAGCGGTTCTACGAACTCACCCGCTCGGCGTGAGCCGGCGAAACCCCCTGCGGGAGCCACGGCCGCGCTCGCAGCCGCCGGTGCCTCCCGTGAGACACCCGAACAACGACGATGGAACGAGGAGCTTTGCAATCATGAAATGGCACGTGCTCGACGCAGTCTTCAAGCGGAACTTCGTCGCCTATTTCTCGAACCCCACGGGCTACGTCTTCATCTGCGTGTTCGTGCTGCTCGGATCGCTCGCCGCCTTCTGGCCGCCGGAGTTCTTCAACTCGAACCTCGCGAACCTCGACCAGCTCAATCGCTACCTGCCCTTCATCCTCCTCGTGTTCGTGCCGGCGATCACGATGAGCGTGTGGGCCGACGAGCGGCGGCAGGGCACCGACGAACTGCTGCTCACGATTCCCGCGAGCGACTGGGAGGTGGTGTTTGGCAAGTATCTCGCCACCGTCGGCATCTTCACCGTGGCGCTCCTGTTTTCGTGCATCTGCAATGTGATCATCCTCCTCCGCTGGGGCACGCCCGACGGCGGCCTGTTTCTGGCGAACTACCTCGGCTACTGGTTCGTGGGCCTGGCGATGCTCGCGATCGGCATGGTGGCGAGCTTCCTCACGAGCAATCTCACGGTGGCCTTCATCCTCGGCCTCGCGCTCAACGCGCCGCTCGTGATGGCCGACCAGGCCGGCTCCGTGATGGGGCCGAAGCTGGCCGAACGGTTTCGCGGCTGGAGCCTGGCGGAGCAGTTCTCCGACTTCGGCCGCGGCGTCGTGGGGCTCTCGTCGATCGCCTACTTCCTCGGTGTCGTGGCGGTGTGCCTCTACATCGCGATGGTGCTCATCGGTCGCCGGCACTGGGCCGGCCGCCGCGACGGGCCGCAGGTGGGCCTGCACTACGCGGCCCGGTCGGCGGGCCTCGTGCTCGCGGCGATCGGCGCCGTGCTCTTCTTCCGCTCGCTTGATCTGCGGGCCGATCTCTCCGAGGAGCGAATCAGCTCCCTCTCCCCCGACACGCGCCGGCTGCTCACCGGCCTCGAGGCCGACCGGCCGATCGACATCAAGGCCTACGTCAGCCCGACGGTCCCCGAGGACTACGCCCAGACGCGGATCAACCTCATCAACATGCTGCGGCAGGTTCAGCGGCTCGGCCGCGGCAAGGTGAACGTCGAGGTGATCTCCACCGAGCCCAAGACGGAAGCGGCGGCGCTTGCCAGCCAGCAGTTCGGGATCGAGCCCGTCACGGTGCTCTCGCGGGTCCGCGGCACGTATCGCGACGAGGAGATCTTTCTCGGCTGTGCGTTCACGAGCGGCCTCGAGAAGGTCGTCGTGCCGTTCTTCGACAAGGGCACGCCGGTGGAATACGAGCTGATTCGCTCGATCTGCACCGCTGCCCAGCAGAAGCGGAAGCGGCTCGGCGTGCTCACGACCGACGCCGATCTCTTCGGCGGCTTCGACATGATGAGCGGCCAGCAGCGGCCGCGGCAGCCGATTGTGGAGGAGCTCGAGAAGCAATATGACGTGGTGCAGGTCGACCCGACCGCGCCGATCACCGAGAAATACGACGTGCTCCTCGCCGTGCAGCCCTCGGCCCTCGGCCCCGAGCAGATGGCGAACCTCGTGGCCGCGGTGCAGGCCGGCCAGCCGATCGCGATCTTCGAAGACCCGCTGCCGGTGCTCATGCAGTCGGTACCGGGAACGGCCCAGCCGCGCCGCGGCCCGGGCGGACCGATGGCGATGTTTCAGCCGCAGGGGCAGCCCAAGGGCGACATCGGCCAGCTCTGGCAGACGCTCGGCGTACGGTTGCGGTCGGGGGCCGGGCGGCCCGCGATGGGCCAGATGGGCGCCGATCCGTTCGTCGTCTGGCAAGACTACAACCCGCATCCCAAGCTCGAGCTGCCGAGTGAATTCGTGTTCATCGATTCCGACATGGGCGCGGGCGGCTCGGAGAAGACGACGGGCTTCAATCCCGAGCAGCCGATCACGTCGGGCCTGCAGGAGGTGTTGTTTCCGTTTCCTGGGGCTCTCGCCAAGGACGAAAAGGCCGACGTCACCTGGACGCCGCTCGTGCAGACGGGCGTGCGGTCGGGCACGATCGAGGTCGAGCAGGTGATGGGCAACCGCGGCGACATGCGACAGCTGCGGGTGTTCGAGAAGCCGGGCCGCGAGGCGATGGTGCTGGCGGTGGCGCTCGAGCGCAAGGCGCCGGCCGTGCCCGCAGAGAGCGACAAGCCCGTCGCCGCGCCGGCCACGATCCGGGCCGTCGTCGTCGCCGACATCGACCTCCTCGACGGGCGGATCTTCGGCCTCCGCAACCGGCCAGACGAGGTGTTCGGGCTCGACTTCGACAACGTGACCTTCGCCCTCAACGTGCTCGACCAGCTCGCCGGAGACGACCGCTTCCTCGACATCCGCAAGCGGAAGCCGCGGCACCGCACCCTCGAACGCATCGAAGACACGGTGGCCGAGGCCCGCGAGCAGGCCGACCTCGAACGGCAGAAGTTCATCGCCGAGTTCGACGAGGCCGAGCGCGAGGCCAACACGGTGATGCAGAAGGAAGTGGGCGAGTTCGAGAAGAAGATCAAGGAGATGGAGAGTGCCGGCGACGCCGATCCGCAGGCGGCGATGCAGGCGGTGCAGCAGCTCGCCAGCCGGCAGCGGCTCGCGCAGCGACGGCTCGACACGAAGATCGAGCAGCTCAAGCGCACCCGTGACGCCGAGGTGGAGGCCGTGGAGCGGCAGCTCGGGGCGAAGGTTCGCCAGGAGCAGGACCGGCAGAAGTGGCTGGCCGTGCTCCTGCCGCCGATCCCGCCGCTCGTGGTGGCCTTTTTCGTCTACTTCCGCCGCCGGGCGCTCGAACGCGAGGGCGTGTCGAAGGCCCGGCTCCGCTGATCAGTGCAAGCATCCCACGTGAACGAGGAGTGAACGGTATGGAATCGGCAACGACCGCGGGCGGGCTGTCCCCCGTGATGCAGCGCACCGCCCTGTTTCTGCTTGGCGGGTTCGGCATGCTCCTGCTCGGCGCGGCGGTGCAGCCGCGGTTCAAGAGCCGCACGGAGAAGCCGGCCGAGGAGCGGGTGCTGTTTTCGGAGCTTTCCGATGCGTCGAAGGCGGCGAGCCTCGAGATCATCAAATACGACGAGGAGTTGGCCACGCTCGCGCCCTTCAAGGTGGTGCAGTCGGGCGGCGTGTGGGTGCTGCCCTCGCATCAGAACTACCCGGCCGACGCCAAGGATCATCTGGCCGCGGCCGCCACCGAACTCGTGGACCTCAAGTCGCTCGACGTCGTGAGCACGTCGCCGGCCGATCACGAGACGTTCGGCGTGATCGAGCCCGACCCCGAGAAGATCAAGCCCGGCATGACGGGGATCGGCGAGCTTGTTGAGGTGCGCGATGCGGCGGGCACGAAGATCGCCCGGCTCGTCGTCGGCAAGGAAGACAAGCGGCCCGCGACGGGCGATGCCGGGGCCGGCAAGAAGCTGCGGTTCGTGCGCAAGGCGGGGCAAGATCCGGTGTATCGGATCGAGATCGACACCTCGAAGTTCACGACCCGGTTTGACGACTGGATCGAGAAAGACCTGCTCAAGCTCTCCCCGTGGGACGTGCGGCGGCTCGTGCTCGACGACTACACGCTCGGGGCGGTCGAGTCGGGCGGCCGGGTCATGGTCGAGCAAAACCGCAAGGACCGGATCGAACTCGTCTACGACGACAAGGACTCGAAGTGGGCGCTCGCGAAGCTCGAGGCGTTCGCCGGCGGCAAGACGGCCAAGGAAGAGAAGCTGGCCGACCGGCAGGAACTCGCGAGCACCAAGCTCAACGATCTGCGCAACGCGCTTGGTGACCTCAAGATCATCGACGTCGCCCGCAAGCCGGCCGGCCTGAGCGCCGACCTCAAGGGGGCGGAGGCGTTTACGGGTGACCCTGAGGCGGTGACGTCGATGCAGCAGCGCGGCTTCCTGCCGCTCAAGTCGGGCGATATCCTCTCGACCGACGGCGAGACGATCGTGGGCATGAAGGACGGCGTGGAATACGTGCTGCGGTTCGGAGCCGGCACGACGGTGTCGGGCGCCGACAAGCAAGAGGCCGACGCCGCAGCGCCCGCCGACGACACCGGCGAGACGGCCGGCCGCTACCTGCTCGTGATGGCCCGGTTCAACGAGGGCCTGCTCGACAAGCCGAAGCTCGAGCCGGTGCCCGACGCGCCGGAGGAGCGCCAGGCTGAGGAGAAGAAGGCCGATGACGCAAAGAAGGCCGGCGACAAGAAGGACGAGAAGCAGCCGGAGGGCGACGCCGCCGAGAAGCTCAAGGCCGCCGAGGAGGCCGATGCGAAGGCCCAGGCGGCGCTCGAGGAGAAGCGGCGCGTGGAGCGGGAAAACCGCCGCAAGCAGGACGAGTACGACGACAAGGTGAAGGCGGCCCAGAAGCGCGTGCGCGACCTCAACAACCGCTTCGCCGACTGGTATTACATCGTGTCGGACAAGGAATACGCGAAGATCCACCTCACCCGCGACGGCGTGATCCAGAAGAAGACCGAGGAGCCGAAGGAGCCCGCGCCGCCGAAGTGATTCGGCCGTGTAGGACAGGCTTCAGCCTGTCATGCGTTTTCTGGTGCGCGCCGGCTCGCGATCGCCCCGTACCATCTCGCCGGACGCTCACTACGCCCATCCATGGGCTCCGATCGCTCGGACCTGCCTGCGCTCCGCCATCCTGGCTACGCTGGTCAGCTACGCCGGCTCAATGGCAGGGGCAACCCCGAGCCTACCTCGTTTAGGGAAACCACCATTTGCCCAGGGGTCACAGTGCCTTTGCGCGGATGTCGCGGAACTCGACCTTCATCACGAGGCCGGCGTGGATCTGCAGGCCGATCGGCGCGGGGGCCGCGTACTTCGCGTCTTTGAACTGCGACACCTGCTCGCCGTTGAGCCAGACGGTGAACGTGTCGCCCTTCGCCTCGACGCGGATCCGGTTCCACGCGCCGGGTTTGAGGAGATCAGCAGCCTTGGGAGCCCGGGCCTCCTCGGGATACGTTCCGGTGTAGAACGAGCAGGTCATGTCGCGCTTCAGGCTCCGCGACACGCCGATCTGCACCTGCAGTTCGGGCTTCCGCAGCATGATGCCGCTGTCGATCTCGCCGGTGAACCGCACCTCCGCCTCCACGATCACGTCGCCATACGGCTTTTCCGTATAGAGCATCGAGCCCTGCTTGCGGTCGTCGCTCTGGCCGACGATCGCGCCGTCGACGACGCTCCAATACGTCGGCTCGTTCGGCGTCTGCCAGCCGGAGAGATCCTGGCCGTTGAAGATCGAGGGCAGGGATGCCGTGGGGGGCGTCTCGGCACGGGCGACGGCGGCCAGGGCGATCGCGGCGATGCATGCGAGCAGGACGGGCCGGACGCGGTGCATGAAGGACGTCTCCGGACGGGGTGATTCGGGAGGCTCCAGCGTAGCACGCGGCCCGGGCCTGCTTTGCGCCGCGTGGCGGCCGCCGGTACCATGTTCGGGTTCCGCCCGCGTCCCCCGGCAGCGCCCCATGTCCGAGATCCTCACCTCGCCCCGGCCGTCCCGCTTCGGTCGGGCCGTGGGGTTTCGGCTCGCCGGCGTTGGCAGCTACGCGCCGCCTACCGTGGTCACCAACGCTGACCTCGCCCGCCTCGGCTGCGACCCGGCCTGGATCGTGGAGCGGTCGGGCATCCACGAGCGGCGGCATGCCCCGCCCGAGATGGCCACGAGCGATCTGGCAGCCGAGGCCGGCCGGGCCGCGATTGCCCAGGCAGGACGGAACGCGGCCGACGTCGACCTCGTGGTGCTCGGCACGTTTACGCCCGACATGTGCATTCCATCGACGGCCTGCATCGTCCAGGAAAAGCTCGGCCTCGACGCGGCCGCGATGGACGTGACAGCCGCCTGCGCCGGCTTCGCCTACGCCCTCGTCACGGCCGCCCAGTTCGTCGTGGCCGGATCGAGCCGGCTCGCGCTCGTGATCGGCGCCGACACCAACTCGCGGGTCGTCGATCCCGACGACATCAAGACCTGGCCCCTGTTCGGCGACGGCGCTGGGGCCGTGCTCCTCGAACCGGTCGAGCCCGAGCCCTCGGGCCGGGAATCAGGCCTGCTCGCCTTCTCGCTCGGCTCCGATGGCCGCGGCGCGGGGCTCCTGCAGTGCCCAATGAGCGGCTCGCGGCAGGCGGTGACCATCGAAGGCGCCGGGCGGCGCGAGCAGTTCATGCAGATGGACGGCCGGGCCGTGTTCAAGTGGGCGATTCGGCTCGCCGAGGAAAACATTCGCCAGGTCGTCGAACGCTCGGGCGTGCCGCTCGACGCCATCGATCTTTTTATTTTGCACCAGGCCAACGCCCGGATCATCGAGGGCGCCCGGACAGCCCTCGGCGTCGATGCCGACCGCTTCATGGTGAATCTTGACCGCTACGGCAACACATCGAGCGGCTCGATCCCGCTCGCGCTCGACGAAGCGTGGCGCACCGGCCGCGTGGGCCCGGGCAGCACGATCGTGATCTGCGGCTTCGGCGGCGGCCTCGCCTGGGGCAGCGCCGTGTGGAGGCTGTGATGCCGTGCGACGGTCCTGCCCCGGTCATAGACCATGCTTCAGCCGGCCATGCGTTCGTCAACTCGCCAAAGCCGGCTCGGGGTTACCCCGTACCGTCTCGCCGGACGTTCGGGGCGTTGGGCGCGCCGGCTCGGGCCTACCCCGTACCGTCTCGCCGGACGTTCGCCTCCGCCCTCCAGGCTCCGGCTCACTCGGATGTGCCTGCGCTGCGCCATCCATGGCTTCGCTGGTCACATACGCCGTCTCAACGGTAGGGGCAGCCCCTCGCCTCCCCAACTCGTAGGGGCTTAGAAGGTTCGGCAGCCCTGAATGCGGGCTATTTTCACACTAGAGGAATCGAGATCATCTCATGTCTGAAGCCGTGATCGACAAGAAGCTCCCCGCCCGACGCGATGTGCCTGTCGGGGATACGTGGGATCTCGCGAGCCTGTTTTCCTCGGATGCCGAGTGGGAGGCAGCGCTCGCGGAGTGGGAGAAGATGATTCCCAGTTTCGAGGCGTTCGCCGGCACGCTCGGCCAGTCGCCCGAGCAACTCGCGGCGTGCCTCGCGCACGACGTGGCCGTCGATCGGGCGGGCGACCGGCTCGGCACGTATGCCCACCTGCGGGCGAGCGAAGATCAGGGGGCGGCTGAGTCGCAGCGGATGGTTGGGCGGTTTCAGCACGTGGCCACACGGGCCGGCGAGAAAGCGAGCTTCATCCGGCCGGAGATCCTCGCGATCGCGCCGGCCACGCTTACCGCCTGGCTCGAGCTGCCCGTGCTCGCCGATTACAGGCTCTTGCTCGAGCGGCTCGTGCGCACGCGGCCGCACGTGCTGTCGGAGCCCGAAGAAAAACTGCTCGCCATGCAGGGCACGTTCGCCGGCACCGCGGGGAAGGTCTTCCGGCAGCTCACCGACGCCGACATGAAGTTTGGCAGTGTGACGACCGGGAACGGGGAGCGAGTCGAGCTCTCGAATGCGACGTTCGTCACGCTCCTGCACGACCCGGTGCGCGAGACGCGGCGGACGGCGTTTCATCAGTACTACGACCAATACGAGGCCCATGCCAACACGCTCGCAGCCACGCTCTCGGGCTCCGTCGAGCGCGACGTCTATGCGGCGCGGGTGCGTAAGTACCCGAGCGCGGTCGAGGCGGCACTCTTCGAAGACAACGTGCCTCTGGCCGTGTACGACCAGCTGATCACCGCCGTGCGGGCCAATCTTCCGGTGGTGCACCGCTACTACGGCCTGCGGAAGCGAATCCTGGGGCTCGACGAGATCCACCACTACGACTGCTACGTGCCGCTCGTGCCGGAGCTCGAGCAGCGGCACACCTGGAGCGAGGCGGTGAAGGTGGTGGTCGAGTCGCTCGCGCCTTTGGGCAAGGACTATTGCCAGCGGCTCGAACGCGGTCTCTCGGGCCGCTGGTGCGATCGTTATCCCAACGCCGGCAAGCAGTCGGGCGCCTTTAGCTCCGGCACCTACGACTCCGATCCCTACATCCTCATGAACTTTCAGGAGGAGACGGTCGAGCACGTCTTTACCCTCGCCCACGAGGCGGGCCACTCGATGCACACGCGATCCTCCGCGGAGGCCCAGTCGTTCCAGCATTCCCGCTACACGATCTTCGTGGCGGAGGTGGCGAGCACGTTCAACGAGCAGCTGCTCACGCGATTGATGATCGAGCGGGCGACATCGGCCAAGGAGCGGGCTGCGATCATCGTGCGTGAGATCGACTCGATCCGTTCCACGATCGTGCGGCAGACGATGTTCGCCGAGTTCGAGCGCAAGAGCCACGCGTCGGCCGAGGCGGGCGAGCCACTCACGCTCGAACGGATCCGCGGCATCTACCGTGAACTGCTCGACGCCTACTTCGGCCCGCACTTCGCCATCGACAAGCAGCTCGAGCTCGAATGCCTGCGGATCCCCCACTTCTACAACGCGTTTTACGTCTACAAATACGCGACCGGCCTCTCGGCGGCGATCACGCTGGCGAAGAAGGTGGCCGAAGGGGGCGCGAAGGAGCTCGACGCCTACCTGCGGTTCCTGAAGGGCGGCTGCTCCAAGTGGCCGCTCGACCTCCTGCGCGACGCGGGCGTCGATCTCGAAAAGCCCGAGCCCGTCGCCACGGCCCTCACCCAGTTCGGCCGCCTCGTCGACGAACTCGATGGCCTGCTGTGATGCCTCAAATCGCGTAATCCGGCTCGGGGTTACCCCGTACCGTCTCGCCGGACGCTCGCTGCGGGCTTGCTGTCGCGCCGTCGCCGCCGTCCCGGCGTCGTCTCCGGCTTACGGTCGCCGGGCAAAGCCCGTCTCCCACGCCTTCGGCGTCAGGGCCGGAGGCCCGGGTGATCACGAGCCGACGGAGGTCGGCCAAGGGAAAATGGCACGATGCCATGTTTCCCGTGGAGTGGCCCACATACGCCGTCTCAACGGCAGGGGTAACCCCGAGCCTCCCCGTCCTGATTGCTTAGTTGAGGAGGCTTCGGGCTCCCCGTGTCCCGCTCGCCGGCGTATTTGACCAGCGGAGCCATGGATGGCGCAGCGCAGGCAAATCCGAGTGAGCCGGAGCCTGGAGGGCGGAGGCGAACGTCCGGCG
>Ga0214921_10005453_pt1 | contig 17992 bp, 21 predicted proteins | sample LL1505_MetaG_FD_177992 | JGI IMG/M metagenome (GOLD analysis project Ga0214921, IMG submission 177992) | Freshwater microbial communities from Lake Lanier, Atlanta, Georgia, United States - LL-1505 | ecosystem: Environmental > Aquatic > Freshwater > Lake | place: USA: Georgia | collected...
AAAGATTAAGGATACTATGGAAGCATCTGGAAATACTAAAAATATGTTTTACAAAAGAGCTTGTGAAATAATGAGAACTGGTGTTGACCCAATGGAAAAGATGTGGAATAATAAGTAAGTCTGGCTCGTTTAGCAATCTGTTTGAATGCAGCGTTCTCATAAAGCGCCGAAGGTGGGTTAGATTCCCACAACGAGCATTATACACTCAGTAAAGTGTTCTACTTTACCTTCTTGGTCCCCACAAGATAAGGGACAATAAAAATTCTTGTTGGTGCGGATGGGACTCTCTCCCGCCTGGTTTCCAATTTCCAGTTAAAGAATTGGTGGCGAGCCTGAAAGAGATAGAAGGAGAGTTGCATAAACTCTCCTTTTTTAGTATAATATATACTACAGACATTATTCATTAGTTTATGAGTCAATATCAAAAAACCGCACTTGTACTTGGTGCGGGTGGTTTCATTGGAAGTCATATGGTTAAAAGACTACGATCCGAAGGATATTGGGTTCGTGGTGTAGATATTAAAAGACCTGAGTTCTCGGAAACAGAAGCACACGAGTTTATTCAAGGAGATCTTACTGATTTTTACTTCACCGAACGTGTAGTTCAATTTAAAGGATACCTAGGAAACTTTTATAATTTTGTTCCTTCAAGATATATTTTACCATTTGATGAAGTTTATCAGTTTGCTGCTGATATGGGTGGAGCAGGATATATCTTCACCGGAGAGCACGATGCCGATGTGATGCAAAACTCTGCATCAATTAATTTAACTGTTCTTCGTGCCATTAAGGAATTAAATGAACATTGTGGAGTAAATAAGACTAAGGTGTTCTACAGTAGTTCAGCTTGCATGTATCCAGAGCACAATCAGTTAGATCCTGATAATCCTGATTGTCGTGAAGATTCTGCCTACCCTGCTGCTCCAGATAGTGAATATGGATGGGAAAAACTGTTTTCCGAACGCCTGTACTTTGCTTATTCTCGCAATTATGGTATTCCAGTAAGAGTTGCTCGTTATCACAATATTTTTGGACCAGAAGGAACTTGGACTGGTGGAAGAGAAAAGGCACCTGCTGCTATTTGCAGAAAGGTTGCAGAAATTTCTGATGTAGGTGGAACGATTGAAGTATGGGGAGACGGACTTCAGACTCGTTCATTCCTTTATGTTGATGAGTGTATTGAGGCAACTCGTAGATTGATGGATTCTGATTTTATTGGACCAGTTAATATTGGTTCAGAAGAAATGGTAACTATCAATCAACTTGTTGAAACTGCTGCAAAGGTTGCTGGTAAAGTTGTGCGAAAAATGCACAAGTTGGATGCTCCTCTTGGTGTTCGTGGACGCAATTCTAATAACGATTTGATTCGTAAAGAATTGGGTTGGGATTATTCTCAAACTCTTGAAGAAGGTATTCGTAAGACTTATGATTGGATCAATCAACAAATAGGAAATTAATATGTTTTGTTTTTCTTGTAAAAATACAAACAATTCTTTGCTAGATAGATGTATAGATTCTATTTTAGAGTATCATCCAAATGATAAAATATTAATAATTGATTCTGATTCAGAAGATAAATCTTATTATAAAAAATTTAATAACTATAAAAATATTACTATTTTAGATAATCTTAATAAAAATAGACAAGTAGGATCTTTTCAAATTATTTACGATCATTTTCCAAATGAATCATATTATGTAATGATTCATGATTCTTTATTTTTTAAAAAATCCATACAAAAATTTTTAGATTCTTCCGAGGAATTTATTTCTTTTATGTATTTTACAGAAACTTTTAATAACGAAACAAAAAATTTTTGTGTTGATGTTTTTGATAATACCCCATACCAAGTACCTAATGTTGGAACTCAAATTAATGCAACATTTGGCCCTTTGTTTATTATCAAAAATTCTTTAATAAAAAAAATTAAAGATAATAATTTATTAATAAAGTTAAAGTCAAATTCAAAATTAGAAGACCAACATTTTGAAAGAATAATTGGAATTTGGGCAGAACAGGAAGGATATTCTCCAGAAAAAAATAACATGGAAGGAGAATGTCTAAGTAGATGGGGAGAGATTGTTAGTGATAATTTAGAATATTTTACTAAAATATTTCTTACTAGATCATGAAAGAAGTAATTAAACCATGGGGATCTTATCTCAATTTAATGGATGAAGAATATACGAAGGTCAAAAAAATTGTTATTAATCCAGAAGAGGCTCCAAGTTACCAGTATCATTTTAAGAGAAGTGAAATTTGGATTATTGTAAAGGGTATCGCACAAGTTAAGATTGATGATGTGGTTCATTATCATAGAGTTGGTGACATTGTTCTTATTCCAAAAGAATCAAAACACCAAGTCACAAATATTGGTGAAGATGAACTGGTATTTGTAGAAATTCAACTTGGCGAATACTTTGGGGAAGATGACATTGTGAGGTTAGAGGATAAGTATGGCAGAGTATAAGGTTCTTTTAACAACAAGTGGACTTGGATCTAGACTTGGAAATATAACTAAGTTCACAAATAAGAGTTTAGTAAGAGTCGGTGACAAACCAGTTATCTCTTATATTGTTGAAACTTATCCGGAAGATGTAGAGTTTGTTGTAACTCTTGGACATTATGGATCTCATGTAAAACAGTATTTGAGTATTGCTCATCCAGATAGAAAATTTCAATTTGTTGAAATTGATAGTTATATGGGAGAAGGAAGTAGTTTATTATATTCTATGTCTTTAGCAGAAAAATATTTGCAGTGTCCATTTATTTTTCATGCCTGTGATATTATTTTGCCCAATAATTATATTAATGACATTAATTTTTCATCAAATTGGGTTATTGGAGGCCCTGGAAATGATAGTCAATCATATAGAACAATTAATTGCGTAAATGAAAAAATTATATCCATAAATGAAAAAGGAGAAAAGAATTTTGACTTTGTTTATGTTGGAGTTTCTGGTATTATTGATTATCAAGATTTTTGGAAAAATTGTGACAATATCATTGAAACCACAAAAAATAGTGAATTGAGTGATTGTCATGTAGTTCGTAGAATGAAAAATTTTTCTGTTATCGAAATAACTGATTGGTATGATATTGGAAATATTGACGCACTCAAAAGAACTCGTTCTAAAATCAAAGCAAAAATACAAGTTCTTGATAAAGAAGATGAAAATATTTTTATACTTGATGATTTTGTAATTAAGTTTTTTCATAATAAAAAGATTTGTTATGATAGAGTGTTGAGAAGTAAAAGTTTGAATGGATTGATTCCCAAACTTTTAGACAGTACTGAGAACTTTTATAAGTATGAGTATGTTGTAGCAGATTTATTGTCTGATACTATAAATCGTACTAAGTTTTCAAAGTTATTGCACTGGGCAAAAGAAAACCTTTGGATTTCTAAAGAGCAAGAAAACTTTTACGATAATGCTTTGTCTTTTTACAAAGACAAAACTTTACTGAGAATTGAAAAGTTTTTAGATAAATATAATTTATTAGATGAAGTCAATTATATTAACGGCATTGAAGTTCCTAAAATTAAAGATCTCATTGCACAAATAAATTTTGTAAACATTGTAGGTAAAGAACCTACAGGATTTCATGGTGATTTTATTCTAGATAATATTTTAATATCAGAGTCATTTACATTAATTGATTGGAGACAAGACTTTAATGGTATAATTGAGTCTGGTGATATGAATTATGATCTTGCTAAGTTAAATCATAACTTGATATTGAATCATGATATGTTGTACCATAATTATTTTGAAATTGATTTTTCTGAAGGAATCAAGTGTGATGTTCATGTAAAAAAATCTTTGATTGACTGTAAAAGTATTCTTAAAGAATTTTGTGAAGATAATGATGTAAATTTCAATAGTATTGAAATACTTACTGCTTTAATTTGGATTAACATGTCTCCTTTGCATGAGCATCCACTTGATATGTTTTTATATTATTTTGGAAAATATAATTTATTCTTAGCATTATCTAAATGATATTCCCAAAATATTACATTGGACCGATGAGTAAAAATGTAGTTGACTGTGTAATTGAGCATAGTCAAAAATATTCTATTGGTCTTATTCCATCAAGACGACAGATAGACTATTGTGGTGGATATGTAAACAAATGGGATACTAAAACATTTTCGCAATATTTAAAAAGCAAAAAAGTCTTGTTATGTAGAGATCATGGTGGGCCAAAGCAAGGTCTAAATGAAGATGATGGTGTGGAATCTTTTTTGAATGATTGTGAAAATTTGCAATTGATTCATGTCGATCCATTTAAAGACTCTACTTCTGTCTATCAAGCAGCAGAAAAAACGGTGTATTATATAAAACTCTGTTTTTTAAAAAATTCGAATATAGTTTATGAAGTTGGAACAGAGGAAGCAATTTTTAAATATGAAGTAAGTGAATTGGATTGGTTTCTTAATTATTTACAAGAACACCTTTCTGAACAAGAGTATAACCAGATTAAATATGCAGTTGTTCAGTCTGGAACTAGATTGAACTTACCTACAAGAACAAATGTGGGAAACTTTAATAATGGAAGACTTTTACATTTTGTTGATGTTGTAAAATCTTACGGATTAATGAGTAAAGAACACAATGGTGATTATCTTATTGATTCTTTTGATATTGAAATGAGATATGATTCTGGTTTAGATGCTATCAATATTGCTCCAGAATTTGGGCAAATTGAATCTGAATTTTATTTGGAACAATGTAAGGGATCTTCTTTATTTGATGTGTTGTATGAAATGTGTTATAATTCTGGAAAGTGGAAAAAGTGGATAAGTAATGTAACTATAGTGTCTAAAGAACAAATTATTATTACTTGTTGCCATTATATTTTATCTGATAAAGAGTTTATTGAATCTATAAAGATACATTTTCCAAATTCTGATAAATTAATACAGAAAAAAATTAGTTCTAAATTAAAATTATTAAATGAACAAACAAAAAATTATTGCATTTGATTTGGATGATGTTATTTGTTTTCGTCCTAAAGAATATGAATATCTGGGAATAGAAAAATATGATTATTGTGAACCAGATTTAAAAATTATTGGTATTATCAATTCATTATATTCTGAAGAGCATACAATTTTAATTTATACCGCAAGGGGAATGAGTCAATGTAAAGGAGATGTTGACAAAATATATGAATTGTTGTATGATAAAACTATGGAACAATTAATCCTATGGAAAGTAAAATATCATAAACTTATCATGGGAAAAATACACTATGATGTTTTAATTGATGATAAATCTCTTAATTCTAATGGAATAAATAAAGACAAAATTACTAATTTTTTATTTGAGAAAAATATAAATGAAATTGACTGAAATTGAAAATTTTAATGCAGAGCAGTCTTTATTTGATTCCTTCAATGGATTCATGCTCTCATCCGATTTAAAAGTTTTTGGTAAACTTTTGGCAAGGACTTTACTTTTTGATAAAGTAAAAGATATTCCTGGAGATGTGGTAGAATGTGGAGTTTTTAAAGGAACTGGAATTTTTACCTTTTTGAAATTGAAAAGGTATTTTTGTCCTAACAGTAATAAGCAAGTCATTGGGTTTGACTTTTACAATACTAAAGATTTGGTCGAAAGTCTATCTGGATATGATAAGGAAGCAATGGATACCATGTTCAAAGGTAGAGGATTTGAACATGAAGTAACCTTTAAAGATTATCTTAATCAAAAAATATTAGATTCTGGATTTCAAGATTATGAGTTTGAATTAATTCCCGGAGATGTATGCGAGACAACTCATCAATTTGTTAAAGAAAGACCTGGTGCTAAAATTTCTTTATTGTATATTGATGTTGATCTTGAAGTTCCAACTTATGAAATTTTATCTGCTATGTGGGATAGAGTATCCTCCGGTGGAATTGTAGTTTTTGATGACTATGCGTACCAAAGATGGAGTGAAAGTCCTGGAGCAGATAAGTTTTTTGAAAATATTGGAGTTACAATAAAATCTCTCAACTTTATGGCACCAACTGCATATGTAATCAAACCATAAATTATATTTTATGAAAATAACTATTCTTGGATCTAGAGGACAAATTGGTGCATATCTATCAGAATATCTTCGTGATAAAGGACATGAAGTTACTGAGTTTGATATTGTGAATGGAGAGGATCAAGATCTTACAAAGATTCCAAATCCAAAACTTCAACATGATATAAGACTCTCTGATTTTGTTTTCTTTCTTGCATTTGATGTTGGTGGTTCTCGTTACTTGAAAAAGTATCAGCACACTTTTGATTTTATTAATAATAATACTAGAATTCTTGCAAATGTATTTCAGTGGTTAAAAGAATATAGAAAACCATTTATATTTGCTTCTTCTCAAATGAGTAACATGAGTTACTCTCCATATGGGGTTTTGAAAAATGTTGGTGAATTGTATACTAAATCAATTAATGGGTTGACGGTAAAATTTTGGAATGTTTATGGTGTAGAAAACGATAAAGAAAAATCTCATGTAATCACAGACTTTATTCGTAAAGGATTTGAGGAAGGTGAATTTGAAATGATGACTGATGGTACTGAAGAAAGACAGTTTCTTTATGCAGAAGATTGTTGTGAGTCTCTGGAAACTATTATGAATTGTTATTCAGACTTTAAACCAGTAGATCCTCTTCATGTAACATCATTTCGTAATGATTCAATTAAAGATGTTGCATCAATGATTCAGGGGCAATTTAATAAAATTGGAAAATATGATGTAAGAATTAAACCTGGAATTGCAAAAGACAATATTCAATTAGATAAAAGAAATGAAGCGGATAATTACATTCATGGGTGGTGGTTGCCCAAAACAAATTTAGAAACTGGTATTGCAAAAGTGTTTGATAAAATTAAACAGGAGTATGGATATTAATATGAAAATATTTGTGACTGGATGTGCAGGATTATTGGGAGCAAACTACACAAGACACCTACTTAATAAAGGACATGAAGTTATTGGTATTGATGATCTCTCTGGAGGGTATAAAGCATTTATTGCTGAAGGTGAAAAATTCAAATTCATTAAACTTAATTTAGAAAGAAGAAAAAAAGTCGTTGAGTTGTTTGAGGAGTATAAACCAGAGATTCTTCTTCACTTTGCTGCTTATGCGGCAGAGGGGTTGTCCCCATTCATTCGCAACTTTAACTATCGCAATAATCTTATTTGTTCTGCCAATTTGATTAATGAGTGTATTACTCATAATACTAAGATGATTTTTACATCTAGTATGGCTGTATATGGAGAACAAGAACCTCCATTTACAGAAGATAAAAGACCTCAACCAGTTGATCCATATGGTGTTGCCAAATATGCTGTAGAGTGTGATCTTAAACTCGCACATGATCAATTTGGTCTTCGTTATAATATTGTTCGTCCACATAATGTACTTGGAATCTATCAAAATATTTGGGATAAGTATCGTAATGTAATTGGTATTTTTATTCGTAAGACTTTGAATGGTGAACCAATTCTTGTTTATGGTGATGGGGAACAGACTCGTGCTTTTTCTGATATCAAATATTATATGAAACCATTTGATAAACTACTGACTGATTGTGATAATGAAACATTTAATATTGGTGCAGATAAATATTTTACTTTAAATGAAGTTGCCAAAACTGTTCAAGAGATTGGCAAAAAATATGGATATGAAGTTCCTATTGAACACGGAGAACCAAGGCATGAAGTAAAACATGCATATTGTAATCATGATAAAGCAAAAAACTTGCTTAAATTTAAAGATGATACTAAACTTGAAGAGTTAATTGATTCTATATTTGTTTGGGCAATGAAACAACCTAATAGGAAAGTAAAAACTATGGAGTATGAAGTGACTAAAGACATTTACGATTATTGGAGATAGAAAAAATGAAAGTTATAGATGTTTTCCCATTTTTTAATGAACTTGATATTCTTGAGATAAGATTAAATATACTTGACCCCTTTGTAGATTATTTTGTTATAAGTGAATCTACAAAAGCATTTCAGGGACAAGATAAACCATTATATTATAATGAGAATAAAGAAAAATTTTCTAAATTTAATCACAAAATTATTCACAACGTTGTGAATGATCCTGAAAAAGAAGAACTTGAATCCTACGGATCAAAATACAACACTTCAGTACCAGCTCAACAACGGGATGCTTATCAAAAGGATATGATTAAAAAAATAGTATTAGAAAATTCTAAGGAAGAAGATGCAATTATTTGGGGAGATCTTGATGAAGTTCCTAATCCAGATGTTGTTCAAAAGATCCCTAAATTTTTTGAGATCGATACAGTATATCATTTTGCTCAAGAAAATTGTTTATCGTATATTAATTTTGTAGAAACTACTGGATTGATATCAGCAATGACACCAGACTTCGATCCTGATGAAAGTGCTTGTAAAAAATGGTTAGGAACTAAAATATTCAATCGTAATACTTTAGAAAAAAATACTCTCACAGAACTTCGTTGTTATAATCCAAATGTTAAAAATTCTAGAATTTATCCGGGTGGATGGCATTGGAGTTATGCAGGAAGTGATGGATTAAATGCAGAAGAAAGAATTATAAAAAAAATCGAATATAGTTCTCATCCAGAAATTAATAATAATGATATTAAAAATAAAGTAAAATATTGTTTAGAAAATAATATTGATCCTTTAGGTAGGGACTATGCAAAATATGAAATTGTTGAGGTTGATGATAATTATCCAAAATACATTATAAACAATAAAGAAAAATTTGATTACTTAATTAAAAAATAAAATTATGATTATTACCGAACTTTATCATGGGCAAGGATTTGGTAATCAACTCTTTGCTTATGTGGCCATTAGAATGTTTGCTCACAAACTTGGATATGAATTTGGTATAGCAGGTGAAAAAAATTTTGGAGATTCTAGAATAAACAATAAAGGATTTTATTTTATGGATCTTGATTTGGGTAAAGAAGTAATAGGAGGATCAAGTCCTCCTGGTGGTCCTCCAGATTCTTTACCTAAAGGTATTGAAAATTATTATGTTGAATATAGACATGCAAAAAATCATTTTCTTAGTGATAATACCAGATCTCTTCAGTTAACAGATAATAATCTTTTTATTATTTCTGATAATACTAAAATAGATGGTATTTTTCAATCTGAAGAATATTTTTATAATGATATTGATTTAATCAAAACTTGGTTAAAGATTAAACCAGAATATGAACACATGGACACAAATGAAAAAAATATTTGTATCCTCAATTTTCGTGGTGGAGATATTATTGGAAATGCTGGGTGTTGGTTGCCTAAATCTTATTGGTTAAATGCAATTGATAATATGATTAAATATAATCCTAAAATGAAATTTGCAATTGTGACTGACGATGTTGCTGCCGCAAATACAATGCTTCCAGAATATCCTGCATATCATGATGAAATTGCTTGGGATTATGTTGCGATTAAAAATGCAAGAAATGTAATTTGCTCTACTTCAACTTTTGCTTGTTTCCCTCTTTGGACAAGTGAAACTTTAGAATATTGTATTGCACCTAAGTATTGGTTTGATTATAATCGTTCTCAAGGGTGGTGGAGTCTTGGATGTAGTATATACAGCTTTCCTACTCATTATATGAACAGGGAAGGAAACCTATTTACTCCCGATGAATGTAGAGTAGAATGGGAAGAATATAAAAAAACATCAGATATCTATGAAGAAGATTTATGAATTTTTTTTGTATTTCAAATTATAATAATGATTTGGATTGGTTATCAGAGTACTCCAATCCACATTTAATTTATGATAAAACTTGGGCAGGTGGTGTTTCTGATAATGATAATTCTGAATTATTTCCTCCATCTAATTTAAAAGAAAAATATCCAAATTACAATATTGCTAACGGCGATCCTAATGGATATAATATTAGTGATTATATGAAATTTATTATTGATCATTATGAAAACTTACCAGATGTAGTTGCATTTTTAAAAGGTAATATTATTGGCAGACATATTAGCAAAGAATATTTTGATAGAGTAATTAATAACAAATGCTTTACTTGCTTGGAAGATTGGAAAGAACATACTTTAGATCCAACATGTTGGTATGCAATGTTTTCTTGTGAAGGGGGGTGGATGGAAAAAAATGATAGTTGGTATTTGAATCACCCAAAGCATCCAACAAAATATTTTAAAAACTATAATGATTTTCTTGATTTTTCTTTTATAGATGCTCTTCATCCAAGATATATTAGATTTCCACCTGGAGGAAATTTTATAGTTCCTAAAGAGTATATTTTAAAATATGATAAAGTATTCTATGAAAATCTTAGAACATTTGCTAGACATACAAGAGTGTCTGGTGAAGGACAAATGATTGAGAGAGCATTATATACTATTTGGATGGGTAATTATCAAGTATCTGAGAGAATGAAAGAACTTATTATTGAATAAGTAAAACCATTTACACCTGAAGAATATGTGATAGAATATAACAATAATCAAACAAATACAAAGATGATTTATGATTAAACTGCCTGATGTAACTCTAATTTCTATTGATACCACTGATAATTTGAGTGGAACTCTTAAAGGAGTTTATACTAGTATGAGTGGCATTAATTTTGGTGCTGTCAAAATAATTACCACTAAAAAACAAATTGAAAACAATTATTCTCTTGTGGGTGATGGTATTGTTCTTGAGGAACCTGTTGTTGATATTAAAAATTATAATGACTACAATCATTATGTAATTCATGATCTTCATAATCATGTAAATACATCTCATTGTCTTCTTGTTCAACCAGATGGTTTTGTTTTATTTCCAGAAAAATGGAACAATGGATGGTTGAAATATGATTATATTGGTGCTCCTTGGGCATATGTAGAAGATGCTTATATAGATCCTTTTGGTAATCATCACAGAGTCGGTAATGGTGGATTTTCTTTAAGAAGTAGAAAGTTTTTAGAAGTTCCAACAAAAGTAGAAGTTCCTTGGGAAACTAATAATAGTAACTTTTATTGGATGCCAGAAGGTGTAGTAAATTATCATGAAGATGGAAACGTCTGCGTTCATAATAGGCATATCTTTATTGAACAAGGATGTAAATATGCACCAGTTGAAGTTGCGATTAGATTCTCACAAGAGACAAGAGTTCCTGAATGTGATGGAATAATTCCATTCGGGTTTCATTATAATTTACCACCAGGAGTTACATTAGAACAATGAAATTTATAATTTGGGGTCATAAACTCCACGAATCAACTCATGGATATATTCATAGTTCTTATAAGAAGGCATTAGATTTTCTTGGATATGAAACTTATTGGGTTGATCATAGAGATGATATAAGTTCAATAGATTTTTCTGATGCCGTTTTTATTGTTGAGCATTCACGAAGTCAAGGAATGCCATTTTTAAAAAATTGTAAATATGTCCAACTTTCTTTTAATAATGAATTTGAAGAAAATAATATTCCAGAAAAAAATGTTATAAGATTTAGACATAATTGTGATATAATAGATCCAGAGACTTTTGAACATAAGGAGGTAGAAAAGATAGGAGAACTATCTTATTGGGATAAAAAAACTAGAATACTTTACCAAGCATGGGGAACTAATTTGTTGCCTCATGAAATTGACTATGAAAACCCAATCAAATTCAATCGAAATGCAAAACGTCTTAACTATGTTGGAATGTTTTGTGAAAAAGAACTTTGGTGGTGGGGAGAAGAATTTGCCACAGAAATTTCTAAAAATCATGAAGTTGAATTCAAGCTCTTTACACAGTCTGAGTCTGATCAAAAAAATCAAGAATTAATTCAACAATCTTTTCTGTGCCCAGATTTTAGAAATGATTGGCATTTGAGATGTGGATATATTCCTTGCCGTATATTTAAAAACATTAGTTATGGTAGAGTATGTGGAACAAATTCTCCTTGGGTAAAACAATTGTTCGGGGATCACATCGTTTATGGTGGAACTCCAAGAACACTATACCAAAATCTTTTAGATGCCGAGATGAATAACAAAATAAATATGAGAGAATCTATGTTATACGTAAGAGATAATCATACTTATATTAATAGAGTTAAAAACATTGTAAAATTATTAGAGGAAAATTAGTATGGGAAGCTCTGTGGGTTTGTTTTCTAAGTATAAAGAATATTCTGATATTCTAATTGAAACAGGAACTTATACTGGTAATGGTGTCGAATGTGCGTTTAATTCTGGATACACTACAGTTTATAGTTGTGATGTAAATTCAGAATATGTTTTAAATGCAAAAGAAAAATTTAAAGATAAAAATTTTATTGTGGAATTAATTCCTTCAGAAATAGCACTTAAGAAATTCCTAAATGAAATTGATGAACGGTGTGTTATTTTCTTGGATGGACATGCCATGCCTTATGATATGAATGCTCCAAATAGAGGATTTGGTGCAGATACTTTGGATAAAAATGCTTTAACTTCTCCTTTGGTAGAAGAATTAAAAATAATTAAAGAACATCATATCAAAGATCATGTTATTCTCATTGATGATTTTCACTGTTTTAGTACCTGGTGTTTTGATGAATTGTCTTATGATGATGTTCTTGATTTTGTAAAAACAATTAATCCAAAATATAAGAGTTCTGTTGAAAATAATGTTCTCTGCTTTGTTCTTGGAAAATGATTAGAGATAGTATACTTAACATTAATGGAAAATTGTAAAATATCAATTGTCATTCCTGCTTATATAAAAGATTCTAGTCAAATTATTTTTTTGAAAAATGCATTTGATTCTATATTAAAACAAACATTTATTGATTATGAAATTGTTTTGACTGATCATTCCACAATTTGTGATATAGAAATTTTATGTGAAAAATATTCTAATAAAATAAAAATTTTATACATTAAAAATTTTTACGGAAGAGGAGTACCAACAGAAAATGTAAATACTGCATTGAAATATTGTTCTGGTGAATATATTAAAATACTTCATTGTGATGATTTTTTTGTCGATAATCGAGCATTGGAAAAAATTGTAAATACTTTGGATTCTACAAAAAAGAAATGGTTGGTAAATGGATTCAATCATACTTATGATGGAATTTCTTTTTTAAATGAAAAGATACCGCAGTATCCAAAACATCTTTTAGTTGGTAATAATTTAATGGGAGGACCAAGTAATATTACAATTAGAAATGATTCAAAAGTTTATTTTGACATTAATATTATGATGGGAATTGATATTGAATGGTATCATCAATTGAGAATGAAATATGGAATGCCAGTAATATTGAATGATATTTTAACCACAAGTAGAATTCGTGATGATAGAGTTTCTGCTCAACTTGCATCTCAATATGATATTGTCATTGAAGGTGATGGATCTTCTTGGCAATTTATTCAAAGCGAGTTAGAATATCTTCAAAAAAAACATAAAGATTTTTTTGAGAATTGGGAATATCCAAATGATTGATCTTTCAAAAGCAACGTTCATTATTCCCATTCGCATTGAATCTTCTGATAGACTGAGAAATGTTATTACAACAACTGCATTTTTACTAGAGAACTTTGATACAAATATAATCATCAAAGAAGTAGATTCTGAATCCGTATTTCAAAGAGATGCTCTTCCAGTATTAAAAGATATTCTTGATGTTGATGTAAATGTTCAGCACATCTTTGAAAAAAGTAATGAACTACTATTTCATAGACAGAAAGTTTTGAATGAAATGGTTATGGAGGCAAAGACAGAAATCGTTGTCAACTATGATTGCGATGTTCTACTTCCTTTAGATTCTTATCACAAAGCATATCAATCAATTCTTGATTATACTTATGATGTAGTTTATCCATATGGACAAGGAATGTATCAATATCAAGTCAGAGCAACGGATGAAATTGTTTCAGAATTCTTACAAACTAGAGATTTCACTATTCTAGATAAACATTCAAATCTTCATACTTCTGATTTTGGATGGGCTCAGTTCTTTCGTCGTCAAGTTTACATTGATGGTGGATTGGAAAATGAAAACTTTAAGGCATATTCCCCAGAGGATAAAGAAAGATTTTACAGATTTACTACTTTGGGTTATAATGTAGGACGTATTAATGATTACGTATATCATTTGGAACACGCAAGAGGAGAAAACTCTTGGTTCAGTAATCCATACATGCTTTCAAATATGAAAGAGTGGGAAAAAATTCAAACAATGGATAAAGAACAATTAATTGAATACTATTCAAATCAACAATATTTAAAAAAATATGCTAGCATTTAATCATTTAGGAAGTTTAGGAAGACTTGGTAATCAGATGTTTGAGTATGCGGCTCTACGTGGTATTGCTGCTCATCATGAATATGAATGGTGTATTCCTCCGTCAGAAAGAAAAGGTATTGAAAACTATAGTCTTCATGAATGCTTTAAGTTAGCACCACAAATAAATGAAGATGTTAAAGAGTTTCAATATGTACAAGAACCACACTTTCATTTCTCAGAAGAACTTTTTGAGGAGTGTCCTGATAATGTAAGTCTTTATGGATTCTTTCAAACAGAAAAATATTTTCAACACATTTCTGATGAGATTCGTAAAGATTTTAGTTTTCATGATGAGCATATGGGTCCTTGTAAAGAAATGATAGATTCTGTTGAGGGTGAACCTATTATGCTCCATGTTCGTCGTGGAGATCCCAATCTTACAGACTCCCGTGGATTTAAGTGGTCTTATACTCAGTGTGGAGATCAACATCCAGTTCAACCAGTTGAGTATTATGAGAGAGCACTTGCAGAGTTTGATGATGATCAACCAGTGATTGTATTTTCTGATTCTGTGAATTGGGTAAAGGAACAAGAGTTCTTTTCTGGTGATAGGTTTTTGATTTCAGAACCTGTTGACAAATATTCAGATGGGTCTTATACTCCATATACAGACTTGTGTTTGATGTCTCTGTGTTCTCATGCTATAATTGCTAATAGTTCTATGAGTTGGTGGGGTGCATGGCTTATTGGAAATCCCAATAAAAAAGTGATTGCTCCTCGTATGTGGTTTGGTCCTGCATATGCAGACAAAGATATTAAAGACCTTTATTGCTCTGATTGGATTGTTTTATGAACAGAATTACTGATTACCACGAATTAAAAACAAAAATAGTAAATTGGATTAAAAACTATGCTGTTACAAACAATATTGAATCACTTGTTGTTGGAGTCTCTGGAGGTATAGACTCTGCTGTGGTATCTACTCTTTGTGCGGAAACTGGACTGAAAACTTATGTTCTTTCAATGCCACTTTTGTCAAAGATTGATAGTGATAAACTTTCTGATTCTCACACAAAAGTATTAGAAAAAAAATATAATAATGTCACTAGAATTCGTGTAGATCTTTCTGGTGTTTATGATAAGTTTATCCACAGTTTAAATTGGTGGACTGATGGTTCAGAATATATCAACAATGAACTTGCTAATGCAAATACAAAGTCTCGTCTTCGTATGGTGACTTTATATCAGATTGCTGGAACTGTTGGTGGTATTGTTGTTGGTACTGGTAATAAAGTTGAAGATTATGGTATAGGATTCTATACTAAATATGGTGACGGTGGAGTTGATATTGCTCCCATCGCAGACCTTTATAAAACCGAAGTATGGATGCTTGGTGAACACTTGGGTATTGATGAGAGGATTATCTCTGCATCTCCCACAGACGGTCTCTGGGATGATGGACGAACTGATGAAGATCAGATTGGTGCCTCATATGCAGAACTAGAACGAGCAATGGAAACTGGAGATGGCCCAGGACTAGAACCTCTTCTAAAATTTTCCAGTATGAATAGTCATAAAATGAATCCTATCCCCACATTTAAATTATGAAAATAGGACTTATTGGTGCAGGAAGACTTGGCATCTGCCTTGCACTTCTTCTTGAAAAAGCAGGATACGAAGTAATTGTATCTGATTGTCGTGATGATTATGTCACTAGATTGAATAATCGTATTATCAACACAAACGAACCACAAGTTGTAGAAATGCTTGATGATACTAAAAACTTTGTGGCAACTCTTGATAATGTAGAAGTCATTAAAAACTGCGACATCATCTATACACTTGTTCCAACACCATCACTATTAGATGGAAGTTATGATGTGAGTGCCGTTTGGCAAGTAGTGGAAGATTTCAAAAATTGTGAATTTCCAATTCATGGTAAAACATTTATCGTTGGATGTACCACAAATCCTGGTGATTGTGAAATGTTTCAGGAACAATTAAGTGATTATGGTATTGATGTATATTACAACCCAGAGTTTATCGCACAAGGATCTATCATTAAGGACCTTCAATATGCTGATATGGTTTTGATTGGTGGTGAAGGAAGGCATCTTGATGTTATTAAAGAAATCTATACTAAAATACAATTGATTGAACCAAAAGTTCATATAATGAGTACTACTTCTGCTGAACTTGTAAAGTTGGCAGTTAATTGTTTTCTTACTACTAAAATAACTTATGCAAATATGGTAGGAGAAGTCATGGCTTTGAGTGGTAGAGAATGTGAAATTTCTAAAGTTCTTAAAGCAATTGGTGATGATACTCGTGTTGGTTCTAAGTATCTGAAATTTGGATATGGATATGGCGGTCCTTGTCTCCCAAGAGATAATCGTGCTTTTGCTGCACATGCAAAGAAGTTAGGATTAGAGTATAATCTTGGATTGACGACTGATAGTTTTAATCAAGAACATTCTAAATTTTTAGTTGATTGGTTTGTAAATAAGAACGAACAAAATCTTCCATTTTGTTTTCATTATGTTTCATATAAGGAAGACACTGATATTATAGAAGAGAGTCAACAGTATCGTTTGTGTTGTGATTTACTAAATCTTAATTATAAAGTTTATGTTGTAGATGATCTTGTAAAATCTAAATGTGATGATAGAATTTTATGGGGTGTTCCTTGTGAAGAAGTTTTTTGGATTGATTTATGATTGGATATAATAAGTTAGGAAGTAATGGTCGTTTGGGAAATCAGATGTTTCAGTATGCAGCACTGAGAGGTATTGCTGCAAAACGAGGATATGATTGGTGCATTCCTCCAGATACTTATGATCATAAAGATAATTATGGTTTATTTGAAACATTTGAGTTGACTAATGTTAAACCCGAAAATATTGGGTTTGTAGAAGGTCAATGCATAAAAGAGAATGACCACTGTTTTATTCCAGAATTTTTTAATGAGTGTCCAGATAATTCCAATATTGATGGATATTTTCAAACAGAAAAATATTTTAACCATATTTTAAGTGAACTCCGTGAGGATTTTACTTTTAAAAAAGATTATCTTGATCCTTGTAAGGAATATATAAATTCTTTAGATAGTACTCCTATTTTTCTTCATATTCGTCAGTCGGATAATATTGGAAGAGAACAATATCACCCCATTCTTCCTATTTCATTTTTTGAAGAATCCTTAAAAGAATTTCCAAAGGAAACTCCATGTTTTGTTTTTACTGATGATATTGATTGGTGTAAGTCACAAGAATTTTTTAAACAGGATCGTTTCTTGTTTAATGAAAGTAATGATAGGTACACATATAAAACTGTAGACGGTCTTGGAAAACCTCAGAATACTCTTCTCCCACAAGTTGACTTGTGTTTAATGAGTCTGTGTTCTGGTGCAATTATTGCAAATTCATCATTTTCTTGGTGGGGTGCATGGTTACAAAATGACATTGGTAAAGTTGTAGCTCCAGATCCTAAAAAGTGGTTTGGGATTGCTAATTCACACCTAGATACTTCGGATATTATTCCAGATAGATGGGTTGTTCAAAATTGGAATAAATGATAGGATTATATTGATGGATAAAAACAAATCAACATATAAACTTCAAGGTATTGGTCCAATTTATTATTTAAATCTTGATGGACAGACAGAAAGACGAGAATATATAGAAACTCAATTTTCTTATTGGGAAATTGGAAACTATACTCGTATCTCTGGTTATGATG
>Ga0214921_10005455_pt1 | contig 17987 bp, 16 predicted proteins | sample LL1505_MetaG_FD_177992 | JGI IMG/M metagenome (GOLD analysis project Ga0214921, IMG submission 177992) | Freshwater microbial communities from Lake Lanier, Atlanta, Georgia, United States - LL-1505 | ecosystem: Environmental > Aquatic > Freshwater > Lake | place: USA: Georgia | collected...
GCCACGGTGCGCTTGGGTGGTGTGGATTGCATGGTCGAGTATTTGCATGAACCGGGTGACGCCAAAGACGGCATGACCGTGACTGTGCCTTTGTATGTGCTCAACCAAGTCAGCGAAGAGCGGGCCGACTGGTTGGTGATGGGCATGCTGGGACAAAAAGTGCTGGCGCTCCTCAAAACTTTGCATCAAAAACCGCGTGCGCGTTTGGTACCTTTGCCGGATGCGGCAGAGCGTTTCACCCAAGTTTTAAGTACAGACGACAAGTTTGGCAACGGCTTTTTGGTAGACGCTGTATTGGCGCTGGTCCGAGCTGAAACGAATTTAGATTTGAAGCGCGCGGATCTTAAACCCGACATGCTGGCGCAACACCTGTTTATGAACTTCCGCGTGGTCGACGAGCATGGCCGCCAACTCGCACAAGGCAGACAACTGAGCGCCTTGAAATCGCAATGGGGTGCGCAGGCGCGTGGCGCTTTTCAGGCATTGGCAGGGTTGAAAGAAGCCATGCCTAGAGCGCAGGAGTCGGCGGATGAGGAACGGGTTTCTTCCAATCGTGGCGATTTGCAATTTGCCTTAGCAAGCGGCAAAGACTTCGTCGAAGGACAAAAAGCGAAACCGGGTCACCTGTCGAATGCCCCACCTCATTCAGGTAATGCATCGCACAAACAAGTCACCGACGGCAACTCAGAAAAAACTTTTACCACCTGGTCGTTTGGTGAGTTGCCAGAGTTGATGGAAATTAACCAAGGCGATCAAACCTTGGTGGGCTTTACTGCCTTGGTCGATACGGGTGACGCGGTGCGCATAGAGGTATTTGACGAACCCGATATGGCGGCAAGCAAACACCGCGCTGGTTTGCGACGTTTGTTTGCTTTGCAAATCAAAGATGCCATCAAGTATTTAGAAAAGAATTTGCCAGACTTACAAAAAATGTCGGTCACTTATATGTTGGTCGGCAAAGCTAACGACGGGTCTGGCGGTGGTACTGCCGATGAACTCAAACAACAAATTTTGGATTTGGCGCTGGAGCGGGCGTTTTTGTTAGACCCGTTACCGACAGACGCCGCATTGTTCCAACAACGCTTAGAAGAAGGGCGAGGTCGCTTGACTTTGATTGCCAATGAAATCGCCAGAATGGCCTCCAACGTCTTGATTGAATTCGCCCAAGCCAGCCGAAAAATCAAAGACACCAAAGCGCACCCAGAGGCAGTGGCCGATTGCGCCCAACAATTGCAACGTTTGGTGGGCAAGCGCTTTGTTTTAGAAACGCCATACACCCAGTTGCAACATTTCACGCGCTACCTCAAAGCCATAGTTCTACGCCTTGATAAATTGCGCGAAGACCCCGCTCGAGACGCCAGCAAGATGGCCCAACTCAAACCTTGGGAACAGAAATATTGGCGCTTGGTGGCAGAGCGCAAAGGTGCCACCGATGAGCGTATGTTGGCCTACCGCTGGTTGTTAGAAGAATTACGTGTGAGTTTTTTTGCGCAAGAGTTACGGACTCCGCAGCCTGTTAGCGTCAAGCGTTTGGAGAAGGCTTGGTTGCAGATGCAATATTGAGAGCTACTAAAAAGTTTGGGTGTAAGTGTTTTTGTACGCCATGACCTTTGCACTATTTACGAAGCGCTTTAGTAACCAGTTCACAAAAACCATTGATGTGCGATCCCTCAATCCAGCGCACAACCGCGACCAAATCATGTTCTGGGTCGATCCACACAAACGAAGCGCCTGCCCCAATACAAAAGTAGCTCGACTCCGAAGCGCCTTTACAAATACCGCGTTGGGTGTTGAGCCACACCAACATGCCATACCAGTTGGCTATATCGCAAGGGGCGTGCATGCTGCGCACCCATGCTTGCGATAACACTTGGTTTCCGCCCACACGTCCGCCGTTGAGCAACATCTGCCCAATCAAAGCTTGGTCTGCGCTAGAAATAGACATGCCGCCGCCCCAATGCGTACCACCGGGAACAGACTGCATGCGTTTTCCGTCGATCTCTACCCAACTGTTGTGGTAACCCTCCCACTTCCAGTTGTTGCTCACTCCGCAAGGTTTGGCAATGGTCTCGCGAAACACGTCAGGCAAAGGACGACGAAACACATGCAAAAGCGCTAATGCCAACTGGTTGATGCGCACATCGTTGTATTCCCAGTAGCTGCCAGGTGTTTGCAAAGGTCGTGCATCACCTTTTTTACCAACGGGTGGAGTAGGTTGGTATTGCAAATGGCGATATCGATCCACTTGGTCGGGAATGCCAAAACAACTGCCTTCCCATTCGCTGGTTTGTTGCAACAAATGCATCCATGTGACTTGTGCGTTGTGTGCATCTTCGAAACCGATGCCTGCAACTCTGCGGTGCACAGGTTCATGGACATCGGGTAGCAAACCGGTGTCGTGCGCCACCCCAGCGAGCATGGCGAGGTAAGTTTTGGCGATCGAAAAGGTCAAGTCTGCGCGATGCGGTTCTCCCCATTCGCACACTTTTTCACCCGCAACATGGATCACCCCGCTCACACCACCGCGCGGATGCACGGGGCCGAGTAGTTGGTTAAACGGCGCTGGATCAGCTTTATGGATGCCGAAGTTGTCTAGGTTTTCGCGACTCCAGCTCGTCTCATGCGCGAAGGCGAAATCAATCGCCTCTTGAAACGGCTGCATTACTCCGCGGTAGCTCCGGAGGCAGCAACAGCTTTGCCCCATTTCTCTGTTTCAGAGGCAATGGTTTTGCCGAAATCTTCTGGAGTGCCAGGTATGGGTAAGCCACCCAGTTCGGCCAAACGTTCGCGCATTTTGGGATCCGCCAAGATTCGGTTGATTTCTTGGTTGATGCGGTCAACGGCTTCACGTGGGACGCCTCTGGGCATGCCTACGCCAAACCATGCCGTGGCCTCATAGCCAGCCACCGTGTCGCCCACGGTTGGTGTATCTGGCATGGATGGTTCGCGGTTCTTTGATGTCACAGCGAGGGCACGAATACGGCCTGATTTGATATGTGGTACAGAAGAGGGTAAGTTGTCGAATAACACATGCACTTGTCCGGCGATCAAATCGGTGAGCGCAGGGCCTGCGCCTTTGTAGGGAATGTGGGCCATTTGGCAGCCCGTCATGTATTTGAACAATTCACCTGACAAATGCACAGAAGTGCCGCTGCCAGACGAAGCCATGTTGACCTTGGTCGGATTGGCTTTGCAATAGGCAATGAATTCGGCCACGCTCTTCACTGGCAAGCTGTTGGTCACCACCATTACATTGGGTGTACGGACCAATCCTGCAACAGGAGTGATGTCGCGAATGAAGTTGTAGTTCAACTTTTTGTAAAGCGATGCATTGATGCCGTTTGCTGGATTCACTAACAGCATGGTGTAACCATCTGCAGGTGCATTGACCACAAACTCAGTACCAATGTTGTTGCCGCCACCAGGCTTGTTTTCAACAATGACTTGCTGTCCTAAGCGTTCGCTCAAAGTTTGGGCAATGATGCGTGCCAAAACGTCGGTCGTTCCGGCGGGTGGGTAAGGAACGATCCATTTGATGGCTTTTTCCGGATAGGCCGCCCAACTGCTACCCACACTCAACAATAAACCACTTAGCAAGGCTGCTGCTAAACCAAACCTGCGTTGCATACTTAATTCCTTTATAAACATATCGTTCTAGTATTACCTGTCATGTGAACTACCGTCAATCGATAGAAACGCGAAAAAACTAAATAAAACGCAACATCGCCTTCGGTTTAACTCTCTAAAGCCTTCAAAATCATTGGCTTATCTAACTTCTCGCTGAGCATCGCGGCAAAGTCGTATACAAAATTGCGCAAATAAGCGTGCCGTTTGAAGGCAATGCGCGCAACGTTTTGACCAAACAAGTTGCCAGCAGGCCTTACGACCAAATCGTCGTCTAATGTTTCGCGCACGGCCATCTCCGCCACGATGCCTACGCCAAGTCCCAATCGCACATAGGTTTTGATCACGTCGGAGTCAATCGCTTCCAGCGCTATTCGTGGACTCAAATGCTTGGCTGCAAACGCTTTGTCGACGCGTGTTCTACCAGTGAATGAGGGGTGGTAGGTGATGATGGGTTCTTCTGCCAAATCTAGCAAGGTGATGTCGGTTTTTTTTGCTAAGGGGTGGGCGGAAGGAATCACCAACACATGTTGCCATTCGTAGCAGGGCAGCGTGACTAGTTCTGGATAGTCAACCAACGATTCTGTTGCGATGCCGATTTCAGCGACTTCTTCTATCACCATTTGCGCCACTTGCGCGGGTGCACCTTGGTGCAAGCTCACATTCACTTTGGGATAACTCTTGCGCAATTGGGCAACGGGGTTTGGCAGCACATAGCGCGCTTGGGTGTGGGTGGTGGCAATAGACAAGGTGCCGCTGTCTTGGTCGCTGTAATGCTCGCCTATGCGTTTGAGGTTGCCCACTTCGCGCATGATGACTTCTATGCTTTTGAGAACCGCGAGCCCTGGCTCGGTGACGCGTTTAAGTCGTTTGCCATGGCGTCCAAAAATCTCAATCCCGAGTTCTTCTTCTAGTTCGATGATGGCTTTTGATACGCCAGGCTGAGAGGTGTGAAGCGACTTAGCGACTTCGGTCAAGTTGAGGTCGCGCCGCACTGCTTCTTGTACGAATCGGAATTGGTGGAGGTTCATGCATCACCTTTTAACGCAATGTCAGCTAATAGATCGAGAAGGGCTTCTTGCTCGCCCACTGCGCGTTGGCAGGTTAATGCAATTGTGGGATGTGTAGCTTTTACTTGCGCTATGAGAACTGGCAAATCTTCTCGCGCGTGCTTACCAACGCCTAAAAACAAAGGCACCACGCTGATGCTGGTCGCACCGGCTGAGGCAAGATCATGGGCTACATGCAATAAATCGGGTTCTGTGAGTTCTAGATAGGCACAACGCACAAGTACTTGCGTGTCGCGTTCAGCAATACGTTGCGCAACAGCTTGAATAGGTTTATGCCAAAGCGGATCGCGCGAACCGTGGGCAAACAAAATAATCGCGTGCATAGCCGCCTTATTGACGCAACACCAGCCAGCCAAATGCGGCTAACGATGCTAGTGAATACAACATGCCTGGTGCAGCAGCAGCAAACCATGGCTCCCAATTATTGATGTTGCCTATATATCCAAATACGTTGTTGAGCAAAAAGAAGCTGATGCCAGCCAACACGCCCATGAACACATGTGTTGCAATGTTGCCAGAGCGAAAGTGAAGGTAAGCAAAGGGTAAGGCGAGCACCATCATGACTAAGCAGCTTATGGGATAAAAAACTTTTTTCCAAAACTCTATTTCAAAGCGTTGCGTGGTCTGACCATTCGCACTCAAGTGGCGGATGTATTGAAACAGGTCGATAGTGGCCATACGCTCTGGCTTGAGCAGGGCAACGGAGATCATTTCAGCAGTGATACCCGTTGGCCATGTTTCCGCGTCTTTGTATTTGCGACTCAATGAGGCCTCAGTGCCTTGGCGAATTAGTTCGTTGCGCTCAACACCTTGTAACTTCCAAGTGTTGTCAGTTGTCACCAAGCCAGACTTTGCCTTGGTAAGAGCTATCCACTGTCCGTCTTTATTAAATTCAAAAATACGAATGATGCTGGGCTGCCCTTCAGGCGTGAGGGTTGCAACGTTCACCGCGAAACTTCTGTCGTCTTGCTTTTCACGTAACCACGCCCCTGTTTTGCCAACGGTAATTTCTTTGAGGTATTTCGATTTCAGCATTTGGCCAAATTGGTCGCTGACTGGGGAGAGGTAGTCTCCGACTGCAAAGGTTAGCAGAACAAACACAAAACCTAAACCCAGTAAGTTTTTAAGTGCCATGCTGGGCGCTAAGCCACTGGTGCGCAAAATGGTGAATTCAGAGCTTTGGGCGAAGCGTGCCATGACAAAGATTGTTCCAATCAATACAGTGATTGGTAAAAGTTCGTAAAGGTGGCTTGGAATCATGGAGGCAACAAATATCAGTGCATGACTGAGTTGGTAAGCCCCTTGGTTACCTCCGATGCGCTGAATTTCGTCTACGAAATCGAAAAAAAACAGCAAGGCAAGAAAGCCAAACGTTACAAATGCAACCGCATTGACGATTTCCCCAAAAATAAGGCGTCTGAAGGTCTTCATGCAACCTTTCTCATTGGCGGTAAATCAGTTCTAAACATGTCTGTGAGGGAAGCAGAATGGAATAACATCAGGGAATTGGAAAGACGTAATTATGAACTTTGAACTCAAGGCCCTGGATTTGAAAGCTGCAGCTGGTTTTAATACCGATGCTGTGGTGGTTCTTTTGCCAAGCCACTTTAAACCCGGACGCGATGTGATTTCGCAATTGGTCACTAAGGCGCGCGCTAATGCGGATTTAGATGACTCAGTTGGTAAGCTACTGTCGATTTGGCATGCAGAGGGTGTGAAAGCCCCACGTCTGATTTTGGTAAGCACTGGAGAAGGTTCTGCCCGTTCTGTGCGCACTGCGACTACTGCTGCTGTTGCAGCTTTGAAATCTGTCAATCCAAAATCTATGGCGGTGTGTATGCCGGATGGCTCACAACACCGCTTACATGCAGTGGTGCAATCGGTGTCGGACGCTAGCTATGTGTTTACGACCACCAAACCGTCTGCCAAAGCATCATTGCTTAAGCGCGTCACAGTCGGATTGCCGACGGCTGAAAAAGTAAAAGCTCTAAAAGTCGCATTTGTAACCGCCACTGCCTTGGCCCAAGGTGTTGCGCTTGCCAAAGAGTGGGGCAACCGTCCTGCTAACCACGCAACGCCGTCTATGTTGGCGCGTGCTGCACAAAGCTTGGCTAAAAAATCGCGTATCAAATGCCAAGTGCTTGGGCCCAAAGAGGTGGAGAAGCTCGGTATGGGCTCTTTTGCCGCTGTGGCCCAAGGCTCCAGCGAACCTTTGCGCTTTATTGTTTTGCAATACGCGGGTGCTGCAAAAACTGTGGCTCCAACAGTGCTGGTAGGCAAGGGCATTACTTTCGACACAGGCGGTATTTCACTCAAACCCGGCCCTGGCATGGACGAGATGAAGTTCGACATGTGTGGTGCGGCCAGTGTACTGGGCACTTTTGAAGCTTTGGCGGCTTTGCAGCCCGCCATCAATGTTGTGGGCCTGATTCCGACCTGCGAGAACATGCCCAGTAGCAAAGCACTCAAGCCCGGTGATGTCGTCACCAGTATGAGCGGGCAAACCATTGAAGTGCTCAATACCGATGCCGAAGGCCGTTTGATTTTGTGCGACGCATTGACCTACGCTAAACGTTTCAAACCACGTGCAGTGATCGATATTGCGACTTTGACAGGCGCTTGTGTGATTTCTTTAGGCCATGTCCGTAGCGGATTGTTCTCGCCATCGGACGACTTGGCGCAAGCGTTGATGCAAGCGGGCGAAGACTCTATGGATTTGTGCTGGCGTCTGCCTTTAGATGAAGAATACGCAGAGGGCCTCAAATCTAACTTTGCTGACGTAGCCAATGTGGCAGGGCGTGACGGCGGAGCGGTGACTGCTGCCAAGTTTTTACAACGATTTGCCAAAGACTTCCCATGGGCGCATTTAGATATTGCCGGTGCAGCTTGGAAAACCGGTGCGGCTAAAGGTGCGACTGGGAGGCCTGTCGGTTTGCTCTTGCATTATTTGTTGCATACCAAGGCTTGATGGCTGAGATAGCGTTCCATTTCAATGCGCCTGACAAGGTGGCCTATGCATGCCGCTTGTTGCGTAAAGCGGTTGCATCTGGCGCAAAAGTTCTCGTTGTAGTTCCTGCTGAGCAAATGGATCATTTGGACCAAAGCTTGTGGACGTTTTCGCAACTTGAGTTTTTGCCGCATTGCAGGATCCATAGCCCTCAGGCTTTACGACAAGCCTCTCCAGTGCATTTGGCCACTACCTTGGATGCGATGGATAACTTGTCTCCGCGTGATGTTTTGTTGAATCTAGGCGACAAGGTTTGTGCGGGTTTCGAGCAGTTTGCGCGCGTGATTGAAGTTGTTACGCTTGAAGATGCAGACCGCCAACATGCGCGAAGCCGTTGGAAGCAATACACCGACCAAGGTTTTGATATTGTCCGGCATGATTTAAAGTTAAAGGAAACCCTTGTTTGATTTTTTGGTTTCATAGTTGATACTTGTTGTTCAAGTTTTATGCATTTTTTTATTTTTTAACCCTCTAAGGAGTTTCACGATGCGTTTTCAAACCAAACCCTTATTTCAATTGACTGTTTTTGCTGCGTCTATGGCATTTGCAGGTGCGGTGATCGCCCAAGAGCAAGTCATCAAGATCGGCCACGTCGGACCTTTGAGTGGCGCAATTGCCCACTTGGGAAAAGACAATGAAAACGGTGCCCGCTTGGCTATTGAAGATTTGAATACCAAAGGCATTTCTATCGGTGGCAAAAAAGTGAAGTTTGAATTAGTGGCGGAAGACGATGCCGCTGATCCCAAACAAGGCACAGCCGCTGCGCAAAAATTGGTTGATGCGAAGGTCAGCGGTATCGTGGGCCACTTAAATTCTGGTACTTCAATTCCTGCCTCCAAAATTTATAGTGATGCGGGCATTCCTCAGATTTCACCGTCTGCTACTAATCCCAAATACACCCGCCAAGGCTTTAAAACCACGTTTCGTGTGGTAGCCGACGATGTGCATTTGGGCGGCACCTTGGGTCGTTATGCCGTCAAAGACCTCAAAGGCAAAGCCATTGCTGTAATCGATGACCGTACAGCCTATGGCCAAGGCGTTGCAGAAGAATTTGAAAAAGCTGTCAAAGCAGCCGGTGGTAACTTGGTGGGACACGAGTTCACGACCGACAAAGCCACCGACTTCATGTCAATCCTCACCACGATCAAAGGTAAAAAGCCTGACATCGTCTTCTTTGGCGGCATGGACGCAGTAGGCGGCCCGATGTTGAAACAAATGAAATCTCTGGGATTGAACGCCAAGTTCATGGGTGGCGACGGTATTTGCACGACTGAATTAGTCAAGCTAGCGGGTGACGCAATGGCAGATGGCCAAGTTGTCTGTGCTGAGGCGGGTGGCGTTGACGGTGCCTTGAAGAAGGGTATGGACGACTTTGGTGTGAAGTACAAAAAGCGTTTTAATGAAGACGTCAAACTCTACGCACCCTATGTATACGACGCTGTCAACGTGATGGTGGACGCGATGCAACGCGCGAAATCGTCTGATCCTTCTAAATACTTACCTGAATTGGCTAAAACATCAGGTTACAAAGGGGTAACGGGAAATATCTCTTTTGATTCAAAAGGTGATATTAAAAATGGTGCTTTAACTCTTTATACCTACAAGGCGGGCAAACGCGACCAACTTGCGGTAGTTCGTTAAAAATTTATGAATGACTTGTCCACCGGTTGATTCTCTCGTGCGTTGTATACGAATTGAGATTACAGGAGACGCTCTTGGACAAGTCAGTTTTTCAAATAGATCCCCCAGATGTCGCGATAGAGCGTCGATATAAAGCAGTTGTTCACGAAAAATCTGGAATCAAAGCCACTTTTGACCGTATACGCGCTCAACTAGCGCAAGAGGCTGAACAACGTAGCCGGCCCGCCTCGCGTATTTATTCAGGTTTCCGCGCTTTTAAAGCCTAGTTTTTGGCTTTTTCTTTTGACTTAGTTTGTTGCGATGCAACAACTTGATGCAGGTATTTAGAGTCTTTTAGTATTCATATTGCGTTTGTAGTATCGCTTAGCAACTACCCTTTCTTTGGTTGCAAATTCATAAGCCCATAATTAGCCTAAATTTTTAAAAAATACGAGGGCGGGTGTTCTTATGAAATTAAGTAGGTTTTTTTCAACCGATATAGCCATTGACCTTGGCACCGCAAATACCCTCATCTATATTAAAAATCAAGGCATTGTTTTAGATGAACCTTCGGTTGTAGTCATCAGAAAAGACTCCAAAAACAATGGCAAGACAACGGTTCTCGCGGTTGGTAACGAAGCCAAGTCGATGTTAGGTCGAGTGCCTGAAGGTATTGAAGTCATTCGACCCATGAAAGACGGCGTGATTGCAGACTTCACCGTGACCGAAGTCATGCTCAAGCATTTCATCAAGTTAGCGCATCCGAGCATGTTGTTTCGTCCGAGCCCACGTATCGTGATTTGCGTGCCATGTGGTTCTACCCAGGTTGAACGCCGTGCTATCCGAGAGTCTGCTTTGGGTGCGGGTGCTTCAGAGGTGTATTTGATTGAAGAACCTATGGCTGCAGCGATTGGCGCGGGACTTCCAGTCACAGACGCTTGTGGCTCCATGGTGGTAGACATTGGTGGTGGCACGACAGAGGTGGGTATCGTCTCACTAGGAGGCATGGTCTACAAAAACAGCGCGCGCGTGGGGGGTGATAAGTTTGATGAAGCCATCATCAATTACATTCGCCGTAACTTTGGTATGTTGATCGGCGAGCAGACTGCCGAAAGAATTAAAAAAGAAATTGCTACAGCTTTTCCTGGCTCAGGCGTGATGGAGTTAGAAATTACTGGACGCAATTTGAGCCAAGGTATACCGCAAAGCTTCACCATAAGTTCCAACGAAGTGCTTGAAGCCCTCACTGACGCTTTGAATAATTTGGTGTCAACCGTCAAGATTGCTCTGGAGAAAACTCCGCCAGAACTGAGTTCCGATATCGCCGAGCGCGGCATTATGTTGACGGGTGGAGGAGCTCTTCTACGCGACTTAGACCGATTGTTGTCGGAAGAAACTGGATTGCCAGTATTGATTGCCGAGGATCCGTTGACCTGTGTGGCCAGGGGTTGCGGTATTGCCTTAGATCAAATGCAAGGTATGAACAATATTTTTTCTAGCGACTAAACCGCTATACCAACCCAAGATTGGGAATGTTCAATACGGCTTTTTAGTTTTTGGGTGCTGAAGCCGCATTGGCGGGACGGGCTGGAGCTATCCATTTACCAACACCGCCTTGTCTGAAGTCTTGTAAGGTTTGCTCAGTTTTTTGCACTAAGCTGTTGGTGCTTTCCATAGTCTTTTGCGTACTCTCCATCACCTTTTGCGTGCTCTCTATCGCCTTCTGCGTGCTACCTAGCACTTGACGCGCAGACTGCATGGTTTTTTCGGTGAGTTCTGCATTACGCACCATGCTGGCACTGCCTAAATCGAGATTGGTAAGCATATGGTCGACACGAGGGTCTTGGGCGCGGGCGTTAAGGCTGTTGAGAAGCTTTTCGGTAGACACCAATGTTTTGTTGATGTTGGCTAAGGTTGCAGGGAGACCTTTATGAGGGTCTGTGATTTCTGCTGCAACTGACATCACGCGCGCGATGGCTGGATCTATTTTTTCTAAAACTTTTTTCTCGAGATCGTGGGCAAGATCAAAATGTGTGAAGTCAATAGCGTCGTTGTTTTTGAAAAAATCACGGTTGCTGGGATGCTTGCGAAGAATCAATTCGGCGCCTACCAGTTTGGCAGAGGCCAATTCCAAGGTGGAGCCAGTGGTTGCAAGACTGCGGTATTTCTCCTTGACCTCTAGCGTGCCTTGAATCTCGCCGCTGGGTGTGAGTTCTAAACTCTTGACTTGGCCAACAGGAAACCCTTGGTAGACCACTTTCATGCCGTTGCTCAAATGCACGCCAGAACTTGTTGCAAAGCGCAACACCAGGTTGTTGTCGAAAGCGCCTTGTTTTTTAGCCAACCAAAAGCCTAGTCCAAGCAACACACCTGCCGCGATGGCGGTGACCACAAGAAGATTGCGCAATGCATGACCTTGTTGCGCTGTTGATTGGGTGGTCAATGAAGGTGTCATGCATGTCTCCTTGCTAGCAAGCATTGTTTTTTAGCGTACGTAAGTACATATTTCAGGCGGCGCCGCGAAGCAGCCAATGGATATAGGAATCGACAGCTTCTACCGACAGTATCCATATAACCATCAACCACAATAACCGAGTTGCGCTGCGTGAAGGCGACTCTTTCGAGCGACTCAAAATGAGCTTGTCCAAATGACCGAGCCAACCCAGTCCTAAAGCCTCAACACCGGTTCGGAGGCATAAGCGGATTAACTCTGTGACGGGGTAATGTTGCGCAAGCTCTAGCAGAGCTGACGCACTAAATGCCGCATTTGACGCTTGTATGCCAACAAAATAACCGATCCAGGCACATAATAAAAATACAACCAAGTTCACCCAAGCGGCCCACAGGGTAGCCAAGATGTCGGACAGCACGTCATCGTTATGTGCGCTGCCTTCTAGCGACTGAAATAACACCACGCGAATACCAAGCAGCATGCACGTTACCAAGCTCGGAAGTTTTTGGAGCAACAAAATGCTCACCACCTCACTTGCAATTCCCAAATTACTGAGGGCGTTCAGCGCAACCACCGCACCTAATCCAGCGCCCCATAAAAACCCCATCAGTCCAACAAAATCTGCCGTCGAACGAATATGTCCAAGGACTTGATTACCCAAGCGATCTGCTCGGAGAGTGATATGGGGAGTAGCCATCAAGCCAATTCTGCGACCAATTCAATCTCTACACAGGCGCCCATAGGTAACTGAGCCACACCAAAAGCACTGCGTGCGTGGGCGCCTTTTTCACCAAAAATTTGTCCAATCAACTCACTACAGCCATTGGTAACCAAATGGTGTTCGACAAAGTCAGCCGTTGAGTTGACCAAACTCATGACTTTCACGATGCGTTGGATTTTATTGAGGTCACCCACGGCCGCATGCAAAGTGCCCAGCAAATCAATAGCCACCGCGCGGGCAGCCTCTTTGCCTTCCGCCGTTTGCATGGTGCGTCCGAGTTGACCCACCCAAGCTTTGCCATCTTTTTTGGCAATGTGGCCGCTCAAAAAAACCAAATTGCCAGTTTGCACAAAAGGAACATAGGCGGCAGCTGGCACAGCAACAGGTGGCAATTGGATCTGAAGTTCTGAAAGCTTGTCGTATAGGCTCATAAGTCTTTAAAGATGGGATAGAAATGTCGATATTTGATTGTCGCATTGCATGGGCTTTGCAAGATAAGTTAGTTCAAAAGAATTAAGTCTGAATGGCTCAAGAAAGAAGTGCACCTGACGATATATTTTGTAAGTCTTCTACTGTTTGAGGTTGACATGCTATTTCGTGCTTTTGCTGTTTGCGTATTCATTTTCGGTCTCTTACTTGGTTGGAGTAGTTCTGCCCGTGCGGAGTGGAGCGAGTTAGCCAAAGAGCCCGAAGCACAATATTTCTTTGACAAAGAGTCTGTCACGCCCGTGCATGTGTCACGCTACGCTTGGGTATTGACCAATTTAGCAAAGGCTGAAACAACACCGACTGGTGAACCTTATGCCTCTTACATGATTCGATTACGTGTGTATTGCAAGACAGATATGGTGGCGCGCCTGTCCATTAGCTATTTCGATAAGGCAATGGGTAAGGGTAAAGAAGTTTCTACCGAAGACCTGCAAGAGTGGCGTAACCGGGAGACTCCGATCCGCCCCAACACGTATATGTCCGCCTTGAAAAAGGAAGTGTGCGCAGCAAAGCAAGTCGCTGGTTAAAAAGTTACTGCAACTGGTGTCTTTTGATACCAGCGATTACGCTAAGTAAACCCAAACACCCGACTATGTTCGGGTGTTTTCATTTTTATTGCAATTCTGTCTAGGTTGGGTGGCTGGAACAGCCCTACAACTTCAGCAAGCCACTCTTTGGCCGGCTGCGATAAACCTCGCTGGCCTCTGTATCTCAAATTTGTTACTGGTCACACTGTTACTGTGTCGACACCGTTTCACACTACCCGTCTTATCGCAATGCTTATTTGTGTTGGTCGTTTCTACAGCCGTTGCATTCTTTGTATGCGCAAGTCGTGCCCAGATTTTTCTTGAAAAGCAAATACCACCCAAACTAGAGGGGCAGGTGTTGGAAGTGGTGGGTCGAGTGACAGCCATGCCCCAGCAGACGCAGGCCAACATTCGGTTTCGGTTTGCAGTACAGACGGCAAAGCTTATAAGTGGTGAGCTAGTAGAACTTCCTCCTTTGGTCATGCTAGGTTGGTATACGAACACCTCTGATACAAGCCCCTGGCCTGTTGATGTGCAGGCGGGTGATGTCTGGAAGTTTTCTATCAAACTGAAAGCTCCGCATGGCCATATCAATCCCCATGGTTTTGACTACGAGTTGTGGTTGTGGGAGCAAGGTTTGCAAGCCACAGGCTATGTTCGCCATGGCCCGCGAGATGCAATGCCTACATTGGTAGAGCGCGGTTGGAAGCATCCGATCGAGCGCGTGCGGCAACAGGTGCGCCACTGGGTCTATGCGCAAGTGGGTGAGCAGCAGGCTGCGGGAGCCGTAGTTGCGTTGCTAATAGGTGACCAAGCGGCAATCGATCGCGCAGATTGGGATGTATTTCGCGCAACAGGGGTTGCACATTTGATGGCGATATCTGGTTTGCACATCACTGCGCTGGCTTGGTTGATGGCTAGATGTGTGGCTTGGTTCTGGCGAAGGTCAGACATCTGGGCCAAGTATTCGTGGTGTATGTGGTTGCCAACACAAAAAGCTGCGATGGTTGTTGCGTTTTTAGTCGCTCTGAGTTACAGCGTATTCACGGGCTGGGGTATTCCAGCACAGCGCACGGTGTGGATGCTGGGCGTTGTGTTGGCATTGAAATTTTTTGGGTTGCGCTGGCCTGCCCATCAGCTTTTATTGTTTGCAGCCACTGTGGTGTTGATTGCAGATCCATGGGCTTTGATGCAAGCAGGATTTTGGTTGAGCTTTATGGCCGTGTCGATTTTGTTTGTGGGCTCGCCAACTTTTCAGTTATTGCCTTCACTTATCAGGGAGCAATTTTTGATGAGTGTCTGTATGGCACCTATAGGGCTGTTGTTCTTTCATCAAGTCTCCTTGGTTGGATTCTTTGCAAATCTTGTTGCTGTGCCATGGGTCACCTGTGTGGTGACGCCTTTGTGTATGTTCGGATTGCTGATTCCGCTAGCGTGGAACCTAGCCGCTTGGGCTATATCGGGATTGGGGCTATGCCTGGGCTGGCTGGCGAGTTTCTCTTGGGCGCAATGGTCTGCGCCAGCTGCACCCTTTTGGTTGGGTGTGCTGAGCATTGCAGGCATGTTGGTGTTTGCGATGCCTGTTGCCTGGTGGTGGAGGCTTTCAGGTGCGCTGTGTTTCTGGCCTGTCCTCAACTACCAAGCGCCCAGACCCAGCTATGGAGAGTTCGAACTCATAGGTGCCGATATGGGGCAAGGCCATGCGGTATTGGTTCGGACGCATCAAAGTAGTTTGCTCTACGACACCGGCCCGCGCTACTCCGCAGAGACCGACGCAGGGCAAAGGGTTCTGGTTCCATTGCTCATGGCGCTGGGGGAACGTTTAGACCGCGTCATCATCAGCCACCAAGACAGTGACCACAGCGGTGGCGCGCGCAGCGTGCTCAAAATGCAACCGCAAGCGGATGTGCTCACCTCCATACCGCCAGAACATGTGTTGCGTTCGATTCACCCAATGCAGACTTGCGTTGCTGGGCAAAAGTGGCAATGGGATGGTGTGCATTTTTCCGTGTTGCATCCTCAAGAAACTGACTACGCCAAAAAAAATAAACCGAACGCCTTGAGTTGTGTGCTTCGTATAGAAAGTGCTTTTGGTAACAGCGCATTGTTGGTGGCAGACATAGAAGCAGCCCAAGAAATTCAATTGGTTCAAAGCGGTATCCATTTGAAATCCGATTGGCTGTTGGTACCTCACCATGGCAGCGCGACTTCATCCACCCCCGGCTTTTTAAAAGCTGTTTTGCCAACCATCGCATGGGTGCAAGCTGGCTACCGCAACCGTTTTGGGCATCCACGTCCCGATGTGATGATGCGTTACGAAACGCAAGGCATACGGGTTTACCAAAGTGTGTGGTGTGGTGCTTCGACTTGGCGCAGCGTCACGCCAGCGTTAATGCAATGTGCGCGTGATGAACAAAGGCGCTATTGGCACCACGTATCGCCAATTGAAAGTCGGGACATCGATAAATGAAAATTAGATTTGACCTTCGGTGAGGGTATCAAGTTGAAACTTGCCACTTTTATGCCACAACCAAGTTTCTGTATAGCGCACACGACCAAGATGGACAGGTGCGGGAAATGGTTCTGCCGCTTTGATCGTGCGTTCTATTTCTTGAACGACTTCCGGTGCTTGTTTGGGTTTACGCATCCAATCAAACGATTCGATTTTTCCGTCCTCACGCACTTCAAATGTTACGACACCAATGGCATACAAAAGCGGTGGTAGCTTGCCTTGGTGAATACGATGTTGGTTAAAGCCATAAATATGTTTGGCTGCATCGAATCGGTATTCCTTGGGTGTGCGCGCAATAGAGACGAGCGTTGGAAGAGGTTTTTCTTCTATTACTGTAACAACTGGTGCTGGTGTTTCTATTTCTATCTTCGGGACAGCAACGCTAACTAGTTTGGGAGCAGAACAAGCCGCCAACATACACAAACCTAAGGCCAAGATGATTTGCAACCGGGTAGGAATAGCCCTCAGTGGAACTTGTGACACCTCAGTGCTTAGCGACCGAAATATTGCTTGGGCTAGATGGAGGAATATGCGGGCAAAGAACATTCAGGCATGTTGAAATAATCCACATGCCATTTTGTGCCCCGAAATTTGATTGGTATCGGGCGTTTTCCCTAGGATTTGCTGGCTTAGCCGCCGCGGCGCATCAAGTCAAAGAAGTCCACATTGGTCTTGGTGGCCTTCATGTTTTTTAGCATTAATTCCATAGACTCGATCTCATCCATGTTGTACATGAACTGGCGCAAGATGCGGGTTTTTTGTAATATTTCGGGCGGTAACAACAACTCTTCGCGACGGGTACCGCTGCGGTTGAGTTGGATCGCTGGGAAAACCCGTTTTTCGTACAAGCGTCGGTCCAAATGGATCTCGCAGTTACCCGTGCCTTTGAATTCTTCAAAGATCACTTCGTCCATGCGGCTACCGGTATCCACCAAGGCTGTGGCGATGATGGTGAGAGAACCGCCTTCTTCAACCTTGCGGGCCGCACCAAAGAAACGTTTGGGGCGTTGCAATGCGTTGGAGTCCACACCACCCGTCAATACCTTGCCAGAGGAAGGGACTACGTTGTTGTAAGCGCGGGCCAAGCGGGTGATGGAGTCAAGCAAGATCACCACGTCTTTTTTGAGTTCCACCAAACGCTTGGCGCGCTCTATCACCATCTCGGCGACGTGCACGTGGCGGGCTGCGGGTTCATCAAAAGTGGAAGCGATAACCTCGGCTTTGACCGAGCGTTGCATTTCGGTTACCTCTTCAGGGCGTTCGTCGACCAACAAAACCATCATGTGGCTATCGGGGTAGTTGGCGGCGATAGCGTGGGCGATGTGTTGCATCATCACAGTCTTACCGCTTTTAGGCGGTGCGACCAACAAGGCGCGCTGACCTTTGCCGATTGGCGCGATGATGTCGATGATGCGGCCGGTGATGTTTTCGTCGCCCTTGATGTCTTGCTCGAGCTTCATGTGCTCGCGGGGGAACAAGGGGGTCAGGTTTTCAAACATGACCTTGTGTTTGTTGTTCTCAGGCAGGTCGTCATTGACTTTGTCGAGCTTGGTCAAAGCAAAGTAGCGCTCGCCATCTTTGGGAATACGCACTTCGCCTTCGATCATGTCGCCCGTATGCAGGTTGAAGCGACGCACTTGGCTTGGGCTGATGTAGATGTCGTCCGTGCTGGCGGTATAGCTGGTATCTGGGCTACGCAAAAAGCCAAAGCCATCGGGCAAGATCTCGAGGACGCCATCGGCAAACACTTGTTCGCCCGCGCGAGCGCGCTTTTTGATGATGGCGAACATGAGCTCTTGCTTACGCATGCGGCCCGTGTTTTCGATTTCGAGTTCTTCGGCTTGTTTCAGCACTTCAGACACGTGTAGTGCCTTGAGTTCGTTGAGATGCATAGGTGACTCCAAAGGGAGTTCGTTAAGAATAAAAAAGGGGGGGGGGCAAAAAACGAGGTCTGCGTTACCTCAG
>Ga0214921_10005456_pt1 | contig 17987 bp, 9 predicted proteins | sample LL1505_MetaG_FD_177992 | JGI IMG/M metagenome (GOLD analysis project Ga0214921, IMG submission 177992) | Freshwater microbial communities from Lake Lanier, Atlanta, Georgia, United States - LL-1505 | ecosystem: Environmental > Aquatic > Freshwater > Lake | place: USA: Georgia | collected 2015-05-28
GCTCGGTTGCTGTTTCGGAACGGCGATTCGCTTCATGTCGTTCAACGTGAAACCCAAGGGAGCCATCAAGCGCTTTGTAGACGAAACGTGTCATGTGGATGCCGTGTATGATTGCTCCACCAAGAAGACGAAGGCGACCCTGGTACTCCGCAACATACTGTGGAGTTATGTCACCAACCACATGGACAAGGTGAAGACGGCCATCTCGCTGGACCTGTCGGCGGCAACGGGTGTTCCTCCCGAACGCGTCCTGATTGAGGAGATTACACAAAGTTTCGCCAGCCAATCATGGGTGTATCAGCTGATGAGCAACCCCCAGATCAAGGTGACGGCCAGCCTGGTTCCTGCCAGCACGAAGGATGCGAGCACGGTACTGTCCACTCTGTCCTCTTCGTTACAACAGGGTACGATTTCGCTGTCGTCCGTATCGCAACTGGGTCAGGAGTCACGTGTAGACCCACTTCAGGATGTCGGCGTGGTTGCGAACGATTCTCGTGTAGAGAGCGTCCTCAATGAGGAGGGACCGATTTCTACCAGCTCGGCCTTCGGTGGCGCAACGAGCGCGGGCTTCCTCCCTGCTCTTCTCACCGTCGCTCTCCTGATGGTGACCTCGGCGTGGATGTAACGTGAAAGAAGGAATAAACGTTATGAATCTATATTACAATCCATGTATCCATGATTGTAATAAAGATATGTTACATCCATTGTGTTCCTTGTTTGTACAAGATCCAACGGCGCAGGAAGCGACGGTGAGAAGAGCAGGGAGGAAGCCCGCCAACACCGACAACCATACCACACCGATGATAGCTCGTCGACTCTATTACTCTTTTTGTCTTTTATATACCTTGCGAGAGTCTATACTTCGTGTATGCATGCTTTAGGTATTTCCACAGTGACAAATAATTTCACCTGTTGTCTTATTCCAGAACATCGCGTACAATTCACCATTCGTGTTAAACGAATTACAACGTCCACCACTTGGAGCAAATCCTGCAGTAGTAATGTCGCGAATGGGCTTAACATAGAAGCGCCTTGAATTACTGCCAGCAATAGGATATGCTGTAAAATTAATGGGACCATTTACAAAATTAGCATTATCCGCAAAAAGAGCAATGGTATGATCGGGCACGGTTTGATTCATGGTGTTATAGATACCTCCGCTGGATGTATTGAGGAAGATAGAATACGCACCCTGTTGGGTTTGGGCCGTGCCATTTCCAATAGCAATTGCTGCGGTTCCCTGACAATACGCGCCCGCACGTTGACCAATCGCTATCGAGGTTAGATTCTGCCGTGTTTGACCCGCCAAGTACCCAATCGCAATGGCGTTGGTTCCTTGTGTTCCCGCACCCGCCTGGTAGCCAATGGCGACGGCGTTTGTGCTTTGAAGGGCGTATCCTGCCTGATAGCCAAGGGCGATGGCATTGTATTGTTGATTGGTGTATCCTGACTCTTGACCAATGGCGATGGATTGGTAGCCTTGTGAATACGAACCTGCACTGGTACCGATGGCAATGGCTTGTGAATTTTGATTGTTCACCGCAGCCTGTTCACCGATAGCGATGGCATTGTTTCGTTGGAAAAACTGCGCGGCGTTGTTTCCAACGGCTATCGCACTGTTCTGCTGTGATTGCTGACCCGAGGACGTTCCAATCGCGATGGCATCGTCTCTCTGACTGGTGATACCTGATTGGTTCCCCATGGCAATCCCACGACGTCCTTGATTAAGGAAGCCCGCTTGGTAGCCAATGGCGACGGCGTTCAATGCTTGATTGCTTGATCCTGCTTGGGAGCCGATGGAAATGGCAATGGCACCCTGATTCGTAAATCCTGCCTGATAGCCGATGGCGACTGCCTGCAACTTTTGATTGGTTCGTCCAGCCGAATCGCCAATGGCGACTGACGAATCACCCTGGCCAGTAAAGGCAGCCTGATTACCAATCGCAACGGAATTCGTTCCCTGAGTATGACGAGCCGCCTGAAAACCAATGGCGACGGAGTTATTCTCTTGATTGATTTGTCCAGCAAAGGCACCAATCGCAACGGCGTTGTTTTGCTGTGATGCATTTGCAGTAAAACGTCCAATCGCAATGGCTTGTTGTTGTTGTGAAAATTGACCTGCTTGATAGCCGATCGCCACGGAGTTAATGGACTGCGCGGACTGGCCGGCACGATTTCCTATTGCAATGGAGTTAGCAAATTGATTATACTGTGCTGCACTGTAGCCAATGGCAATGGAGGCGGAGAACTGGTTGTTTTGTCCTGCAAGTGCGCCGATCGCAATCGCATTTGCATCCTGTGCAATCTGACCCGCGTTACAACCAATCTTGATTTCCGTACCACCTGGAATCCATGCCAACGAGGTCGTGTTCCAATACAAATAATCCGCCCAACAATTGCCGTCAGGAATGAGATTTCCTGCGGGGCCTGTGGGGCCAGGTGGACCACCTGAAGGGCCAGTGGGACCATCGGGACCAGGTGGGCCAGGTGGACCACCAAAGGGGCCCGTTGGACCGGTACAACAAGGCCCTGTTTCGCCTTGCGGTCCCGTGTCACCTTGTGCACCTGTTTCACCGATATCACCCGTGGGACCCAATGGACCGTCGGAACCTGTTGGGCCGTCGTTGCCTGGCGGGCCTGGGTCACCTTGGTCTCCCTGCGGGCCCTCTGGACCATCTGGACCTTGTGGGCCCTGTGGGCCCTGTGGGCCGGTTACACCCGAGGAGGGTGTGGGACATGGAGGAGGGCAATATGGAATACAGGGAGGAGGGCACGGAGGAGGGGGGCATGGAGGACATGGGTGTGGATAATAGGGAGGGTAGTACGACATTCTATCTTCATTACATTAAAAAAATGGATAGTAAATACTACGTTGGACACCCTGAATAGTTCAATGCAACAATTTCTCCCGTGATAGCATTCCAATAAATATTTCGGAACGCCCCATTATTTGCAACTGAGCATATTCCACCCTCGGAACTGATGGTTGCAGTGTTCGCCAAACGCATAGGCTTGACATAGAACCGATTTGGTCCCGTTTGAGCATTTAATATGTTTCCTGATGCATTCAATACAATCGTGTTAGGTCGTTGTTGAAAAAGACCTGCTGCATAGCCAATGGCAATGGAATATTGACCCTGATTGGTCACGCCTGCTTCTTTTCCAATGGCGATGGCGAATGATGCCTGATTATATAGACCTGCCGAATTTCCCATGGCAATGGCATTGGTACGTTGGAATTCACGCCCTGCTTCGCTACCAATTGCAACACTGCCCGCACGTTGAAACGTAGAACCCGCAAGGTAGCCAATGGCCACCGTGTTTGCGCTTTGTTGTGAATAACCAGCCTGCGCACCGATGGCGATAGCGTTATCGGATTGTGCATTGTAACCTGTACCTGTGGCTCCAATCGCAATGGCATTGATACCCTGTTGTGTGAAGCCTGCAAGTGGACCGATAGCAATGGATTGCGTTCCTTGTAATAGATACCCTGCTTGATAGCCGACCGCGATGGCACCGCTACGTTGTCCCGTAGTACCCGCCTGATTGCCAATGGCGATGGCATTTTGGGATTGATTGACATTTCCTGACGAATTTCCAATAGAAATGGCATAGGGTTGCTGGTCCTGACGACCCGCCTGATTGCCAATTCCTATTCCATACACCCCTTGACGTGTTTCTCCTGCTTGAATACCGATTGCTATAGCACCGATGCCCTGTAATGTATTACCACAAGAGGCGCCAATGGAAATAGCATACACCTGTTGTGAGAATTGACCTGCTTGGCGACCAATTGCAATCGCATTGCCTTGCTGTGAGAATTCTCCTGACTGAAAACCTATCGCCAAGGCTTCCGTTCCCTGACTATTTTCTCCTGCCTGGAATCCGAGGGCAATGGCGGCCGATTGCTGGCTAATGGCTCCCGCACGACGACCGATGGCAATTGCGTTTTGCTGTTGGCTAAAGCCACCCGACTGAAGACCTATGGCAATGGCATTTGCCTGCTGGCCGTCTTGTCCTGAACCATTTCCAACGGCAATGCCACTTGCTTGCTGTGTGTTGGCTCCCGCCGCTAGACCAATTGCGATGGCACTCGCTGCTTGTGAATACTGTCCCGCAAAGGGGCCAATAGCAACGGCATTGGTGCCTTGTGTTTGTTGTCCTGCTTGATAGCCGATGGAAACGGCCCGTCTTTTTTGGTTCGTTTGACCCGCCTGGTAGCCGACTGCGACGGCATAAATGGCCTGACTGAATTCTCCAGACTGACATCCCAGATGCACGTTATTGGAACCCACTGCCCACGCATTCGGAGTCACTTGATTGTCCCAGTAGAGGTAATCGGCCCAGCATTCTGCTAGTGGAACAAACGCACCGCCTCCTGCGGGACCGGTTGCTCCTGTACAACACGGACCCGTTGGACCTTCGGGACCTCCTGCTGGACCCGTGGGACCTGGTGGGCCTGGTGGGCCGCCAAAGGGACCCGTGGGACCTGTCACATCGCTGGGACTACCCGTGGGGCCCGTGCAACACGGACCCGTCGGTCCCGTATTTCCATCCGCACCCGTCTCGCCTGCAGGGCCCGTATCGCCTGGAAGACCCTGCTCGCCGGTTGGACCCACGGGACCATCTACGCCTGTCGCACCTTGAATTCCTGGTGGTCCTGGATCACCCTGGTCACCCTGTGGTCCTTGCGGACCATCGGGACCTGGCGGCCCTTGCGGACCCTGCGGACCTGGGGGGCCCGTCACTCCTCCACCCGACGGCGAGGGACAATAGGGAATACAGGGAGGAGGACAATGGTTGTAATAGGGTGGATACGACATTCTATTACATCTATGTTCTTAAAAAAAGGGGATGATTTACTCAATCCAGCGATACGGGCCTGAACCCTGTACGTTCACCGCGGATTTGTTCGGTTCCACTTCAATCGGTACTCGTGTCGCATACACGTGCCAGAAGAAGGCGCCTGGCGGACCACGGACCGTAAAGGTGCCATTCTTGACCTCTGTCGTGCGGTAGATGCCAACGACTGTGTCTGCGTCTTCGTCTTCCAAAATCGGAGTAATCTGAACGGTGTAGTTGTCTGCAATGGATGGAACATAGTCGGGTAGCGTGATGGTGACCGTGTTTACCGTACGGTCCGCACGGTTAGGTGCAGTGATGCGTGCTTTTCCACGGTAATAGACGCCCGCTTCAGGGCCTTCTAGACAAGCATGGACGAGGTATTTGTTTTCATCGGTTGGGTGGTCAATGACGAAAGTTTTTGTGCTGGTATAGGTAATTTCAAACGTTCCCGCATTGTAATAAAGTAAATTGGGAGCAGCGGAATTGTTCAGTTGTCGGATGGGGTTAATATAGCAACGCTGGGTTCCTGGACCAGGAGACAAGACCGCATTTGTAGCATTCAACACAATGGTTTGATCTGGCTGATTTGCGCCTCCTGCTCCATAGCCGATGGCGATGGCAAAATTTCCCTGGCCTGTATTTCCTGAAAAGTATCCTATTGCAACGGAAGATGTCCCCTGGTTGTTTTGACCTGAAACGACTCCAAGTGCGACCGAATTAGCCCCTTGTGTGGATGCTCCTGCTCCTAATCCAATTGCGATTCCACCCGTCTTCTGGGAGGTTTTTCCTGCAAGGTAACCACATGCGACTGCGAAGTCCCCCTGATTGGTTTGGCCCGCCTCCGTACCAATCGCCACGGCATTGTTTGCTTGAGAAATGCTACCTGCATTCGCACCAATCGCAATGGCATTCAGGCCCTGACCTGTGAGAGCCGTTCCCGTGGCTCCAATCGCAATCGCATTGACGCCCTGATTCGTTCCGCCTACACTTGGGCCTATCGCAATCGCATTGGTGCCCTGATTCGTATAACCTGCTTGGACGCCGATGGCAATGGCAGCGCTCTTCTGGGAATTAAATCCTGCCTGAATACCGATGGCAATCGCATTCGTTCCTTGCGTCTGTTGTCCCGCCTGGACACCGATGGCAATCGCACCCGTTTGCTGGTAGGTGGCACCCGCACCCGTGGGACCAATCGCAATGGCATTCATGCCCTGCTGGGAGTAGCCCGCGCCCGCACCAATGGCGATGGATTGCGTACCTTGTTGCGTGAAACCTGCTTGAAGGCCGATGGCGATGGCTCGTTGTTGCTGGGAATTCTGTGCGGCTTGTGTGCCTATCGCGATGGCATCTCGTTGCTGCGAATTCTGCGCGGTTGTGTATCCAATCGCAATAGCACCTGATTGTTGCGAGTTCTGTGCGGTTAGTGAGCCTATCGCAATGGCATCTCGTTGCTGTGAAATTCCACCTGCATTCGTACCAATCGCAATGGCTTGTGTCTGTTGATTCGTTTTACCTGCCTGGTACCCCACGGCAATAGCCGCGGATTGCTGGTTCAGACTACCCGCTCCACCTTGGTCTCCCGCACCAATCGCAATTGCGTTTTCGCCCTGAATCGTATAGCCTGCTTCTTTTCCGATGGAAATCGCTGCGTTGCCTTGACTAAAGGAGGCGGTACCCGTGGGTCCAATCGCAATCGCATTTTCTCCCTGGGAAATGCGACCCGCTGCCGTGCCAATCGCAATGGCCTGAAGACCTTGACGGCTCAGACCCGCTTCGTATCCGATGGCGATGGCACCCGAGGACTGAAGGGATGCGGCGGCGGAGATACCGATGGCGATGGCGTTGGTGCCTTGAACGGTTTGACCCGCTAAATAGCCCATGGCAATGGCACCTGAGGACTGAAGAGTACGACCCGCCAGCTGGCCAATTGCAATCGCATTGGTTCCCTGAGATTGTTGTCCTGCTTGCCAACCCACAGACACTGCATATGCCTGCTGACTATTCGCTCCTGCCTGCTGGCCAATCGCGATGGCGTACAAACTTTGATCACCATTGCCTGCTGCAGCACCAACGGCCACTGCGTATAAACCTTGATTTGTAAATCCTGCACCCTGTCCAATCGCAATTGCAAAAGGAGCCTGAGTAGTCCTACCAGCCTGGGATCCGATGGCAATGGCATATATATTTTGAGACACCTGTCCTGCTTGCAATCCAATCGCGACAGCTTCCGTTCCCTGTGTTGTTAAGCCTGCTTGATATCCTATCGCGACTGCGGAAGTATATTGGTTATTTCTTCCTGCCTGATACCCAATCGCAATGGCGTATTGGTATTGCGTGAGCTCACCTGCTTGGACACCTATGGCGATGGCGCCTGTTTGCTGGTAGGAGGAACCTGTGCCTGTCGGGCCAATTGCAATCGCATTCATACCCTGTAGAGTGTACCCCGCACCTGCACCAATCGCGATGGATTGTGTGCCTTGTGTATACAATCCAGCCTCGTAGCCAATGGCGATGGCACCCGAGGACTGGTTGGAATAAGCTGCCGAGAAACCGATAGCAATGGCGTTGGTTCCTTGACTCTGACGGCCAGCTTCCGCACCAATCGCAATTGCTTGGAGTTGTTGGCTAATAGTTCCTGCAACATTTCCTACTGCGATAGCGGATGGTGCTTGACCTGCACTGCCCGCATTAGAACCCACCGCAACTGCAAAGCTAGCTTGTCCATTGGTACCTGCATTGTTTCCTACTGCGACGGAACCCGTTCCTTGATTTGCGCTACCCGCTAAGCTTCCTACTGCAACCGCATACAGTGATTGATTGAGAGAACCCGCGGACGAGCCAACCGATACTGCGGCATATCCCTGTTTAAAGTTTCCAGCAAATTCTCCCACGGCGACAGCTCCACTTGATTGTGCAGTATTACCTGCTTGGTATCCAATTGCCAAGGCGTTCGTATTTTGTGTATACTGTCCAGCTTGATAACCAATGGCAACGGTTCCTGCGAACTGGTTGGAATAACCTGCCTGGTATCCGATGGCAATGGCGTTGGTCCCCTGTGTATACTGTCCTGCCCCGTTTCCAATCGCCACGGCGTTTGATTTTTGGCTCGCATTACCCGCAAGAAGTCCAATCGCAATGGCGTTGGTACCCTGGGAGACTTGACCTGCAAACGAACCGAGTGAGACGGCAAAGGGTTGTTGATTTAACTGACCTGCCGCAAATCCAACCGCGACGGCACTGGAACCCTGTGCTGTATTTCCTGCATTGATACCGACCGCGGTTGCATTGGTTCCTTGAGAAACACGACCCGCTACGTATCCAATCGCCACGGCTGCGGATTGCTGATTGATATTGCCTGCGAGATGGCCAATGGCTACCGCGACGGTGGCTTGCGACGTCTCACCCGCTTGACAGCCGATATGGACTTGCCTGGAGCCAACTTGCCAGGAGTTCGGGACGACTTGATTGTCCCAGTAGAGGTAATCCGACCAACAGACACCCGCTTTACTAATCAGTCCATCGGGTCCCGTCACACCCGTGGCACCTGTGCAGCAAGGACCCGTGGGACCGGTTGGCCCTGTGGAGCCTAGGGGGCCCGTGGGACCCGTGGTACCCGTGGTGCCCGTGGGGCCTGTGCGACCTGTGGGACCCGTGGTACCCGTGGTGCCCGTGGCACCCGTCGCACCTGTTGGTCCCGTTCCCAACGGACCCGTGGAGCCTGTGGGGCCCGTGGTCAGAATTTGCACGGGAGGACCCGTGGGACCGGTTTGATTGATCAGTACATCAGGACCCGTCGGACCCGTGATGCCTGTGGGACCTGCGAGGCCTATAGGACCTGTGGACCCTGTTGGACCCGTGGTGCCAGTTGAACCTGTGGGACCCGTACAACATGGACCCGTGTCACCTGTGACACCTGTTGCGCCTATTGTTCCCGTGGGACCCGTGGGGCCGGTTCCTACCATACCCGTGGGACCCGTGAGACCCGTGGGGCCTGTGACACCCGTGGGACCTGTTCCAAGAGGACCCGTGGCACCCGTGGCGCCTTTATCGCCCGTGGGACCCGTGGGGCCCGTGGGGCCCGTGGTTAGAATTTGAATAGGAGGACCCGTGGGACCTGTCTGGTTGATCAATACGTCGGGACCTGTGGGGCCTGTGATGCCTTGGGCACCCGTGGGACCTGTAGCCAATGGACCAGTCGCACCCGTTGCTCCTGTAGAACCCGTGCAACAAGGACCTGTCGCACCCGTGGCTCCTATCTCACCTGTCGGACCTGGTTCTCCTGTGGGGCCCGATGGTCCGTCCAGACCTGTCGGTCCTGGTACGCCCTGGGGACCCTGTTCACCCTGTGGACCCGTGTCACCTGGTAGGCCTTGCGGTCCCTGTGGCCCCTGCGGCCCCTCAGGCCCTTGCGGTCCCTGAGGACCTTCTGGACCCGCTGGACCTTGAATGGTGGTGGGACAAGGGGGTGGACATAAATTAATAGGATATGACGGTAATGGTGGCGGAGGGGGGCCATTGAAACAGTAGGGATAAGACATTCCTATACATTTTGTAGGAAAAATTGGACCAAAAAATCACGTATTATGGTGTCATTCTATAAGCCTATTTAAACTCCGTGTTTTCAATACAAATATCTTGATAGAACAATGTTATATGGATACGGTTACACGAACTTCTCGGTAGTGATTCGGTCCTATGACTCGTAGCGCGTGTGTAGATAGATAGTAGTAATGTATTTCGTATTATCCGCATGATTCCATGACGATAATACGATTCGTTGTAAAATATTGGATACACGATGTGTTTACTTCTTCTTCAAGAACAGGCGATAGTGGTCGGAAATGACCTCATATTCACCCTTGTATTTCTCCATAAAGTGTTCCTTTGCTTTTAACGGATAGGATAGTACATCGCCTTCCTTTACTTTGTTTGCGTGGTATAGTACATCGTCTACCGCCATCACACCACCAGGTGCCACGACTTTCCACGCCAGAACCATGTCCATGTAACAGTCCAGACAGAGGTGACTTCCATCCACATAGACAAAATCAAACGGCTCCTCCTGCGCAAGTAGCTGAACCAATCGGTCTGCTGAATCCCCTTTGAGCACCATAACACGCTGGGTCATACCTGCTGCCTCCAGGTTTTCGTAGAAAATAGATTCTATGCGATTCGCTTCCATGTTTTGAGTAAGATGCACGGAGGTATTGTCTTTTTCCGTGTAATCTGTCCAGGTATCAATCGCAAATCCCATCGCATTCGGATACGCACGGAGCATCTCTATCAGCGACACACCCGCATACGTTCCAACTTCAAGAATTCGCTTGGGGTTTGCGACACGCAGAGCCTCCTCAAAGAATTTCTTTTGTCCCTGTGGAATATCATGTGTCCAGTTTTTCATTCCAGCAAGTTGTAGCTTCGGTGGTACCAGAACGTTGGTGGTCGGATTCGGCGTGTGGAACGGGGACAAATACTTCGTTGCAAATTCTTCGCCACGCTGCTTCCAAGACATGGTACACGACCACGCATGGTTTCGTTCCAGGTACTCCGCCTTTCGCATTGGATCCCTCAGTATCGCCAAGATACTTTCCAGTGCACTTGTCTGCCATATCGCGTCCATTGGATTACCTGGTAGAAGGAGACCACGATCCCCCACCGTTTCCTGAAGCGCCGCCAGCGGTGGTGCGATGGCGAGCGTCTTGGAGGCGGCTGCCTCCAGTGCCGTCAAACAGAACGTTTCCTGGAAGATACACGGGTAGAACCAGATATCCGCTTTGCTCCAGGCATCGGCCAGTTCGGTCTTGGAGACCCATCCGTGCATCGTCACCCCGTCTAGAGGGGTGGCAAGCAGACGGCGAATCTCGTCCATCTGATCCTTCGCCACCTCGTTGACCCATTTGCCTTCAATGTCCGCGTACACATGAAGCGTGGCGTCAGGCAAGGCCTGCTTGATACGGGGCCACATCTGAAGCAGTGGAAGGAGACCGCGATTAGGGAAGGAGGAATAAATAAAGGAGTGCTTCACCTTCAAGGAGGGCTTGAACTTCGCATTGTCAATTCCATAATTGAAAGCGTCTGTTCGTCCCTTGAACTGCGGGAATCGCTCCAGGAAGTACTCTTCGTGCCACTTTGTGAGACACAGAATCTTCTTGATTTTGGGATGCAACGGAATGATGGTTCCTGAGGGGAACAAGTCGTGAAGCACAAAATAAATATTCTCCACGTTACCATGAATGGACATTGGTATATATTTGTTGTAGCGACTGATAATGGAAGTATGAACCTTGTTCGTCTGGATAAATCGCGCATAATTATCAATCGGTTGATACGATACGCCTTCAAACATTTCGTGCTCCTCACAACGGCAAAACACTACCACTTGGAATTCACGCATCGCTTGAATCCAGCGCGCCAATTCTATAATATAGGTCTCGGATCCACCTACACCCTTTGTCAAGATATCACTACCCGTCCAGGGTCCCCATCCCCCATCGGCTACAAACGCTACAAATGGTTTGGGAGGTGTAAGTGCATTGGAAAACATCTTGGATCCTTGTAATTGAAGAAGTCCTTCAAAGATAGAGTACCAATTGACCATCACCTCGTACTGGTCGGCGTCCTGTTTGTTGTTCTGAAGGAACCGCACACACGCTTCCCAACCCAGTTGCCAGTTCTCATATTGATACGCGAGTTCCGCGAGGAACTTCGGTAGGAAATGGAAGACCAGTGTGGGCTTTAAGCTGAACTGGGCGTGAATCGGATAGCCAAGCGCGAAGGCATCTTTGAAGTACTTGAAGGCGGTGGCCCTGTCGCCCTCTAGGTAATAGTGTATACCGATGAAATAGAGAGCCTCAGGACGGCTCGGGTCCATCTTGTACGCCTCTTCGTAGGCATGTTTGCACTCCTCCCACGGGCGATTCAGCTTGAAATTGTACGTGCGGGCAAGCTCAAACCAGGAATCTACTGCCTCCTGGTCATGCCCCTTCAGAGCCGACGTCGCACGACGCTTGAACCAATAGGCGGCCTGTTCATACTCTTCCAATAGATTGTAGGTCTGAGCCAAGTAATAGTAGTGACGGGGATTTGTGGGGTCCTCTTTCAGCATGTCATGAAGTAGTTGTAGGTCATAACGCTTCCGATCCATCGTGCGTTTCTCCATGTAGTCCGCGCGATGGTCATGAATAGACGCAGCCTCCTTCGGAATGACGACATTCTCCTTATTGTTCGTATCCTGAATCACTTCGTGAATCGTGTAAATGTAGCGCAGACCGCGCTCGGACATGGTCACACGATTGGAATAATATTCGGTGTCATCGCTACGAATCAGCAAGGAATAGGAAGACGCAAACTGATCGCCACGAACGGTTGTCAAGAAGTCACGGAGGTCGCCTCGCATCGCATACGTATCGTCCAACATCAGAAGATACTTGCAATGCTTTCCCGCAAGGTCCAGACAGCGATTCCGACTCTCGCGGAAATTGATAAACGGCTCCTCGTACAAGGCGCCCTTCTTGTCCTTGAGAACACGACGAATCACGTCTTGTGTCCCATCCGTGGAACCCGTATCCAGAATCGTCCAGCGATCTATGATGGACAGATTCTCCGTGAGCACTTGTTCAAACATGGGGCCTGCATTCTTCACCATGATACACAGATGAATCAAGTTATCATAATAGAAATTGATATCCTCATCAAAATAATAACGGAATTTTTCCATAAACACGGACTGTTTGGAAACAGGAACATATAACACAAGATTCGTATTCATGATTGGGACACGATTGTATTCGGTGGAAGGGAGTTGTACTTCCTTATGACAAAGTATGTATGCATTCGGTGCAGCATTGGGTTTCCATCCAAGCAACTGATGAATGCGTTGATGATCATTGACATCAATCCAATTCTCCTTCGGAAAATAGTCCACAAAGATGGCGAGTGGTGGAATCATGGACGGTGGGGGACCTTCCTGGTGAAGATGAACATGGGTGGGTACATTCGGATCGGCAGATGCCTCCCCTGCTTGGAGCATGACATGTACCTGGTGATACGATTTGGCGCATTGAATGGGAACGAAACCACCTGCCGACCAATGGTACACAGCAAGTGTGGAAGACGGTTCCCCCTCTGCCAAGTCATTCAGAAGACCCACTATGCGCTCCAACTCCCCTACCTTTGGATAAATACGTAAATTGTTGTATTCAGTGTGGGGCCTCATGGTGAATTCTCCTGGTTTGACATGATAGTCTCGTTGATTGAGACGCAGAACTTCCATTTGATTGGAATGCGGATTCGTCCTTTAGACCGTTTTTGTTTTTAACAGTAGTGAAGAGAATGTATGGTTATGGATACGGTTACAATGGATGTCCACCTTCCCCCTGTCCCTCACCCTATCCTCCCATTCCAGGACCGTATGGGCCTACGGGTCCCTGTTGCACGGGGACAACAGGCGCTACTGGAACAACGGGACCAGTCGGCTTTACAGGGGACACAGGGCCCTGCTGTACAGGTGCAACGGGTCCTACAGGCACGACAGGACCGACGGGCACAACGGGCACAACGGGCCCGACAGGTGATACAGGCGCGACAGGAGTCACGGGTCCAGATGGTCCTGCCAATCCCACTGCCATTTGTTGGTCAGATTATTTGTACTGGAATGACCTAACATCGTTGTGGTCAGTCGGTTCTTCCGAAATTCACATTGGCTGCCAAGCGGGACAGGTTGCTCAGAACGTGAATGCGGTGGCGATCGGTCTGCAGGCAGGTCAAAATACTCAGGGCTCCGCCGCCATTGCTATTGGCTTCCAAGCGGGTCAGAATTCACAATGTACCAATGCGATTGCTATTGGTGTTACGGCAGGTCAAAATACTCAGGGCTCCGCCGCCATTGCCATTGGCTTCCAAGCGGGTCAGAATTCACAATTTACCCATGCGATTGCCATTGGTTTCAATTCGGGGCGCAATTCACAGCAATTTGGAGCAATCGCCATTGGAGAAACCGCAGGACAAAGTAGTCAGGGACTACGTGCCATTGCCATCGGCACACAAGCTGGTTTTATTAGTCAACAACAGAATGCCATTGCGATAGGAAACACGGCGGGTGCGGGTTCACAGGGCACGGGTGCGATTGCCATTGGTTCAGTTGCTGGTGCCAATAACCAAGGCACCTTCTGCATTGCTATCGGTGCAGGCACTGCTTTCGTCAACCAACCCCAACAATCTATCGTGGTTGATGCAACAAACAGTGGATTGAATGCCACAGCCACCAATCAACTCCACGTCAAACCCATTCGTGTGGTGACTCCTGTACCACCCACCTTCCGTCCACTGTGGTGGGACCAAGCTACAGGTGAAATCATCGCACAAGGACCGTAAGAGCCTTCATGCGACATGTTCCATGTTCTTTTTACAACGGACTCAATAGAATGTCCTATTGTCCACCCAATCAATATAATTTTGGTTCCAATGGTGGCTATTGTTTCCCTCCCAATGCACCGTGTCCTCCTACACCCTGCCTGCCCCAATATCCATTGATTGCAGTCATGACAGGTACAACGGGAAGCACGGGTGCTACGGGAGTCACAGGTGTCACGGGTGGTACAGGTCCCACGGGTCCGTGTTGTACCGGTCCCACAGGTTCACCCAGTGATGTGACAGGTCCAACAGGTATAGTAGGTGCTACCGGCTCTACTGGTCCATCTATTACGGGTCCTACGGGACCCACAGGAATAGATGGCTCCACGGGCGCGACAGGTCCCATAGGTCTACAGGGTGCGACAGGTCCCACAGGTCTACAGGGCCCGACAGGTGCGGATTCGCTCCAGCTCCTTCAAGCCGTCTGCTGGTCCAGTTACTTGTATTGGGATAGTCAACTCCCTACTCCCGCCTGGCAGGTTGATGCCAACGAAGTTCATCTTGGATGCAATGCAGGATTTACGAATCAGGGTCTCAATGGCGTTGCCATTGGAAATGCTGCTGGCTTTGATTCGCAGGGACCAAGTAGTGTTGCCATCGGTGACAATGCCGCCAATAACATCCAAGGCACACAGGCCATTGCCATTGGACTTCAAGCCGGCTTGGATAACCAGAGCGAAAACACCGTGGCCATGGGTACGCAAGCGGGTTACTACAACCAGGCACCTCGCGCGATTGCCATTGGCTTCCTCGCAGGTTATACTCTCCAAGGAACAGACTCCGTAGCCATTGGTGCCTATGCCGCAGGCGATCCCCTATTCGCTCAAGGTCCTAACTCGGTCGCGATTGGTGATCACGCCGCCGAAATCCTCCAAAGTGACCATGCCATCGCCATTGGTAGCAATGCCGCGGTTTCCTCTCAGAGTCAATATGCCGTCGCCATCGGCGGTCGTGCTGGTCACGATGGTCAAGGAGAGCGGGCCATCGCCATTGGCGAAGATGCGGGTTACTATACACAGGCCTCCTATGCCATTGCGATTGGAGCCCAAGCCGGCATTTCGCAACAGGGCGCTAGCGCCATCGCCATTGGAAACAATGCAGGCTCGACGACACAAGGTCCTCAGGCTGTTGCGATTGGCGTGAGCGCGGGACAAATTACGCAGGGACAGTGGGCAGTTGCCATTGGACTCTTGGCAGGAAACAATAGCCAGGGATTCTCTAGCATTGCAATTGGGCAAGGAGCGGGTCAGATTTTTCAACAGAGTTCCGCGATTGCGGTTGGTGTGAATGCGGGCGTCGTATCCCAGGGAATCAAGGCCATTGGGATAGGAAACCAGGCAGCCTACACGGGTCAGGGTCCACAGGCCATCGCCATCGGTCCCACTGCAGGATATTTTGAACAAAAGGCGAATGCGATTGCCGTCGGCTCCTACGCGGGTACGACCTCACAAAACGCGCAAGCCGTGGCCATCGGTACTTTGGCGGGCGCCTTTAGCCAGGGACAGAATTCGGTGGCGATTGGCTCCCTCGCGGGACAAACACTGCAACAATTTAACGCAGTCGCCATCGGCTCCGAAGCGGGTTTGGTGCAACAACAATCCTTCAGTGTGGCGATTGGAAACAAGGCGGGCAAGACCTACCAGAACGAGGCGAGCGTTGCCATCGGCCAAGCTGCGGGTGAAGTGTCGCAAGGCACCAATGCCATCGCCATCGGCCAGAGCGCGGGTAATTTGAATCAAGGTACGTATTCCATTGCGATTGGTGCCCTGGCAGGAAACGTGGCGCAAGAGCAGAAAACCATTATCATTAATGCATCGGGTGCGGCCCTCCTTGGTACGCCAGGTATCACCCAGGCCTGCTATGTGAATCCGATACGCAATGATGCCCCTCTCCCATTCGGATTACTTCAATACAATACAGGTACCTCGGAAATCACCTATACTACTAAAACTTTCGTGATTGACCACCCTCTTGATACGAGCAAGTACCTCGTCCACGCCTGTTTGGAGGGTCCTGAGGCAGGTGTGTACTACCGCGGTAAAGTGACCGTTCCTGCGGAAACGGGGTCCGTCCGTGTTCTTCTGCCCGCCTATGCGCAGTCCCTGGCGACGGACTTTACCGTGCATCTTACTCCTGTGTACAATGGTGTTGGTCATCGCACGTATGCCACGAGTGAAGTTGAAGATGGTGCGTTTACCGTGTACGGTCCTCCTGGCGTGGTCCATTGGTTGGTACACGGCCAGCGCCTTGCCATCGCGGTAGAGCCTGCCAAAAAGACGGTAAGAGTACAGGGCTCGGGCCCTTACCGATGGATTGCCTAGTGTTTCTTATATGGTATGGATACGTTTTCTAAAAACGGTACCATACGATTTGTTTATTTCCAATTGGCGAAACGGAAGTTGGTCTTCTGACGCTTGCTCGTTTGGGTGGTATTGTTGTTGCTGTTATTGTTATTGCGATTATTATTGCGGTTGTTATTATTGTTATTCATGGCAAAATGAAGTGGAACGGCAGGAGCAGCAGCGGCGGCAGCAGCAGAGGTAGCAGGGAGGGTTGCTGCCAGGCTCTTGACACTCAGGTTGCTCTTCTTCGGACGGAACGGATATTTTCGCGTATTGACGAGACGCTTCTTGGATTTACTGTACTCGTACATGGACTCCTCGGTGGGCATAAAACTCTGAAGGGTTTTGTATTCGGTGATGGGAGGTGGCAGAGGTGGCAGAGGCTTGTTGACAGTATTCTGAGTACGGGCAAACGGTGCTGCCACAGCAGACGCAGCAGCGGATTCATTCATTTGATTTGCTTCCCTGACACGCATCGCGGAAGTAAGTGCCACTAATTCGTTTGTGTGGAGTGCATGCTTCTCCTTTTCATATTTACGACGCTGTGCGTTGTTCATCAGATGCGGATTGCGTTGAATGTAGTGATGCATGGCGGCTACATTCTGGGACGTAGCAAACTCCGCCATGTTATTTTTCGCCGTCATGGTCACATTGTTGTTCTTGCTCTTGCTCTTACCCTTGACCTTATTATTCTTCTTTATGTTTATGTTATAAAGGCGATAAAAGGGAACATAGGAGTCCTTGGTATGAGCATATTCGGCATTCAGTATGCTGTTCACATTTGCATACATACGTTCCAGATTGGCAGATGAAACTCGGGAGGAATTGGGGGGCAGGCGTGCTTTGACGGTCGCATTCCGAATGTGCTTGCGGAGATTCTTCGCATTGAGGCGCTCCTGTAACTTCTCCTTTTGGGTCCAACCCTTTGCTTGTAATTCGGCGGCCTTCTTGGTAAAATCTGCATTTCGTATGTTTAGAAACGTCTTCTCCATTCTCTACTCTATACATACATAAAGGAGCATGGAGACTATCCCTCCAGTGTCAAGAATGTTTCTTTCCACGTCAGACCTAGCGCCCATGCCACGAGAGTCTATGCAGAGGCTTCGTGCCAAACGCGACGCACTCTGTCGCCAGGAAGAAGAGGCGCGTCGCCGCGCACATGTGTTGAATCTGGTACGCGAAATCTACCAACGAGCGACCATGATTGCAAGTGTGACGGATAGGACGCAGTATGTCTATCCGATTCGGAGTGCGGACGAGGGTCTGATTGCCGATGTCGTACAAGGTCTCCGTCCTCTGTTTCCTGGGTGTACTGTGTCGTCTACAACGCGGGGCGAAGGCGAAGGCGAAGGAATAGTCGTGGATTGGTCCTGAGTCTGAAAAAATTGA
>Ga0214921_10005457_pt1 | contig 17982 bp, 11 predicted proteins | sample LL1505_MetaG_FD_177992 | JGI IMG/M metagenome (GOLD analysis project Ga0214921, IMG submission 177992) | Freshwater microbial communities from Lake Lanier, Atlanta, Georgia, United States - LL-1505 | ecosystem: Environmental > Aquatic > Freshwater > Lake | place: USA: Georgia | collected...
AATTGGTACAAGAACCAATTAATCCTACTTGTATTTGCATTGGCCAACCATTTTTCTCAGCTTCCGCTTTTACTTGGCTAATTGGCGTTGCACGGTCTGGAGTAAATGGACCATTCAGGTGTGGCTCTAGCGTATTTAAGTCGATAGTAATTACTTCATCAAAATACATTTCTGGATTTGCATATACTTCAAGGTCACCATTCAAATGCGCTTTCACACTGTTTGCTAATTCTGCAACATCAGCGCGTCCTGTTGATTTTAAATAGCGCGCCATTGAATCATCATAACCAAATGTTGAAGTGGTTGCACCAACTTCTGCACCCATATTACAAATGGTTCCTTTACCAGTACAAGAAAGGCTTTCAGCACCATCGCCAAAGTATTCGATTACTTTATCAGTGCCACCCTTTACGGTTAAGATACCTGCAACTTTCAAGATAACATCTTTAGCAGATGCCCATCCATTTAACTTTCCTGTAAGTTTTACACCAATTAACTTTGGCATTTTTAATTCCCAAGCTAAACCAGCCATCACATCACAAGCATCAGCACCACCAACGCCAATGGCAATCATACCAAGTCCGCCAGCATTTACAGTATGCGAATCAGTTCCAATCATCATCCCACCAGGGAAAGCATAATTTTCTAAAACCACTTGATGGATTATACCTGCGCCTGGTTTCCAGAAACCAATGCCATATTTATTACTTACTGAAGTAAGAAAATCATACACTTCTTTATTTACATCAATGGCACGTGCCAAATCTTTTTCTGAATTTGTTTTTGCTGTAATCAAGTGGTCGCAATGTACCGTAGAAGGAACTGCTACTTTAGGACGACCCGCTTGCATGAATTGTAGCAAGGCCATTTGTGCTGTAGCATCTTGCATGGCTACACGGTCAGGATTAAAATCTACATACGAATTTCCACGCGCATATGCTGCTACTGGTAATGCATCGGCAAGATGCGAATACAAAATTTTTTCAGTTAATGTTAATGGTTTCCCAACTACTTTGCGCGCTGCGTCAATCTTTGCGCCCATTCCAGCATATAGCGCCGTAATCATTTCAATGTCGTAAGCCATGATATTTATCTAAAATTGTTTTTAATTTTTGAGTTGCGAATGTAGAAATTTATTTGCAAAAAAAATTGGATAATCTCAAAGCAAATTTGCTTATAAAATTCTTGTAAGATTGTGTAAATTCATTTAACACATAATATATGTTCAAACAATAAATATATTTACGCACAAAACAATTTAATTACATGAAATTTAATTACAAAATTATTGCATTTGCGTCAGCAATTTTTTTAAGCAATAGCATTGCTAAAGCACAAGTTAGTGAGGGTGGAACCCCGTTAGGTATCTCTCGAAATTTATCAATTAATGAAATCCCGGTTGTTCAAATGCCAGAAACACCAGTTGATGAATTAATTGCTGAAGACAAAATTAGAGATACTCAAAAGAGTTTACCCTACCGTTTTGGGTATAACCATTTTGTGAATTTGAATTTAGAAAATAGTGGTGTCTGGAAAACTCTTGCTGATGGTTCTAAATTATGGAGAGTAGCTATTGCAAGTGAAAATGCACAAACAATGAACTTAACTTTTGATAAATATAAATTACCTGAAGGTGCCAAGCTATTTGTTTATAGTGCTGATAAGTCTGAAATTATTGGTGCTTTCACCAAACGTAATAATCAAACAGATGGTTATTTGGGTTGTACTTTAGTTAAGGGAGAGTTATCTTACCTAGAGTATTATGAACCTGCACATCCTGAATTTAGCGGAGAACTTCAACTTTGGAGAGTAACACATGGATATAGGAGTTTGCGTAACTACGCCGAAAAATCATACGGACAAGCAGGTACATGTAACAACAATGTAAATTGCCCTATTGGTGTTGATTGGCAAGACCAAAAAAGGAGCGTAGCTTGTATTGTAGTTGGTGGAAATGAAAGTTGCACAGGCGCTTTGGTAAATGATGTTGCACAGGACGGAACACCCTATTTTCTTACAGCAAACCACTGCACAACTAATGGAACTGATAATGTAAGCACTTGGGTTTTTCGCTTTAATTGGGAAAGTGCAACATGTACAAATGCTAACGGACCAACAAATCAAACTGTTTCAGGGGCTACTTATAAAGCTAATAGTGCCATGTCTGATGTGGCATTGTTGCAACTTAATTCTGTACCTCCAGCTAGTTACAATGTGTATTATTCAGGTTGGTCAAATCTAGATATTCCTGCTGATTCACTTATTGGCATTCATCATCCAAGTGGCGATATAAAGAAAATTTCGTTTGCTCCGGGTGCAGCAATCTCAAGTGTTTATAGTTCTGCTATGTGTTGGCAAACTGCTGAATGGTTTGATGGTTTACAAAACGGTGCTACAGAACCTGGTTCTTCTGGTTCTCCATTGTTTGATACCCATCACAGAATAGTGGGACAATTATACGGTGGACCTTCTAATTGTAATTCAACAGCAGGACAACGTCATGATTTTTATGGAAAATTTTCTTCATCTTGGGACAGTGGTGCTACAGCTGCTACTAGATTAAAGGATTGGCTTGACCCACAAAATACTGGGGCTACTTTTGTTGATGGCATGAATGCGGTTGCACCAGTAGCAAATAATACAGGAATTGCTGGCATAGTTTCACCAACCAATGCAAATAATGATTGTGGATTAGAAATTACTCCAATTGTAACTCTTTTCAATTATGGTTCTAACTTAATAAATGCAGTTACTATAAAATATAAAATTGATGCAGGAACATTCACAACATTTAATTGGACTGGTTCTTTAGCTATTGGGGGTAGTGTTTCGGTGACCTTGCCTGCAATAACTTCTCCATCAGCAGGTGTTCATAATTTGACGGTTACAACTGATTTGCCAAACGGAACTACAGATGGAAATCCAAATAATGATTCTAATACCTCATCTTTTACAATTATTGATCCATCAAACTCAGTGGCGGTTCCTTTTGTGGATGACTTAACAATGACAGCATTCCCGGGCAATGGTTGGTCAATTTATAATCCCGACAATAACACAACTTGGGCATTTCAAACAACTACTATCTCAAACGCGCCTGGCTCAACGGGCAAATCGCTGCGTATCAGAAATAAGCAATCGGTTGCTGGACAAGTGGATTATGCCATAACGCCGTTTTATAATTTTGTTGGAAATGGGGCACCTTTATATATGAGTTTTTATCACTCTTATAGACAATTCAATACTACAAACGATTCTTTGATTATTGTTTATTCAAATGATTGTGCAAAGAACTGGATTAGATTAAAAGGATTTAGCGCTACTGACTTGGCTTTAAATAGTGGCGGAAATACAACATCAACATTAAGTTTTACTCCAAGTGCAGATAGTATGTGGGTTTCTGACACTATAAATATAGATGCTTTAGCTGGTTTACAAGGAGTACAATTTGCATTTATATGCAAATCTGATGCAGGTAATAGTTTATTCATTGATGCTATCAATATTCAAAACAACCCCTTGTCAGTAATAAATATTTCAGATGATTACAATGCTAGTATATTTCCAAATCCTGCAAGTGATATTTTGAATATTAATTTCAAAAAACAAGGTATATATACTGTGTCAGTTAAGAATATTCTTGGTGAAAATGTATTTGAAACGAAAACTAATAGCAGCCTGAAAATAGAAACTTCAAATTATTCTAAAGGAGTTTATTTTGTTGAAATCAAAGGGAATGGAACTAGACTAAACAAAAAAGTAATTATCAAATAATTGGTATATTAATAGATTTTAAAGGCTGTTTCAAGGTTATTTGAGACAGCCTTTTTTATTTTAAAACTGTTTTCTTACTTTTATTTCAATACCAAAAATTACATTTATTTATTTCGTTTGAAACTCATAATTTGAATAAGGTTCCAGCAATGGATTTTAATTTGCTTCATTAAAAAATTGTTTCATATGCTTTTTTACATATCATTGCTACATAGAAATTTGTAGTATTTGTAAATACAATGTCACTAATATCTGAGCAATTAAATGAGTTATCTTTAATTCAAGCCAAATTTGGCAACATATTTAAGCCTGAATTTTATAGAATTACAAATGAAAATGAAAAGCAGTTATTGGCTTATTTGATTAAAGCTAATCAGCAAATTCAAGTTTGTGACTTTATCAATGGTCAACTGCAAGAATATATCAAATACTTGAATCCGAGTATTAAGTTTACTAAGTTGGATTTGGAGAATGCTGTTAATGTGCACCTAAAAGGCACATCAATTCAAGATTATGGACTTTGGGTTTATTATCCATGGTCAAATAAATTGGTACATATTCTTGACGAACATGAATTTATTGAAGTTAGAACTAGTCGTAACCAATACAAAATAACAAGACAAGAGCGTGATGTTTTAGCCACAAAAAAAATTGGTGTTATTGGTTTGTCTGTTGGGCAATCGGTTTCTGTAACCTTAGCACAAGAGCGTATTTGTACAGAACTAAGATTGGCCGATTTTGATTCATTAGAACTTACTAACCTAAACAGAATTAGAACAGGCGTTCATAATCTTGGCTTGCCAAAAGTATACTCAGTAGCACGCGAAATTGCAGAAATAGATCCTTTCATAAAAGTTATTTGTTATCCAGAAGGGCTTACAGAGTCTAACATGGATGACTTTTTTACTGCAGGCGGAAACTTAGATTTAATGATTGAGGAATCGGATGGTTTTGATATAAAAATACTAAGTAGATACAAAGCACGCGAATTAAAAATTCCTGTTTTGATGGAGGCAAGTGACCGCTGTATGGTTGATGTAGAACGTTTTGACCTTGAACCAAATCGCGATATTTTACATGGGCTTGTAAACCATTTAGATATTGAAACATTAAAAACATTAAAAACTAACGAAGAAAAAATTCCATATATGTTGGATATTGTGGGTGCTGATACTATTAGTTTAAGAGCCAAAGCATCTATGTTAGAAATTGGTGAAACAATTAGCACTTGGCCTCAACTTGCATCTGCTGTTAACTTAGGTGGCGGAATTACTGCTGATGTTGCAAGAAGATTACTCTTGAATTATTTTACCGAATCGGGAAGGTATTATGTTGATATTGATCAATTGATTTGCAATAAAACTGTTTCAGAACCTAAGGATAATTTTGTTTTTAAAACCCATTTAGGCGAGCAGAAAATGAATGAAATTGAAAAGTTTATTCATGCTGATGCACTCAAAGAAAATAGCGATTCAATATTTATTGACGAAGAAACAATAGTTAAAATTGTCGGGGCAGCTTGTACTGCCCCTTCTGGTGGAAATTCGCAACCTTGGTTATGGTTAAGGAAAAACAAGAACTTATATTTAATTCAGGATGTTACACGAAGTTCTCCGCTTTTGGATTTTAATAATATTGCATCAAATATTGCTCTTGGTGCTGCAATTGAAAATGTTGTACTAACATCACAAAAGTTTGGTTACTCAATTCAAGTAAAATTATTTCCCGATGCAAATAATAAATTGATTGTTGCGGAATTTATATTTTATAAAAGCTCTTTTAATGCTACTTTTTTACAAAAGAACTATGCGCATGAATTGGCTGATTTTATTGGAATTAGAACCACAAATAGAAACATAGAAACAAGAATTGAAATAGAAGATAATAAGCTTGACTATATAAAAAATATTGCAACACAAATTGATGGTTGTAAACTTAAAATTATTACCAATCCAAAAATCATAAACGAATTAGGAAACATTGTTGCTGAAGTTGAAAGGATGCGCATTATGCATCCTGAAGGTCATAGAAATTTCTTGGATGAAATGCGTTGGACAAAAGAAGAGAATGAACTTAAACGAGATGGTGTAGATGTGGCAACTTGTGATTTAACCATTACCGAACTTACTGGTTTTAAAATGGCCAAAGACAAGGATGTGATTGATTTATTAGAAAATTGGAAGGGAGGAAAAGCATTTGAAAAATTATCACAAAAAAGCACTTCAAATGCTTCGGCAATGGGGTTAATTATGATGCCAACATGCAATGATGAATCATATATTAATGGAGGAAGAGCTGTGCAGAAAGTGTGGATAGCTGCAAACAAACTAGGTATTGCCTTTCAGCCTCAATCGCCATGTACTTTTCTGTTTTCAAGGTTAGTTCAAGGTAAAGCCGAAGGATTAAACCAAACAATGATTGAACGTTTACCAACACTTCACAAAAAGTTTAAGCAAATTTTAGAAATAGAAAATGATGATGTTTGTGAAGTTTTTTTATTTAGGCTTTTCGTTGGAAAAAAGTCTGTCGTAAAATCATTGCGACGAAATGTTGAAGATATGTATAAAAACTTAGATTAGTTAATGATAAAGATTCGCGCATATAGAGCCATTGATGAACCTGATACGTGCATTAGGTACGCACAAGAACACAGAAAAGTTCTTGAAGGTTTTAACTTGGCTAATATTACAACCAATAATTCCGATTGGGCTCATGATCCGTATACTTTTGTGGTAATTGCCGAATCTGAAAAAACCGGCAATATGTTGGGCGGAATTAGAATCAAAATTGCTGATGGTATAAACCCATTACCTGTTGAGGAAGCTGTGCATCATTTTGACCCTAAAATATCTGAAATTGTAGAGCACCATATCAAAAATGGCGGCACTGCCGAACTTTGTGGTTTATGGAATAGCAGAGAGGAAACTCCACAAATGGGTATAACTTTAATGCTTGTAATTTCTGGACTTTCTATTTCAAATCAATTGCCAATAAATTCTATTTTTACTATTGTTGCTTCTTACACTTTAAAAATTGCTTTGCAAGTTGGCTATAAAATAGAAAAGTCGGTGGGTAACAATGGCGAATTTGTTTACCCAAATTCTAATTTTGTTGCACGTGTATTAATTATGAATCCAGTTGAATTAGAGCATACCTATCAAAACTATAAACAACGTATTTTATTCTTAAGAAATAATTTGCTCACAGAAATTACAGAAAAAACTGCAAAGGGCGACGACATTTTAGTGAAGTATGATTTAAAATTAAACAACACCAAATTTTAAATGAAAAAAATGAAAAAATGAAAAAAAAAATTTTAACTTTTGTTTTAGGATTTATTCAAACCTTTATCTACTCCCAGGATATTGTTGTATTAGATAAATACAATAACAATGTTGTAATAGGTAAGCAACTTCAAATTTTAGAAGATAATAAAGACTCATTAACACCTGAAGCGGCTTTAAATTCAACTCATTATAAACCATCCAAAAATAGAGTACCAAATTTAGGATTTACCACGGGTTCTTTTTGGATAAAGTTTAAAATTTCTAATCAAACTAACGATTCAAATTATGTTATTCAGATAAATCAATCATTGCTTGATAAAGTTGATTTGTTTGAGTTTTCTGAAAGCGGCAAATTTATTGGTTCACAAATATCAGGTGAAGTAATTCCAATTTCTGAACGAAAATACAAAGACCAGTATTTCATTTTCGACTTAAAAATACCATTAAACAATGTACATTACTATTTGCTTAAAGTAAAAAGTGGAGAACAAATACTAATGCCAGTGCAGGTTTCAACTGTTTCAAATATTTTGGAACGAGACAGAAACAGAGACATTTTGTTTGGTATTTATTTCGGAATCATTTTGGTGATGATGGCTTATAACCTCTTTATTTATTTTACTGTTCGCGATAAAAGCTATTTATATTATGTTGTATATATTTTCTTTGTAGGTTTTACACAAGCTGTTTTAGAAGGATATTGCTTTAAATTTATTTGGTCAGATAATTTCTGGATTTCAAGCCGAAGCGTCTATTTTTCATCGGCATTGGTAAGTATTGCTTCTATTGTATTTTTAAAATTTTTCCTTCATACAAAGGAGTTTACTAGCAAAATTGACAAGCTAGCTAATTACCTAATTGCATTACTTCTTATTTGCATTGTTGTTAGTGCTTATAAAGTCAATAATGTTTCGCACCTACTTACGCAAGTAGGAATTGGACTGGTTTCTATATACATTTTTACAACATCGTTTATTATTTACCGACAGGGTTACCGTCCTGCAAAGTTTTTCTTTATTGCTTGGTTCTTATTGGTAATTGGCATATTTATTTTTGTTTTAAAAGATGCAGGTATTATTGAAGCGAATATATATACTACTTATACACTTCAATTTGGTTCGGCAATAGAGGTAGTAATGCTCTCACTTGCACTTGCCGACAGTATCAATATTCTTAAGAAAGAAAAAGAAGATTCACAGGCTGAAACATTATTCATGTTACAACAAAATGAACGACTTATTTTAGAACAAAATTTAGTGTTGGAGCAAAAGGTGCATGAACGCACAGTTGAATTAGAGGAAACAAACGAAGAATTAAATGCAACATTAAACAACCTAAAAGAAACCCAAGCACAATTAGTTGATGCCGAAAAAATGGCATCGTTAGGTCAATTAACTGCAGGAATTGCTCATGAAATAAACAACCCAATAAATTTTGTTGGAGCCAATGTAATGCCATTAAAAATGGACATTGAGGAGTTGTTGCAACTAATAAAGATGTATGAATCTGTAGAAATTAATGATGTAGATTTAGAACAAAAATTAAGTACTGCAAAAGCATTTCAACAGAAAATAGATTTAAGTTACTTGACTCAAGAAATGGTTATACTATTAATGGGAATTGAAGATGGTGCAAAGCGTACAGCAGAAATTGTACAAGGTCTTAAAAACTTTTCTCGATTAGATGAAACCGACCTTAAAATGGCAAACATAAACGAAGGTATCGAGTCAACACTTGTGCTGCTTACATACAATGTTCCATTCCAAAGTGATGTTGTTAAGAACCTGGCACCTGACATGCCACTCATTTATTGCTTGCCAGGAAAGCTAAACCAAGTGTTTATGAACTTATTTAGCAATGCACTGTATGCCTTGCAAAAAGTTGAAAGAGAGTTTAGAAAAGAGTTACGAATCACAACTTCATTTGATGATGAATATGTATATGTGCAAGTTGATGATGACGGACAAGGAATGACAAACGAAACGAAAAATAAAATATTTGAACCCTTTTTTACAACAAAAGATGTTGGCGAAGGCACTGGTTTAGGAATGTCGATAGTATATAAAATTATGGAAACCCATCAAGCAAAAATTGATGTAGAGTCAGAGTTTGGCGTGGGTACCAAAATAAAATTAACTTTAAAAAGAAAATTAACAATATAGGTTCTATACTTTATGTTAGAAGAAAAATTAAAAGTATTATATGTGGATGATGAGGAGAACAACCTAACTTCATTCAAAGCTTGGTTTCGAAAACAATATGATGTGTTTATAGCAAAGACCGTTGTTGAAGCCAATGAAATTCTCAAAACAAACAATATACATATTTTCATTGCCGACCAACGCATGCCTTTAACAACAGGCATTGAGTTTTTAAAGCAAACCATCGAAAATTTTCCTGATAGTATTAGACTATTGATAACAGGACAATCGGATATTGAAGTTGTAATACAAGCTATTAATCAAGGCCAAGTAAGCAAATACATTACTAAACCCTGGCAGTGGGATAAGTTGCAACAAGAGCTTGAAAATTGTGCACAAATTTATAATGCACGTATCGACATAAAAGACAAAAATAATCAACTACTAAAGCTGAACGAAGAGTTGAATAAATTTGTATATAGTCTTAGTCATGATGTTCGTTCCCCACTTACTACCATTATAGATATTGTAAACCTTTCCCGTCAAGAAAAGAATATTGAAAATCAATCTGAGTATTTTACGATGATTGAATCTTGTGTGAGCAGGTTAGACGTTTATCTTAAAAATATAATTGATTACTACAGAAGTTCAAGAACCGAAGATGTAAGTGTTGATATTGATTTTGTTTCACTCATCGATGAAGTAATTGAAGCACATAAGTTTCAGGATTTATCAATTGATTACCAAACTGATATCGACCAAAAAAGTATTTTTACAAGCGACTTGTTTCGTATAAAAATAATACTTAATAACTTGGTTTCAAATGCAGTTAAATATCAAAACCCTAATAACGAAAAGCACAACATTACTATTAAGGTTGTTGTAAGAGAAAAAGCTGCTCTTATTTCTGTAACCGATAATGGAATTGGCATCTTAAACGAAAATATTAAAGATATATTTCAATTGTTTTATCGTACCAACAATCCTAAAAATGCCAATGGAAGTGGTATAGGCTTATTTATAGTAAAAGAGGCTTTAGAAAAAATTAGAGGAAACATAAACGTTACTTCAACACCAATGGTTCGAACCTGTTTTGAGTTTTCTATTCCTAATAAAAGGTAATCTTCAATTACTTTTCTATTATCCTATTTTTCGCATTGTAATTGAAGATTGCAGCATGTATATTAGGCCGTAAAAACTTGCCAGATGAATTTGATGATAGCTTGTATTACTATACAGTCGGATTTTAACTAAAGGCCCTTGTCTACTTGCAGCATCACCATTGTAAAATGACAGAACTCTCCACAAAGTTGTTAGTTCCATTTTCATTTATAACTTCGCAGTAGCTTCTCAGTATAGAGCTTTAAAAGCCGCCCCATCACTTGGAAGTAAAACGATAATAACTTGATTATATGAATTTAACCATACAACAAAACCAAAAAGACGCGGTAATGTCTGAATTACATTTGGCTAATCTTGCATTTCAAAAAGTATATCCCGGCGATTTGCCCGACAGTCAGCCAGTGCACACTGTGTATGGTGGTGCTAATCTTTTCAAGAAAGACAGCATTGTAAAGATGGGTAAAGGCGCGCTAAAAAGTTTTGTAACCAACGCACCTCACTTTGGTGTGCTTGCTAATGTGTTGCAACTTTCGGGATGCGAGTCTTTGCCTAAAACAGAAGCACAAATAAAAGAATTGGAATCGCGCCTTGATGCCATTACAGATGAGCAACGCAAAAAGGAATTGGCCTGCTTGCCTTATACGGCATATAAAAAATTATAGCAAAACTAGAAATAGAGGCTTGTGAAGATTTTAGAATTGACTTTGAAGATGGATTCGGAAACAGACCCGATGATGAAGAATTACGTAGTCGCTCAATCTATAAAATATAAGTGGGTAGGAGAGTTAAGAATTAACTGAGTTTCTCTTCCTTCGCCACATAATCACCTAGCAAAAAAAAATGGTTCTAACTAAACTATTAAAAACCGAAAGTTCTATGAATGCAAGTAAAATAACAAATATAAACTATGTTCCTATGTGGTTAAATTTTATCATTTGACTAAACGCAACTTATATTCTATAAAAAACTAACATGCAAACCATCCATGAAATACTAAAACAATACTGGGGATTTGATGAATTCCGTTCTTTGCAAGAGGACATCATTAACAGTGTTCTAGATAAAAAGGATACGCTTGGTTTATTGCCAACTGGTGGCGGAAAATCAATATGTTTTCAAGTGCCTGCATTGGCCATGGATGGCATTTGTATTGTAGTTACGCCCCTCATTGCATTGATGAAAGACCAGATTGAAATCCTTCAATCAAAAGGTATCAAAGCGGTTGCAGTTTTTTCAGGAATGAGCAAAACAGAAATTGATTTTACCCTCGATAATTGCAGGTTTGGTAATGTTAAGTTCTTGTATTTATCGCCCGAAAGACTAAAAACAGAAATTGTAATTGAGCGTATAAAACGCATGAATGTAAACCTGCTAGTGATTGATGAAGCGCACTGCATTTCGCAATGGGGTTATGATTTCAGGCCATCTTATTTAGAGATAGGATTGTTCCGAAATGTGATACCAAATATACCTGTACTTGCATTAACAGCAACCGCTACAAAGCAAGTTGCAGATGATATTCAAGACAAACTATTATTCAAAACCAAACATTTATTTACTAAAAGTTTCGAACGAAAAAACGTAATTTATTATTCAATTGAAGAAGGAAATAAATTGCAACGCATAGTAACTATTTGTAACAAAATAAAGGGTTCGGGAATTATTTATGTGCGTAACCGCAAACGAACCAAAGAAATTGCAGAGTATTTAAAACGCCAACGAATATCGGCCGATTATTATCATGGCGGTTTAGAACAAGCCGACCGCGACAAGAAACAAAGTAATTGGAAAAAAAATATTACCAGGATAATTGTTTGCACAAATGCCTTTGGAATGGGTATTGACAAGCCCGATGTGCGGATTGTAATTCACATCGATTTACCTGATAGCATTGAAGCATATTTTCAGGAAGCGGGTAGGGCAGGGCGTGATGGTGAATTTTCGCATGCCATACTATTGTATGATGATGGCGACAAAACAGTTGCAAAAGAAAATTGGGTGATGTCATTTCCAGAAATGGATAAAATAAAACTCATCTATCAAGCTATAGCTAACTATTTGCAATTGGCTATTGGTAGTGGTTTAGATAGTTTTTTCGATTTTAATATTGAAGAATTTACGCAACAATATAAACTACAACCCATTTTAGTTTACAGCTGTTTGCAAGTATTAGAGAAAGAAGGATTTATCATTTTCAATAAAGAAAAAATACTTCCAACACGACTTAAAATTTTAGTTAGTAATATTGAATACTATAATTTCGAACTCAAAAATCCAAAATATGAGGAGTTGATGAAAACTATACTTCGTAGCTATAACGGTGCTTTTGAGAGTTACATCAAAATAAATGAATATGAAATTGCCCGTAACTCAAAATACAAGGTTGAAAAAGTAATTGAGTATTTGAATACACTACATCAATTAAAAATGGTGGATTATTTGCCGCAATCAAAGTCAACACAAATTATATTTACACAAGCACGTGTTGATGCACAGAAATTAAGTTTTGCTGCAAACTCTTACCAATGGCGCAAGTCTCAAGCCGAACAAAGAGTGAATGCAATGATTGATTATACCTATACAAAAAGTAAATGTCGTTCAGTACAACTGCTGCAATACTTTGGTGAGGAAGGAAATGCTTGTGGTTATTGCGATGTGTGCATAGAAATGAAGAAGAAAGATTTGTCAGAATCTGAATTTGAAAGTATCAAAACTGAGATTATTTCATACCTAAGCCTACAACCACGCAATATTGATTTTCTTTTGCAGCACATCATAGAATTTAGTTCGCACAAAACATTTCATGTAATACAAATTCTGTTAGATGAAAAATTTATTAACTATGATATGCAAATGAATTTAGTGCTAGAACAAATTAGCTAGACGATTGAAATATTATAATCATTGATATTTTTTTGCAACTAAAAAATATTTGTAGATTTTTTTTGAATGTTTGAAATAAATAATATGTTTGCAATGTAAATTCGACTTAAGAAGTTTTTTCATAGATAGGTTTTTGGTGCAGAAACGCAATCACATCGGTGGTTGCGTTTTTGTTTTATGTACTCCCAAGCTTTTCTAAATCTATTCTTTCTAAAAATCGCAGAAGTTGCATTGACGTTTAATGTTTAGAAATTGAAAGTTAAGTTTACTTGTATGAAATACTGTTATTTATGTCTGAACCAGCAATCATATCTTTCGTTTTCATATTGTTTAAACACGGTATTTACTGGTGCTCCACTAATTATGTGTTGGTTATATTTTGTACGTGCCAAATAATTGAATGCACCCATATCTCCTGTATATGCAGTTTTATTTTGGCTATTAGCAAGTTGGTGAATTGAACAAAGTTGTTTCAAAAAATCGAAAAATATAGTAGCGCTACCTCCAATAATTCCGCAATTTAACAAGGTCTTATCTGCAAAGGTATTTTCATATGCTGCATAATCTGGAATATTTTTTCGTAAATTTTCAGCATGGGAAATCATCCAATCGTTATGCAATATTTTGGGTTCGTCGCCACAAAAAAGTGCAAATGGATTTTGAATAAAAAGAGGATCCATAAATGGGTTGTTAACCAACACAACATCTGTAACATCAGTAATAAAAATCCCATTTATTTGTTGAATGTGATGCTGTAAAAAATTACGGTAAACAAAATAACGAAATACGTTTGGATTGAATTGTGGGTTATGCACTATTTTGACAAATGAAATAAAGTCATTTTCAAAAGATTTACAAGTCTCTTCAGAAAAATTATTATGAAAAATAACACCCTTTATTTTTGCTGCAGTAATGGAGTCTGCCCAGTCTTTAACCAATTCATAGTTATCGCTAGTAAGCATCATGTTACGGTTTACATCATACACTCCGGTGATGTGACAGGCCATTACTAGATTTGTTTTTGGCGGAAATAGAGGCTGCTCAAAAGCCATTTTTAAGCATAGTTTAAATTGGCTTTTTTGATGGTGGCACAAATACTATTAGGAATATTTCGGTGGTAAACATAGGTACGCAAGTCTAGTTTTTTAACACGAAATAGTCTAGTTGCTTGTTCGTAAAAATCAGCATCAGCTGCGAAACCTGTTTTGAAATCAATGCTGGTAAATACTTTTTTGCGTCCGAATAAGGTACCGAACAATATAACTTCATCTAAGTGTATGAGTTTTGTTTGGTCGTTTTTATCGGGCACATAATAATCGTTTTCGTTATCAACTATTGTTTCAGTGTTTGAGCAAATTAAGTCCAGTTCATTAATTTCACGCAAGCAAGTGCTCAAATGATTAGGTTTGTATTCGTCGTCGCTATCAATTATAGTAATGTATTCGCCCAAGCTATATAAAACACCGCGGTTAACTGATTCGGATTGACCACGATTGCTATGGCGGATATAGCTGATTTTATCTTCGAACTTCTCCACGTAATTCATTAAATCTTCTCTGTTATTTTCCTTGCTACCATCGTCAATAATAATCAGCTCAAAATTCTGGAAATCTTGACTCAGCACCGAGTCAATAGCTCTTTTTGTGTACAATAAATTGGTGTTAAAAACAGTCATTAACACGGAGACTTTAAAAGGTTTCGACATAATTTTATCGTGCACACGTAAATTTGGCGCAATGATATAAATTTCTAGTTATAAATTTGTAAGTAAATCAAAATTAGGATAGAACTGCTGAAATTGTAATACTAACGCCTGTAAATAGCTCTCTGATTGTCTTTGGTGTTCCGTCTATTTTTTTCATTGTATCATTTTTTTAGTATTGGCTCAAAATATGAATTATTTCTCTGTGCATTGAAAAAAAATAGCTCTTTTTATTTTGCGAAGGTTAGTTTTTCTGTAGTGTTCAAAAGTAAATGTGCCAAACATACTGCTTGCTAAATTTGATTAAAAAATGCGGGTAGGCAAAAAACAATTAAAGACGAAGCGAAGATTTGTCGGTTTTGTAATTATACCTTTGAATAAATACTCCGAAAATTAAAGTTATGGACTAAATGTGGCCTAAATACCTTAAACAAAATCCGCAACTGTGATTAGCAATTGCGGATTATTCATTTTTGTGCGGATGAAGGGACTCGAACCCCCACGCCTCTCAGCGCCAGATCCTAAGTCTGGTGCGGCTACCAATTACGCCACATCCGCATTAGGAGGCGCAAATGTAATTGTATTTTGATAAAACACAAATTAATCAACGCATTTGCGCTTGTTTTATACTTATTCTTTCAATCATTTTTTGATACAGCGCTCCCAAACTGTCTGGCTTATGAGAGAAATAGGAAATAGATTGTTTTAAATCTTCCTCGTTACTGTTGTACTTCATTAATATTTTATTTCTAGTTGCAACCATATTAACAGTGTCCGCAGGGTTTAAATATCCTAATGTTTTGGCTGTTGATAAGAAATGTAGCTCAATTAAAATATTACAAAGTGTTGAAGAGTCAATCTTGTTTTTTTCATTGTTGCCAGCATTGTTGCAAGAAAAAAAAATGAGTAGAAAAAAAATGAAAATTTTATTCATTAAAAAAGTAGCTTTGTAGGGTACAATTTTAGAAATTAAATGCGATTAGTTTTAATTATTCCATTGTTTTTTTTGTCAACTCACTTCTTTGCTCAAGCGGGCAAAAACGTAAGCTATACCCAAAATGATAAAGTATCCACCCTTTTTAATCGTTATGTTGAGGAGTGTAGGCAAAAACAAACCACCAGCGGATACCGAGTGCAATTGCATTTTGGCAACGACCGTGATAAAGCCCGCGACATAAAAAGTAAATTTTTAAATCAGCACCAAACTGTTGCCGCTTATGAAAGTTATCAGCAACCAAATTTTAGAATTAGAGTTGGAGATTTTAGAACTAGAATTGAAGCCCTAAAATATTTGAAAAATTTAAAAAACGAATTTCCAAGTGCATTTGTTGTAACTGATGAGATTAAGTTTCCCAGTTTAGATAACGAATAAGTAATTCTGCTTTTATTAGTTTAAAAAATAAATAAAACTATGGGCTTTCGGCTTCTAAAATTATTAAGCATACTGATTACGATTATTTACACAGATTTCTTCACTTGAAAAAAGCAATACGCTTTGGTACTTTGCAGACTTTCAATCTGCCAAACTAATACTATCGACTTTTAGTCAATAGTGTTTTATTTTATCTTCCCAAATGTATCATCAGCACCGAAATATCGCTAGGTGTAATGCCGCTAATGCGTGATGCTTGACCTAAAGTAAGGGGTTTTATTTTAGTGAGCTTGTCTTTTGCTTCAGCAGAAAGTGAAACTATATTTTTATAATCAAACTCATCTTTTATGGCAACGTATTCCAAACGTGTTTGCTTTTCGGCAAACTCTCTTTCTTTGTCTATATAACCTTCGTACTTCATCAATATTTCAGCTGCCTCTAATGTTTCTTCATCATACAAACCTAAATCAGTAGCAACTTCTTCAATTGTATTAGTGAATTCTTTTATATTTAAATTTGGACGTGCTAAAATACCAAATGCCTTTACTTTCTGTACGATAGGAGCAGAGTCTAACTCTCCTAGTCTTAAATTGAAATCTTCGGGTGCAATACTTTTATTTTTGAAATACTTAATTATTTCAGCAGTATTCTTTATTTTTTCTTGCACACGTTCAAGTCTCTCTCTAGATGCCAAACCAAGTTCGTGCGATTTTGGTGTAAGGCGCACATCTGCATTGTCTTGTCTTAATAATATTCTGTACTCGGCACGTGAGGTAAACATACGATATGGTTCATCTGTACCTTTTGTTACCAGGTCGTCAATCAATACACCAATGTATGCTTCGCTGCGAGAAAGGATAAGTGGCGAACGTTCGTTTATTTTTAAATGTGCATTGATACCTGCCATCATTCCTTGGCAAGCTGCCTCTTCGTAACCTGTAGTTCCATTTATCTGACCAGCAAAATATAAATTATCTACCAACTTAGTTTTTAAAGTTAAATCAAGTTGTGTTGGCGGAAAGTAATCATATTCTATGGCGTATCCTGGTCTGAACATTTTTGCTTTTTCAAATCCTGGAATCAATTGCATGGCTTTTATTTGAACATCTTCGGGCAAAGAAGTTGAGAATCCGTTCAAGTAAATTTCGCAGGTGTTCCAACCTTCTGGTTCTACAAATAACTGATGACGGTTACGTTCTGCAAAGCGAGTTATTTTATCTTCAATACTTGGGCAATACCTGGGGCCTAAACCTTGTATGCGTCCAGCAAACATTGGAGATTTTTCAAAGCCTGTTCTTAAAATTTCATGTACATCATCGTTAGTATAGGTTACCCAACAAGAGCGTTGTTCGGTTAAGGGTTTTGTATCGCTATAACTAAATTTACTTGGGTTTTCATCGCCAAGTTGTTCTTCCATTTTTGAGTAATCAAGGCTTCTTCCATCAACACGTGGCGGCGTTCCAGTTTTCATGCGGCCAGCTTCGAAACCAAGTTGCACCAATTGCTCGGTAATACCAGTTGCAGCTTTTTCGCCGGTGCGGCCACCACCAAATTGTTTTTCGCCAATGTGAATAATTCCGTTTAAAAAAGTTCCGTTGGTAAGTACTACTGCTTTACTATTAAATTCTAATCCCATTGATGTAACTACACCACAAACAGTTTCGTTTTTCACTATCAATGATGAAACCATGTCTTGCCAAA
>Ga0214921_10005458_pt1 | contig 17981 bp, 18 predicted proteins | sample LL1505_MetaG_FD_177992 | JGI IMG/M metagenome (GOLD analysis project Ga0214921, IMG submission 177992) | Freshwater microbial communities from Lake Lanier, Atlanta, Georgia, United States - LL-1505 | ecosystem: Environmental > Aquatic > Freshwater > Lake | place: USA: Georgia | collected...
GCCGGGCCAATAAGCCGCCAGCGCGGTCTGCCTTGAAGAAGTCTTTGCCCGACCAGGCGCCTCCGCCGATAGGGACGCGTGGTCCGTAGGCGTCTGCGACGAGCTTTTTGCCTGAAAGTCCGTTATCGCCTTCGGGTCCACCGACTTCAAATGCGCCGGCGCCATTTACGGTCATCGGATCGGGCAACTCGGGTGAAAGCCCCGGATTGTGATCACGTCTCCATCATTCGAAAGGCCCTCGCCGTCGTTCGCCCGCAGTTTCGGCTGGATTTCCACGAGGGGATTCATGGGGTGCCGCACTGGGCTCGCGTCTGGCACCACGGCCGCGCGCTCGCTGCGTCGCTCGACGTCAACCCAGCGGTCCTAGCGTGGTTTGCCTTCTTGCATGATAGCCAGCGCCATAACGACCGTCGCGACCCCGAGCACGGTGACCGGGCGGCAGATTTCGCAGTCGGGTTGCGCCGCGAGGGTGTGATCGTCGAACTCAATGATCTTGAGTTTGAGCAACTGTGCGAAGCCATGCGTTTGCACAGTGACGGGCATACCGAGAGCGAGCCCGCGATCATCGCCTGCTGGGATGCCGATCGACTTGACCTAGGCCGAGTCAGGATTAATCCCGATCCCAAAAGGCTCTGTACTGCCCATGGACGTAATCCGGCAACGATCATCGCCGCGGTCAGGATGTCGGACGGGCGACGTCGCTCGGGCTGATCAGATTGAGCCTCACTGATTAGGCTCACTGGGTTCAACTGCATTCTGGATTGCGCGCTGCATCCGTCGCAGACGCTCTGCCCGTCGACAACGCGCGGGCGACTGAGTAGCTCGAATCGTCACGACGCCGAGTTGGCGAAGCTCTGCACTTGCCCACCCCGAATCGATAACGCAACTAATTTTGACCGTCGGTAGCGACGCGATCGGAAACAGCGCGCCAACCTGAATTGCAAGGAGGAGGGTGGCGATCATTGGAGAAGTTCGTGTGCAGCATCCGACTTCATTGCCGTGTCGCCGATTCTTCGGCGGTGAGCTCTTCGTGGATTTGTGCGGCCGTCACCCCCGCAAAGATCAACTTGCCGAGGTGCGGCATCCAGAACTTCATCGCGTAGTAGCCGTTGCGGTAAAGGTTCTTCAGAACCTCGATGCCGGGCTCGCAGCCTTCCACATCAATCAGCGCCCGATACTGCAGGTGATTGGAGACGATCGCCATGCGACCGACCCTCTGCCGTTGGTTGATCTGGTTGACGAGTCGAAGCGCTTCGATGGTTCGGTCCTCTGGGATAAAGAGCGGGTTATAGAGCGTCAGGCTCAGGTACTGGGGCCCTTCCTCGGCGACCACATAGAGTCGGTAGTCGGTGCCATCGATCGGGACGTGTGTTTTGAGGTATCCGGTCTGGTCCTCGGCGTCGTAGACGACATCGATGCCCCATTCGACATCCGTGATCCAGCCCCGCACCAGGTCCGTGAGCTTGGTGGACGCAGGTGGCGTGGTCTCAGGGGCCGCTACGTCCGGCGCTTCATTCGCAGGGTCGGTAGTGACTTCAGCCCGGGCGGTTAGGGCCTCTGGCTTTGCGGACTTCTTTCTCATGGGAATTCGCTTGACGAAGATGCCGCTTACCGGCGGGTTCGTGAGGTAGACGTAGCGCATGGGACGCTCGGCTTTGATCGTGATCGGCAAGCCAGATTGACAGGGGCCGAGCTCACCACGCGAGCTTAGCGGGTGAGAAAACAGATTTCGATCGGTGGACTGATCGAGGTTGAAAAAGGATCGGCTAACGTCTACGAAGACCTCGGCCTGCCCGATGCTGCTGAGATGCAGGTCAAGGCGGTTCTTGCCGCCAAGATCGGCGAGATCATCAAGAACCGCCACCTCAGCCAGACTCAGGCCTCGGAGATTCTTGGTATCCCGCAGCCCAAACTCTCTGGCATGCTGCGCGGCCAATTCCGGGGTATCAGCGAAGCCAAGATGCTTGAGTGCATGAATCGGCTGGGCAGGGATGTCGAGATTGTGGTTCGTAAGCCCTCGCGGTCACGCGCTACCGGACAAACGCGAGTCGTCTTCGCTTAAGCAGTGGCTTTCGTTCACACAAGACCGATTCTCAGGGACATCGAAGGTACATGACTTGATAACGGCCAACTCAATTCAGGTTGGTGGGTCCTCCGCAGCACTTTTTGAATTTCTTTCCGCTACCGCAAGGGAAAGCTTCGTTCCGACCGACCTCGGGCTGCAAGGCCTTGGCAACTGTGCGCTTATAAGAGGATGCGTTCGAGCTCCTGGAGTTCTTCGTCGGAAAGGGGCTCTGCGAGATCGGCCATAGTTCGCGGCTCAGATTGAAGACTTGAGCCGGAAAATAACCCTTGCGTTGGAGATTTTAGCGAGTAGCAGCTACGCCGTCTTCCGTGTGGAGTCGATTGAGCACCGCTAAGGCCTTCTGCACATCCCGGGTGGCCGTCATGGCGCGGAAATGGTTCTACGTGTCCCACGCGGTCAGCGCGTGGGCGTTCAGCTGCTCCCCGAGCTATTCATGGACAAGCCACGGCTTTGCGCGAGCGTAAGCACCCGCAAAGTTCCTAAGCGCAATTCACCGCCACGCAGATCCCGCAAGTGGGTGACGATCGCCTGCGCACTCAGTACCTCAGGCCATTGGAACTGGGTATGGTCATAATCCGGTGATTGGCATTGCCGCGACACGACTTCTCATTCGGTGAAACAACTAGTCTCAACGGCCATTGAAACTCGACTTGAGCGCTTTCGTCAGGAAAGCCGTATTCAAGCAGGGTCTTTGATCACCACAGTCTTTGGCGACGCAATTCTGCCCCGCGGCGGGCGTGTTTCGTTGGGTAGCCTCATCCAGTTGTTGCAGCCCTTGGGTGTCAACGAACGCCTCGTGCGCACGGCCGTTTACCGTCTGGTAAAAAAAGAGTGGTTACAGTCTGAGGCTTTGGGCCGAAAAACCGACTACATGCTTACCCCCTCGGGGCGCAGCCGGTTCGACGAGGCATCCCGTCAAATATATGCGACCGACATCCCAGGCTGGGATAGGAGATGGCGCCTTGTCCTGATTGTGGCGGAGCTTGATGCCCGCTTGCGGGAGCAATTGCGCCGTGCGCTCTTTTGGCACGGGTTTGGCGAAACTGCGACAGGCAGTTTTGTGCACCCAACCGCTGATCTGGAAAAGGTGATGGAGAGTCTGGCGTCAGAGGGACTCGACCGGGTGCTGACCAGTCTGATGCCGATGGTGGCGGTCAATTCTCGTACGGCGCACTGTGCAACAGACAGCGAGATGGTGCAAACAGCCTGGAACCTCAGTGACCTCGCGCTGTCTTACGAAAGTTTCTTGCAGAAGTACGAGCCTATCCGAGATGCGCTACTCGAGAGAGGGCCTGATGATGTATCGGAAGAGAATGCCTTTCTTGTACGCACCCTGCTGATACACGATGTGCGCCGATTGCTCCTGCGTGACCCTCAACTGCCTGAAAGTCTATTGCCCGCCGCCTGGCCAGGAAGTAGTGCTCGGCTGATGTGCCGGGATCTGTATCGCAAACTCTTGCCATTGTCAGAGAGGCATCTGAACGCAACGGTTCGGCTCTCCAACGGTGCAGTGCCCAACGCATCGCACGCGCTATTCACTCGATTTGAGTTTGGCATGGATTTAAAACCGGTTGCCTAGTGTGAGGCTTGAATGGGCGGCCCTTGGAGTCTGCCATCCACCTTGTCAGAACGTTTGGGCTTGTCGCGGAAAGTGATTCACAGCCAGCGAGTTTTTCACGAAGTCGGTGTCTCTTAGAGGCTAGCGATGTCAGTCTTATTCATTTCCGGTCACTGAGTTAATCTGCCTTCCTTACGGGGAGTTACGGGTCGATTGTTACGATTCTGAGCCGGTGAAGCGCCTGCTGGGATGTAAGTGTAAACCCTGATTTGATACAAAAAAATCCATAATCTTGGTAATCACGTATCTTTTATGTTTGACGTGATGAATTGTTGATGTCAGTATTTTGGAAAAATAAACCACCCAGAGCCGTAGCGCAGTAAAAGCGGGGTGAAGACCAAGGAGATGTCTGTGTCTAACCAGCAGGGGTCGAGTCATCGCCGCTATGACAGTCGGTTGAGCGCCTGATGCTTGCGCAGTTCCTGCAATTTCTTTTCTCGGGCATCACGGTAGGTTCTACCTACGCGCTGGCCGCACTGGGTTTTACGCTGATCTATAACGCCAGCCATGTGATCAATTTTGCACAGGGTGAATTCATCATGTTGGGCGGCATGCTGGCCGTGTACTTCACTCATTCGGGTCTTCCCCTGCTGCTGGCTTTGGTTCTGGCGATTGCACTTCCAGCCATCGTTGGTTTGGTCATGGAAAAAGTGGCCATTGAGCCAGTCAAAGGCGCGGAGCCAGTCACGTTAATCATTATCACGATCGGGGCCTCGCTGGTGTTGCGCGGTCTGGTGCAGATCTGGCTGGGCAAGGGAACTTTCAGTCTGCCGGCTTTCTCGGGAGAACAGCCCTTACACGTTCTGGGGGCTACTTTGATGCCCCAAAGTCTGTGGGTCCTCGGTGTCACGGCCGTCGTTGTCTGCTGCCTTTGGTATTTCTTTGCCCGCACGTTGCTGGGCAAGGCCATGTTGGCCACTTCATGCAACCGGGTTGCAGCAGAGTTGGTGGGTATTAACACCGACGGCGTTCTGTTTCTGAGCTTCGCCATGTCAGCCGCCCTGGGCGCGCTCGGCGGAATTCTGGTGACACCCATTACGCTCACGTCCTACGACGCCGGCATCATGCTCGGCCTGAAGGGTTTCGTGGGTGCTGTTCTGGGCGGTCTGGGAAGCGGTCTCGGTGCGGTGATCGGCGGCCTGATGGTAGGTGTGCTAGAGGCCATGGGCGCCGGTTACATCTCGTCCTCTTACAAGGATGCGATGCCCTTTGTGCTGATCCTCCTGATTCTCTTCTTTCGGCCAAGCGGCGTCTTCGGTGGCAAGACTACCGATCGGGTCTGACCTCATGGATAAACATCCCTATCGTGGTCTGTATCTGATTGCTGCCGTGTTGCTTGTCTTGCCGCTGGTGCTACCCAACAGCTTTTACGTGGACCTGGCTATTCGCATGGTGATCAATGCCGTCATTGTGCTGGGGCTAAACCTGCTGATCGGCTTCGCCGGTCAGATCAGCCTGGGTCATGCTGGCTTCATCGGTATTGGTGCCTACGCATCGGCCGTTTTACCCACGCATTTCGGCTGGCATCCAATGTTGGCGGTGATAGCAGGAGCCCTGGCGGCAGGTGTGTTGGCTGCCATGCTGGCCCGTCCAATCTTCCGCCTCAGGGGGCATTACCTGGCCATGGCGACCTTGGGTCTGGGCATCATCATCAACATTATCGTGCGCAACGAAGCCACCTTGACAGGGGGCCCTGACGGGATGCCCGTGCCCGCCATGTCGTTGGGCAGTTTTGAAGTCTCGGGCGACATGCATTGGTACTGGATCGCCGCCAGCCTGCTTTGTTTCAGCGTGTGGGCGTCGATCAACATCATCGATTCGCCCTTTGGACGTGCCCTGCGGGCCTTGCATGGCTCGGAGATCGCATCCAAGGTGGTGGGTGTGCACGTCGTGCGATACAAGGTCAGCGTGTTTGTCATGTCGGCCACGTTTGCCAGCATCATGGGTAGCGTCACGGCGCTGTATGTGGGTTTTGTCACTCCCAACCTGGCGGACTTTTTCCACTCGATCGAGCTGGTCACAATGGTCGTGATTGGTGGGATGGGATCTATCTACGGGTCAGTCCTTGGGGCCGTCTTGCTCACCTCCTTGCCGCAAGCACTGGCCACCTTTGAGGGTTGGGAGACCGTGGTTTTCGGCGCAATCCTCATGCTTTGCATGATCTTTCTGCCCAAGGGGCTGGTTCCTACGCTGGCCAGTCGTTTCGGGAAGGTTGACTGAACATGGCACTGCTCGAGGTTCGGGACCTCTCCATTCAGTTTGGCGGCGTCAAAGCGGTTCAGGATGTTTCCTTCAGCATCGATGCTGGGATTGTCTATGCCGTCATTGGCCCAAACGGCGCAGGTAAGACCACCCTGTTCAACCTCATTACGGGCATATACAAGCCAAGCTCTGGCAGCATCGTATTGGAGGGGCAAAATATTGCGGGCAAATCGCCCGATGTGCTGGCGCAGCGGGGCGTGGCCCGGACCTTTCAGAACTTGCAAGTCTGCATGAACATGAGCGCCGTTGAGAACGTGATGGTCGGCGCCCATTTGCGGTTGGACCGCAACTTGTTCAAGGCAGCCCTACGTTGGCCCTCAGTCCAATCTCGCGACCGTGAACTGCATACCGAGGCCGTTGCGCTGATGCGTTTCGTGGGGCTGGATGCATACGTCACAGTCCGCGCGGACAGCATGCCCTATGGCGCCTTGAAGCGTCTGGAAATTGCCCGGGCGCTCGCGATGAAGCCGCGCCTGCTTTTTCTGGATGAGCCTGCGGCAGGCCTCAACCCCAAGGAAACGACTGAGGTGGACGCACTGATCCGGAAGGTTGCCGACACCGGGGTGACCGTCGTTTTGGTCGAGCACGATATGAAGATGGTAATGAACCTGTCCGATCGAATTCTGGTGCTGGACTACGGACGAAAGCTGGCCGAAGGCACGGCAGCTGACGTGCGGCGCAACCCCGATGTCATTGCCGCCTACTTGGGCGCACACGCCTGAGCAGCATGGGTAGTCTGCCGGTCACTGCCACAACAGCACCAAAGCCGGTGCTGCTAGATGTCCAAGGGCTTGAGAGCTGCTACGGTCGCATCAAGGCGCTCAAGGGCATCACACTCGAAGTGCGACGCGGCGAAACCGTTGCCCTGGTGGGTGCCAATGGGGCCGGCAAGACGACCTTCCTGCGCGCCCTATCGGGCGTTCAATCGATTAACGCGGGGAAAATCCTCTTTGAGGGAGAGGATATTAGCGGGCTGCGCTCTGACAGACGAATGCGCCTCGGCATTTGTCAAAGTCCCGAAGGTCGTCAGGTTTTCGGGCCACTCTCGATCGAAGACAACCTACGTCTGGGCGCCTACACCCAGCCCAAGCAACAGGTGGCCGGGGACATGGAGAAGATTTTTGCCATGTTTCCGATCTTGAAGGAGAAGCGAGCTCTACCAGCCGGCACTCTGTCCGGCGGGCAACAGCAGATGTTGGCCATAGGCCGCGCCCTCATGGGACGCCCACGCCTGCTGCTGCTGGACGAGCCATCGATGGGGCTGGCACCGCTACTGGTGGAAGAGGTATTCAAGGTCATCAAGACTCTCAAAGCTCAGGGGATGACGATCCTGCTGGTTGAGCAAAACGCGATCGCAGCGCTATCCATCGCCGACCGTGGCTACGTACTGGAAACCGGTGCGGTGACGCTTACAGGGACTGGAGAAGCCCTCATTAACAACGAACAAGTGCGTGCGGCCTACCTCGGCATCTAATGCCGTACCGAACCAGCCAATTTCAAAACAGATGACTCAAAACGACCCCATAACCCAAGCCGTTGTTGCCCAACGCTTTAGCGTGATCCAGCGCCCCCAACCCCACTGAGGATCGTCATGGACTACCAGTGCATTCGATTTGAAGTTTCCGACAGCGTCGCCCGACTGACGCTGAATCGTCCTGACAAGCTCAATAGCTTCACCAGTGCCATGCACGTCGAATTGCGCGACGCGCTCGACAGCATCCAGGTCGATAGGACCATCCGCGTACTAGTTGTTAGCGGTGCCGGCCGTGCCTTCTGTGCAGGGCAGGACCTGGCCGACCCGGACATGGCCATGGGTGACACGGCGCCCGATATTGGTAATGTGGTGGAGCAAAACTACAAACCGCTCATATTGCGTTTGCAAAACCTACGTGTCCCCACTGTGGCCATGGTCAACGGTGTCGCCGCTGGCGCAGGCGCCAGCCTTGCATTGGCCTGCGATTTGGCGATTGCCGGCAGATCGGCTTCCTTCTTGCAGGCGTTCAGCAAAATCGGCCTCATCCCCGATACGGGTGGCACCTGGTTTTTGCCACAGCGGGTGGGCATGGCGCGCGCCATGGGGTTGGCCTTGTTGGCCGACAAACTGACCGCTGAAAAAGCCGCCGAATGGGGTTTGATCTGGCAAGTGGTTGAAGACAATGAACTCGCCTCGACAGTGGACAAGCTGGCCACACAGCTTGCAGCCATGCCCACCAAGGCTTTGGTGCGCACGCGCCAGGCCATGCACGCTGCACCGACCCACACGCTGGAGCAACAGCTCTCGATGGAAGGTGGCTTTATGCGCGAACTCGGCTGGAGCTCTGACTTTGCCGAAGGTGTCGCTGCCTTCAAGGAAAAACGTAGTCCGCGTTTTACTGGGACCTAACCGAACGACCGGTTTATTAAGGAAAAAATCTCCATGGCTGATCCCTCCACGATGCTGACATCCTCCCAGCGACAGCAACTCGCAGAGGATGCCGCGAAAGCCATGTGGTCCCGTGATCATGCAGCGCAGGCGCTTGGCATCGAAATTGTTGAAGTGATGCCTGGCACTGCGCGGTTGACCATGAAGGTGCGCCAGGACATGGTCAACGGTCATGCAATTTGCCACGGTGGAATGTTATTCACCCTGGCCGACACAGCCTTTGCCTACGCCTGCAATAGCTATAACCTCAACACCGTAGCCTCAGCCTGTCATATTGATTTTTTGGCTCCCGCCCATCTGAACGACAGCCTGGTGGCTATGGCGGTCGAGCGAGCACAAAGCGGGCGTTCCGGTGTTTACGACGTCAGCGTCAGTACCGCCGAGGGAAAGATCGTGGCCCTGTTTCGCGGCAAATCGGCTCGGATCCAGGGTGAGGTCATCTCCAGTTTCGCGCAGGACTGATAACCCAACCCACCTTGTCATCACAACACATCCCGGTAGTAGACGTTCATGACCGTTAAATTGCCCCAGCCTGGTGAGCTAGAAGCCATTGAAACTGCCAGCCGCGACGAGATATCGACTCTGCAGCTTGAGCGGCTGAAGTGGTCGTTGCGACATGTTTACGAAAACGTTCCGTTTCATCGCAAGGCCTTTGATGATCAGGGCGTGCATCCGGACGACATGAAGACCTTGGCGGATCTGTCCAAGTTCCCTTTCATGACCAAAGCATCCTTGCGCGACAACTATCCCTTCGGATTGTTTGCCGTGCCACGCGAGCAAGTCGTGCGTTTGCATGCATCGAGTGGTACGACCGGGAAATCTATCGTGGTGGGCTACACCGCGCAGGACATCGACCACTGGGCTAACCTCATGGCTCGCTCCATTCGGGCTGCCGGTGGTCGCAAGGGCGACATGCTGCACAACGCCTACGGATATGGCATGTTTACCGGCGGTCTGGGTGCGCACTATGGCGCGGAGCGCTTGGGTTGCACCGTGGTGCCCATGTCCGGGGGCCAGACCGAAAAACAGGTTGCGCAGATTCTGGACTTCCGGCCAGAAATCATCATGGTCACGCCCTCGTACTCCTTGGTGATTGCCGAAGAGTTCGAGCGACTTGGCGTTAAACCTGAAGACATTTCGCTCAAAATCGGGATCTTCGGTGCCGAGCCTTGGGGCGAGGGTATGCGGGCCGAAATCGAACGCAAACTCGGAATCGACGCCATCGACATCTACGGCCTGACCGAAGTGATGGGCCCCGGTGTTGCGTGCGAATGTATTGAATCGAAAGACGGCTCAGTGATCTGGGAAGACCACTTTTATCCCGAGATCATCAACCCTGGAACCGGTGAAGTGCTGGCCGACGGAGAGGAGGGCGAACTGGTGTTTACCTCGCTCACCAAACAGGCATTTCCTGTTATTCGCTACCGAACTCGCGATTTGACCAGGCTGCTACCCCCCACCTCTCGTGCCTTTCGCCGAATGGGGAAGATTATTGGTCGCTCCGACGACATGTTGATCGTGCGCGGCGTTAATGTGTTCCCATCCCAAATTGAGGAGCAGATCCTTCGCGACAAGCGTCTCTCCGGCAATTATCAGATTGTGCTTACTCGTGAAGGCCCGCTCGACAACCTGGAGGTGCGTTGTGAAGTCCAACGTGAAGTCTCCAACGCTCTGAGCCATGATTTGATTGCGATCATCGCCAAAGAACTGCAGCACGACATCAAGAGCCATGTGGGGGTCTCCACCCGCGTGACCGTGATGCCATTTGAAGGCATTCCGCGCACGCTCACTGGCAAGGCACGTCGGGTAATCGACGAGCGCCCCCGTCAACTCTAAAAGACGTTCTCATGATTAATGACGTAGCAACCTATTTAATTCCAACCACGAAACAGGGAGACACCCGATGATTTCTTTCGTTAAGAAGTTCGCAATTGCCAGCACGCTGGCGCTCACGGCCTGCTCGGTATTTGCCTCCGACCCGATCAAGATCGGGTCCGTTTTGTCCGTGACCGGTCCGGCCGGTTACCTTGGTGACCCAGAGCTCAAGACCCTGCAGATGATGATCGAGGACATCAACAAAAAGGGGGGCGTGATCGGCCGCCCGCTTGAGCTGGTGTTTTACGACGATGGAAGTGATGCCAACAAAGCCAACGGCTTCGGTAAACGCCTGATCGATGACGACAAAGTGGACATTCTCGTCGGAGGAACGACCACCGGCGCCACGATGTCAATCGTGCCCCTGGTAGAGAAGGCAGGCATCCCCTTCATCTCGCTGGCCGGTGCCGTTGTAGTCATTGAACCGGTTAAGAAGTTTGTTTTTAAGACGCCGCATACCGACCGCATGGCTGCCGAGAAAGTGTTTGAGGATATGAAGAAACGCGGCATCACCAAGGTTGCACTGCTGTCCGAAACCAGTGGCTTTGGGCAGTCAGGCCGCAAAGAGACCGAGGGCGTTGCCGGAAAATACGGCATCACTTTGGTGGCTAACGAAACCTATGGTCCCAAGGACACGGACATGGGGCCTCAGCTCACGAAAATCCGCAATACGCCGGGCGTGGAGGCGGTGTTCATTTTCGGCCTGGGTCAGGGTCCAGCCATTGCCACAAAAGGGTACAAGCAGCTGGGTATCACTTTGCCGCTCTACCACGCCCACGGCGTGGCTTCGGATGAATTTATCAAGCTAGCCGGCCCCGCTGCTGAAGGCGTTCGACTCCCCACCTCGGCTCTGCTGGCACCGGACAAGCTGGCGGCCAACGACCCACAGAAGGCGATGGCGGAAGGCTATACCAAGGCGTTCATGGCGAAATACAAGATCGACGTGTCGGCCTTTGGTGGCTATGCCTATGACGGGCTAAGCCTGGCGGTTGACGCCATCAAACGGGCAGGGTCCACCGATAAGGCCAAGGTCCGCGATGCCCTGGAGGCAACGAAGGGATTTGTCGGCACCGGCGGCATCTTCAACATGTCCGCCACTGACCACATGGGTTTGGACCTCTCGGCCTTTCGCATGTTCGAAATTAAGAACGGGGACTGGGTCCCGCTGTCCAAGTAGACCCTGGATTAAGTCTTGACCTCATGAGAACCAAGGAGTGAGCGCAGATGTACACCCAATCATTGAACGTGCAGGAAAAACAGGGCGAAAAACCCGCTCTTCAGACGATTTCTCGGGAGAACGCGGAACTGCAGCGACGCTTCGATGCGCGTATCGACGCCGACGGCAAGATTGAGCCGCAAGACTGGATGCCCGAGGCCTACCGAAAGACGCTCATTCGCCAAATCAGCCAGCATGCTCACAGCGAAATCGTTGGCATGCTGCCCGAGGGCAATTGGATCAGCCGGGCTCCCAGCTTGAAGCGAAAGGCCATTCTGATTGCGAAAGTTCAGGACGAGGGTGGCCATGGGCTTTACTTGTACAGCGCTGCAGAAACCCTGGGGCAGGGGCGCGACCAGATGTTGGCCGACCTTCACAGTGGCAAAGCCAAGTACAGTTCCATTTTCAACTACCCCACACTCACCTGGGCCGATGTGGGCGTAGTTGGCTGGCTCGTGGATGGCGCGGCGATCATGAATCAGATCCCACTGTGCAGATGCTCTTATGGGCCGTATGCGCGAGCCATGATTCGAGTTTGTAAGGAAGAGTCCTTCCACCAGCGCCAAGGCTATGAGGCGCTTCTGGTGATGATGCAGGGCACTGCAGAGCAGCGCGCGATGGTGCAAGACGCGGTCAACCGCTTCTGGTGGAAGTGCTTGGCGATGTTCGGTCCGCCCGATGCGAATAGCCAGCACAGCGAACAGGCGATGCGCTGGGGCATCAAGCGCATTAGCAATGATGATCTGCGCCAGAAGTTCGTTGATGCCACGGTGCCGCAAGCGCGCGTCCTGGGCGTGACCTTGCCGGATCCGGACCTGAAGTGGAATGAAGAACGTCAGCACTATGACTACGGCCAGATTGACTGGGATGAGTTCTGGAACACGGTCAACGGCCACGGTCCATGCAACAAAGAGCGTTTGGCGACCCGCGTTAAAGCGCACAACGACGGCCAATGGGTACGCGAAGCGGCGCTGGCGTACGCCCTGAAACACCAACCCCAAACGCATCAAGCAGCAGCATGAGCACAACCGCACTGAAAGACTGGCCCCTTTGGGAAGTCTTTGTTCGTAGCAAGCAGGGCCTGGAGCACAAGCACTGCGGCAGTCTTCACGCTTCCGACGCGCAGCACGCCCTGCAGATGGCTCGGGACGTCTATACGCGTCGCCAGGAAGGTGTGAGCATTTGGGTGCTGCCCTCCAAGTCGATCACGGCCAGCGCACCGGAAGACAAGGATTCGCTCTTCGAGCCCGCGGCGGACAAAATTTACCGCCATCCCACTTTTTACGACATTCCTGAAGAAGTGGGACACATGTAATGGCCTCCTATCAAGACTATTTGCTGCACCTGGCAGACAACGCCCTGATCCTGGGGCAGCGCAACGCAGAATGGTGCGGCCACGGACCCATCCTCGAAGAAGACTTGGCATTGGCCAACAACAGTCTGGATTTGATCGGTCAGGCCCGTATGCTCTACCAGCATGTGGCTGCTGTGCGAAAGGACGGCAAGACAAGCGAAGATCTGCTGGCCTATTTTCGCGACGTGCCGGACTTCAAAAACTATACGTTGCTGGAACTGCCGCACAGCACGGCTATTCTGCCGACAGCGCGCGGTGATCGCGACTATGCGGTCACGATTGCGCGTAATTTCCTTTACAGCGGATTGATGGTGCAGGTCTGGGCGGCACTGGCCGCATCAACTGACACGCACCTCGCTGCGATTGCGTCCAAGTCGCTTAAGGAATCCCAGTATCACCTGCGCCACGCCCACGACTGGGTCCTGCGTTTGGGAGACGGCACCGATGAATCACACCGCCGTATACAAGCTGCGTTCGACTACCTCATGCCCTTTACTCAGGAATTTTGGACAGCGAGTGACATGGAAGCCGCTGCGGTAAAAACCGGTGCCGGTGTCGATGTGAGGGTTTTCAGGCCCGAGTGGGAGGCTCTGGTTAGTGACACCTTGCAGGCCGCTACGCTTAAAGTCTCATCCAGCACTGGTTTTGTTACCACCGGGAAACACGGAGTTCACTCCGAACATTTGGGCTTTGTGCTGGCGGAAATGCAAAGCCTGGCCCGTTCGCATCCCGAGGCGGTCTGGTAGGACCGACGACCATGAAGTCCCCATCCAGCCTGCAGGAGGCTTCGCTGCCCGTGTTGCCAGTCGGCCCGTTGGCGCAAAGCGAGACGTCCCAGGAACACCACGCCATCTGGGAGTTGCTGGAGACGGTGACCGATCCTGAAATCCCGGTGGTGAACCTGCGAGAAATGGGCATTTTGCGCGCAGTACGGCAGGGCTTGCAGGGCCTGGAGGTGGTGATTACACCCACCTACAGTGGCTGTCCAGCTATGGGGCAGATGGAAGACGACGTGACCGAGGCACTCGCCCGCGCCGGCGTCGCCGCGCGAGTGATCACGCAACTAGCGCCCGCATGGTCCACTGACTGGATGACGCCTGAAGGGCGCAAAAAGTTGAGGGCATACGGCATAGCTCCACCCGTCAAGAACGCCTGCACAGCGGCAGGAAGTGAGCGGGTAATTGCCTTTGCCGCCCGCAAAGGTTTGGGACAAGCGGACAGCGTGCCGTGCCCGCAGTGCAATTCAGAAAACACCACCGAAATTTCACATTTCGGCTCCACCGCATGCAAGGCACTTTACAGATGCCTGAGTTGCATGGAGCCGTTTGACTACTTCAAACCCTATTAATCCGACCCCACCCACCATGACTGTGCCCGTCCGTTTCCACAATCTGAGTGTTGCCCGGATCAGCGCCGAGGCGGCTGGCTCGGTTGCGATCACCTTGAGCGTGCCCGACGAGTTGCTGGAGCGCTTTGACTTCCAACCGGGCCAGTACCTGACCTTACGTCAGCAGATCAACGGGGCAGACGTGCGACGTAGCTATTCGATCTGCTCAACCCACAGCCACTTCAAACGACGAAGAGAACTCGTGGTTGGCATTCGCCCGATGGAAGGGGGAGTGTTTTCAAACTGGGCCGCCAAAGAGCTTAAGCCGGGTGACACCCTCTCGGTGATGCCGCCTGAGGGCCGCTTCGTTTCCAAGCGAGCGCGTGCCATTCATCGAGTGGCATTTGCGGCGGGCTCCGGCATTACGCCGATATTGTCGATCATGGCGAGCACGCTCGAAGACCAGCCCGAGTCCAAGTTCACGCTGGTCTATGGCAACCGTAGCATGAATTCAGTGATGTTCAATGAGGCGCTTCAAGACCTTAAAGATCGCTATGCGGACCGTCTAACGCTGATCCATGTCCTCTCCCGCCAGGCACAAGAGGTAGACCTGTTGCAAGGGCGCATCGATGCAGCCAAGGTGCGTAACATCATCGACACACTGCTGCCCGTGGCTTGCATGGACGAAGTTTTTATTTGTGGCCCTGAGGCCATGCTTGAGGTCACGCAAAAGGCCCTGCTCGATGCGGGCGTGCCCGAACGGCAAATTCATACCGAGCGCTTTACCTCACCTTTGCTAGAGAAACTCAGCCCCGAGGCGCGCCAGGCGGTTGTTGCCAATCTGAAGCTGCCGGTCGGTGGACAAGTCTCGCTCACCGTGGTTCTGGACGGCAAAGCCCATGCGCTCTGGATGAATCCAGATGAACATGTTCTGGACGTTGCCATGGCAGCCGGTCTGGACTTGCCATTTTCGTGCAAGGGGGGCGTCTGTGCCACCTGCCGCTGCAAGGTAATGGCCGGCAGTGTTGCGATGGACAAGAACTTCGGCCTTGAGTCCTTTGAGACCGAAAAGGGCTTTGTTCTGAGCTGTCAGTCGCGCCCAACTTCCGAGTCGGTCACCATCAGCTTCGACGAGCGCTGAGCATTTCTTTTTTTGGATTCATCATGTTCCAGATTCTTCAGAGTTATATCGGTGGCCGTTGGCACGGCTCGCAGGCGGCGAGTGCGCTGCGCAGCGCCGTTAACGGATCGACGATTGCACACACCCATAGCGAGGCGCTTGATTTTGCCGAGGCTGTGGACCATGCCCGGCGAAAAGGTCTGCCTGCGTTGATGGCAATGGATTTTCAGGAACGAGCCCAGCGGCTCAAGGCCTTGGCCAAGTACCTGATGGATCACAAGGATCAGTTGTATGCGGTGTCAGCCCATACCGGTGCCACCAAGTTGGACAGCTGGATCGATATCGAAGGCGGCGCCGGAACCTTGTTCGCCTATTCCAGCATTGGCAGCAACGAATTGCCTTCGGGCAATCTGGTGCACGAAGGGCCAGCATTTTCCCTGGGCAAGAAGGGGGGCTTCTCCGGTACTCACGTGTTGGTTCCCCGTGGCGGCCTTGCGGTTCATATCAATGCCTTTAACTTTCCTGTGTGGGGTCTGTTAGAAAAATTTGCCCCCAGTTTCCTGGCAGGTATGCCGTGCATTGGTAAACCAGCAAGTGCTACCAGCTACCTTACCGAGGCGGCAATGCGGTTGATCGAGCAATCGGGCATCCTGCCCGATGGCAGCTTGCAGTTGGTGATTGGTGGCATCGGTGATTTGCTGGATCGTCTGAACGGTGCCGACGTAGTCACTTTCACTGGTTCGGCCGATACCGCTGCGCGCTTGCGAGTGCACCCTAATTTGGTTGCCCATTCTGTTCCGTTCAATGCTGAGGCCGACTCTCTGAACTGCGCCATCCTTGGGCCGGACGTGAGTCCTGATGACGAAGAGTTCGGACTATTCGTCAAGGAAGTGTCGCGTGAGATGACCATCAAGGCTGGGCAGAAGTGCACTGCAATACGGCGTGCAATCGTGCCAGCCCACCTTCTGGATGCCGTGGTTGAGCAAGTTGCCGCACGCCTAGCCAAAACGGCAGTAGGCGATCCGGCTGACGAGCGTGTTCGCATGGGGCCACTGGCCTCGCACGCTCAGCAGATTGACGTGGCCCAACGGATTGCGATGCTGCGTGAGGATGCTGAACTGGCCTACAGCGGAAAAAATGAGTGGATTGGCGAAGGAACCGATCAAGGTGCCTTCTGTGCACCGACATTGCTGGTTTGTCGCAAACCGATGGTGGTCGACTCGGTACACACCGTCGAAGCGTTTGGTCCTGTCAGTACAGTGATGGCCTACGAGGACTTTGACCAGGCATTGGCCCTTTCAGCCCGAGGGCAGGGCAGCCTGGTTGCCACGCTCGTCACTCACGATGTGGCGGTGGCGGCCAAAGCCATTCCTGCTATGGCAGCCTGGCATGGTCGCCTGCACATTCTGGACCGTGAATCAGCGGTGGAATCAACTGGCCACGGGTCACCGCTTCCCACGCTCAAGCATGGCGGCCCCGGGCGCGCAGGTGGTGGCGAGGAACTCGGGGGTCTGCGCGCGGTTAAGCATTATTTGCAACGTGCAGCGGTGCAAGGGTCCCCAACGATGTTGTCAGCAGTCACCGCGGAGCATGTGCGCGGCGCGACTGTCAACGAAGCTACCGTGCATCCGTTTCGGAGCTACTTCGAGGACCTCAAGATTGGAGATTCTCTCTTGACCCACCGCCGAACGGTGAGCGAGGCCGATATCGTCGCATTTGGTGGCATCTCGGGTGACTACTTTTATATGCACTTTGACGAACTCGCCGCCAAGGATTCGCCGTTCGGCAAACGCATTGCGCACGGCTACTTTGTACTTTCTGCGGCCGCTGGTTTATTCGTATCGCCAGCGCCCGGTCCGGTGCTCGCCAACTACGGCTTAGACACGCTGCGCTTTGTTAAACCAGTTGGCATTGGCGACACCATTCAAGCGCGAATTACAGCCAAGCGGAAGACTGATCGCAAGAAGGTAGACGCAAAAGGTGTGGGCCAGGGCGTGGTTGCATGGGATGTGGAAGTGAGCAACCAGCACGGCGAATTGGTGGCGAGTTACGACATCCTGACCCTTGTCGCTAAGCGGAGTTGACAATTCGGATCGCAGGAGTGAGAGCGGGATCATCGTGTGACCCGATACAAAGCGAGTTTTCGTCGGGCGCTAAGCTAGAGGCGGCGGCACCTGTCAGAGGGCAGTGTCGAATCCAGTACGGCTTGAGATGGTGTGCGGCAGCCTCGAAAGCCTTCCGCTCAAAGATACCTAGAAAGCTACCTAGGTCTATTGAGTGCTGTAAAGCATTGAGTTGGCGGATTTCATCGAGACCAGAGCTCAAATGAATAGTGGTGGCGCTTTGGCTGGCGGGGTTAATCAGAAAGGCTTTCATGAGATCCGGGCTTCCGTTGGAGGCTTAAACGTGTCGTCTCCCGATTTTAGCGAAGGGCCAGTTTGTATCGACTGGTAGACGCGACCGCAAGCTCGCACAAGACCATGCTGACCTCGGGCAGCGTAACCTGCTCGAAACTTTTATCGCGCTGAGATCGTGTGTGACGAGGCACATCTAACCGTAGAGCGGAAAGGCATTGAAGTCCCCCCTCAGCAGTACCTTGCTTTCATGCTGCAGCCAGCCTTCGATCAAGCTCGCGTACACACGCCTGAAATCGGTGGTGAATTTCAAGTTGCCATCAGCGTCCAAATTGGTCAGCGAGGGC
>Ga0214921_10005459_pt1 | contig 17979 bp, 17 predicted proteins | sample LL1505_MetaG_FD_177992 | JGI IMG/M metagenome (GOLD analysis project Ga0214921, IMG submission 177992) | Freshwater microbial communities from Lake Lanier, Atlanta, Georgia, United States - LL-1505 | ecosystem: Environmental > Aquatic > Freshwater > Lake | place: USA: Georgia | collected...
AATCGCTTCACGAAATACTAACTCCAAAAGAGGAAACCAAATGTCGTATATTCGTGAATAGAGATGTAAATGCTTGTAAGAATATATTATTACTTGGAAAATGTTATTTAGAAAGTCAAACAAGACCTGAAGAATTTACAAGAAAAGTAATAAAATCAGAAAAGGTTAAGAAACCTAAAAAAACAAACAAGTAAGAATAAATAGTTGTTTCATTAAGGTAGTAAATGAAATAACATTAGATGGGAGTTTGCTTATCTACCATTAAAGTAAGCAGATGATAAACCCATTACATAGAATTTAGTTTATCCTCCTTTTAGGAGGAAGCGCTCGTATTTTTTTTGCTAATAAAGTCGGCATTTAAAATACGCGTTGCTCTAAATAATATTATTTACTATTATTATATATACCATGTTTACTCTATGTATTCCGACAATGAATAGGTTTGATAATTTTTTGATAAGATATTTGCCTCGTTATTTGGAAAACGAATATATTGATGAAATTGTTATAACAGATGAAAATGGTCATGACATAGAAAAAATTAAACAGAATTTTCCAAACAATACAAAATTGGTATTAGTTAAAAATGAACAAGTATTAGGTCCTTTTTTAAACAAACATAAAGCTTGTTCGATTGCTAAAAATGAATGGATTGCTTTAATAGATTCTGATAATTTTGCCGATAAAAATTATTTTATGGTTGCTAAAAATTATATTAATGATCATATTACACCGACTGGAAAGAATAATGTAATACTATCACCGAGTAAAGGCGATCCAGTTTTTGATTTTTCTCATTTATCAGGAACAATTTTTATGAAAGGAAATTTTGAAGAAAATAGACGAAAAGAACAACTTCTTATGAAATCAAATAATGTGAGTAGTGAGACACTTTTTAATTTGGGTAATTACATAATTAATAAACAGTTGATAAATAATTTGGATATTGATAGTGAAATAAATAATATCAAAAAATCATCCGCTTGTGATGTTATGTATTTTAACGTGTTATTATTTGAAAAATTAGATTTACAATTTCACGTTGTTCCAGATCTTGAATATGATCACGTAGTACACAATGAAAGTATTTTCTTATTGACTAGATATAATCATGAAGATGTAATGAATATTGTGAAAGAAAGATTTTATACTATTAAATAATTTTTAGTAAAAACTTAAACATAATAAAATAACTAATCTATATATGGAAAAATTAGGAACAGAATATGGAGGTTGGTATGTGCCAAATGATATTAAGTTGAATGAAAACAGTATTATTTATTCAGGTGGTGTAGGTGAAGATGTATCCTTTGATTTATCAATAAGTACAAAGTATAATAGTAATATATTTTTGATCGATCCAACCGAAAAATCGAAGAAACATTATAACGAAGTTATTAATTTTTATAAAAATAAACATGATTTTACCGGAAATATACAAACCGACTATTATGAAAAAATATCCAATTTACAACCTAATATAGAAAAAATTTTTTATTTAGACATTGGTTTATGGAATAAACCAGATACATTAAAATTTTTTAAACAAGACAACCAAAATTATGTTTCACAATCATTAATAGACGGTATGTTTGGTGTAAACTATGACATTGTTAATGTTGATACAATTAAAAATATAATGGTTAAATTGAATCATCACCATATCGATCTATTAAAATTGGATATTGAAGGTGCTGAAATAAATGTATTAGAACAAATGTTTAATGATAATATATATCCCAAATATTTATGTATTGAATTTGATTTGTTGTTAAAAAATAAAGATTATGATGGCATCACTCAACGATTAATACAAAAAATGATAAATGAATATGATTATAAAATACTTATAGATGATGGTTTAAATATAACATTTGAAAGAAAATAAATATAAAAATAGTATAATAATAATAACATTATTATTATATAACTATGTGTGGAATAATAGTTTCAAGTTTAGATATACCTCAAAATTCTTATAATTTGATTCAAAAAAGAGGTCCAGACAACACAAGTAAAATAACATATAATAATATTCATTTTGTACATTTTTTGTTACATTTAACAGGCGAAAAAACAATTCAACCAATTATTGATAATAACATAATATGTTTATTTAACGGCGAAATTTATAATTATAAAGAAATTTTACCAGAAGCAAAATCAGATGTTTATAGTATTATTGCTGCTTATAATAAATATGGTAATAATTTTGTAAAATATTTGGATGGTGAATTTGCCATTGTTTTATTTGATTTTAAAAAGAATGTATTATTTATTTGTAGTGATATTTTTAAGACAAAACCATTGTTTTACAATATAAATAAAGATAATATAATTATTTCCAGTTATGAAAGCACATGTAAAAGTATAAAACAAGATAATTATTTTCAAATAGACCCTAACAAAGTATTGATTTTCGATTTAAATGAAAGGAGTATGATTGATTCATATACTATTTATGATTTTGATTTAATACAATACAAAGATACATATGATGATTTTCATAATGCTTTGGAAAAAGCAATTCTTAAACGATATCCTGAAAACTCAAAACCAATTATATGTTTAAGTAGTGGAAATGACAGTGGGGTCATTGCGTGTTGTTTACATAAATTCAAAAAAGATGCGTTATACATTTCAATACCAAAAAATGAAAATTTGGATGTCATATTACAGCGAAAAATTGTATTAGGTGAAGCACATTTATTAATCAATTTAGAAGAAACAGAAAAGAAAAACTGGTTACAATATTTGAACAGTTTTTGCGAACCTTTTAATTGGGATTGGACTTACAATCCAAATGTCAATTCAGTTGTGAATGGGTTTAATATGGGGTCAATGTTGGGAAAATGTAAAATTATTGATGTCGCGAAACAATTTGATAGTAATATAAGAGTATTATATTCAGGTGTCGGGGCTGATGAAGTAATGGCTCATAATAGTTATTATAGTTGTGGTTATGGAAACGTAAATTTGTTTCCTGAAAATTTAAATGATGTTTTTCCATGGCCTAATTTTTTCGAAGGTTCTATGAAAAATTATTTGAAAGGAGATGACTACGTAGGCGGTTCATTTAGTTATGAAAGTAGATATCCTTTTTGTGACAAAGATTTAATACAGGAGTTTTTATGGTTGAAACCAAATCTTAAAAATGATTTTAAGGGTTCGAATTTTAAACCAGCTCTAACATCATATTTAGATAAAGAACAATTCCCATATCATTTAAATAAATGTGGTTTTAATGTTTAATACAAAATTGTATTGTATATTGGACTTTTACATGTCATCGTATCTGGTTGATCTACATCATAATCAGGAAAGTAACATGTTTTAATTTTATCTGAGAAAAACGCAGCGCACCACGAAAGAGTACTTTTAGAGCAAATTAAAATTTCAGCTTCTTTCATAATATAATAATCAGTTAAAACATCATTGCTTTCAAATATAGTATTAATATTTTTTTCTCTTAAAAAATCTTGTATATAATTAATATAAGAAAATTCAAATTCAGTTTTTGGTTTATTACAAACAATACATATGTCATCATCAATATCGAGTCGATTTAATAAATCGACAATTCTCTCTTTTTTAATATATAAATTATGTGTTACAAAATCTTCTAACCTTAAATGAAGTACATATTTAAATCTTTTACTAAAGTTTGGCGGGGTCATGAGAATGTCAATAATAAAAAATTGTTGAGTATTCAAATCGCCAGCGGTAACACCATCTGTTAAAACATAATGAGATGGATGGTTTTTTATAAAATCAATAATAGACTCTTTATAATGATTATAAATACCGTCGTGTTGATAATAACCAACCATGTTTACAGAAGACAATTTTTGATTTTTGTGAGACTTTGAAATAAAAATATTATAAAATTCTTCATCTGATAAATTAGAGCTTTGAAATTGATTAACTAGATAATTACCGTTGTATAATATACAAACTATAACAGACGCTATATATCTATAAATATCATTACCTAATCTCCCTAATATTACAAAATTTACCTCCATATTTTGTTTTATGTAATTTGTAAATAATTATTTAACTTAATATAAACTTAAATATAAATACATGATTAAATTTATATAGATGTTAATTTTAGATGTTCCAAACAAATTTAAACCAGAATACATAAGTGATTACCCATGTTATACCACTGGGAAAAATATGGAGGAGTTATTTTATGAATATTTTTTGACACACAAAGATAATATAATTAGTGATTATGTTTATTTACCTGTTTTTTGGACTTCTTATTATGTAACAAATAATTATGCTAGTAATATTGATGAACTTTATGATTGGCTAGAATCCTTGGATAAAACTAAAAAGTACTTTACTATAGTTCAATACGGATCTGGCATTTTTGTTAGAAATTTTGATCTAGATATTTTAGTATTTAGTGGTGGTGGCGGTGGTTTAAATATTAAAAATGATGATACATCTCGGGAAGTATCATTTTATGGTATTAATAGGCATATTTTTTTTGGTAATAAAGCTAATTATGACATACCGTTATTATGTTTACCATTATTTCCAACGATAGACATCGAAAAAGATATTTTTTGCTCATTTATGGGCCGATTTGATACACATAAATGTAGATTTGACATGAAAATATTTTTAGAAAATAACAGTGATTTTCAATTTTTTAATTCAGAAAATTTTGACCAGTATAAAAAAATTATAAATAGAAGCATTTTTACTTTAGCTCCAAGAGGTTACGGTTATACATCGTTTAGAATATATGAAGCAATCCTGGGAAATAGTATTCCGGTTTATATATGGGAAGATAAAAAATTATTACCTTTTTCGGATATAATTAATTGGGATGATTTTTCTGTTATTATTAATTCAAGTGAAATAGAACAATTACCAAACATATTAAAAAATGTTGATGTACATAAAAAATTAAATAATCTTTTAAAGGTTAAGGAAATGTTTACAATCAATTATACATGTGAATATATTAAAACCAAAATTCAAGAACAACGATTTATTTCAGTTGCTATACCTCATTATAACAATAGTAATTATATTTGTGATGCTATAGACCCGCTTATAAACGATTCGAGAGTAAACGAAATTATTATATGCGATGATAGATCTAGCGATATTGAAGCGTTAGAACAAAAGTTATTAAGTTATAATAGTCCTAAGATTAAATTGTTTAAGAATGAAACCAATATGGGGTGTTATCATAATAAAATAAATACAGTATTAAAATGTAGTAATGATTGGACCATATTATTAGATTCTGATAATATTTACGACAAAAGTTGTATTGACACTATTTATGGAATACCAAATTGGGATAAAAATACAATTTATATACCATCATGGGCTGTAACATTTCCTGGTACGCCATCTCCAATGTTAAATTATACAAAATTCAATAATCAATTTATTTCAAAATCTCTTTATATAAATGAATTTAATGAAACAATGTTTCAATGTTTAATAAATACATGTAATTATTTTTTACCAGTGAAAAATTTTATTCAATGTATGGATTGTGTTCAACATGATTATAAACGCGAAGTTATTGATTCATTAGATTCAGCGGTTTTATTTACTGATTGGTTATTATCTAATAATATTTTTGTAGTGGAATCATTACATTACAAGCATCGTTTACACGATCAATCAAATTATATGTTATCGAACTCTCATTCATATAGCAGGATTGTATTAGATATGTTATTAAATAAAATTACAAATTCCTCAAATGTATAAATATTTATAAAAAAACATTTAAAATAATATTATTTGTAATATATATAAAATTTAGATATGTTAATTTCATTACATGAATTAGTCCAAAAATATAATATCAATTTTAAAGGTATTTTACACGTAGGAGCACACGAGTGTGAAGAAATAAAAGATTATGATATATACATTTCAAGAGATAAAGTATTATGGGTAGAAGCTATGGAAAATAAAGTACAATTATGTAAAGCAAGATTTCCAGGAATTAATATTGAACAAGCGGTTGTATCAGACAAAGTAGAAACTGTTTCATTTAATATTTCGAATAATGGTCAATCATCTTCAATTTTAGATTTTGGTTTACATTCAACCCATCATCCTGACGTTGTTTTTGTAAATAAAATGGAAGTAGAAACAAAGATGTTGAAAGATATTATTTGTAACTATGATATTGATTACAACTTTTTAAATTTAGACATTCAAGGACTCGAACTTAAAGCTTTAAAAAGTATGGAAGAGTATTTACATAAAGTAGATTATATTTATTCTGAAGTAAATTCAGATTATGTTTATAAAGATTGTTGTTTAATCACTGAACTAGATGATTATTTAAAACAATTTGGGTTTAATAGAGTTGAAACTAGATGGGCGGGTGAATGTCGCTGGGGTGATGCTTTTTATATTAAAATGTAAGTAAAAACAAAAATTATCAAATATTTTGTGATAAAAACGCAGCACTTATAGCTCAATTGGTTAGAGCATTGGTCTTATGAGCCAAAGGTTTTGGGTTCGATTCCCAATTAGTGCACTTTTCGTGGTCGATTTTCCCAGAAAATTTATATTGAATATTTTTCAATATAAATAATATTTTGTATAAATTTATAATACATTGATTTTAAAATGTCCATCACATTTTCTAGTTGTTTTTATATTATAAAATCGAAGTTTCCCCCTGAAACATATATTCAATGGATGAATAATTTTATTTCTATTGTAAATGAATTCAATCTAGTAATTTATACAGATGAAAATAGTATAAAATACATTAATACGAGAGAAAATCCGCGGATAAAAGTGATCATAAAACCAATGGAAGAATTTTATCATTATAAATACAAAGATTTTTGGATTATAAATCATGAAAAGAATGAGTTATTAAATGACAAAGTATTATGGCAGGTAAATATGCTTTGGAGTGAAAAAATATGGTTTGTTAAAGATACAATAGACAACAAATATTTTGAAACAGAATATTTTGGATGGTGTGATATAGGATACTTTCGTAATAGCCATGGTACAATTCATACTCAACATCTATCTAATTGGGCGAATGAAGACAAAATTCGAGGGTTGGATAAAGAAAAAATATATTATGCGTGTGTGAACAATGACGATGGATTTATACAATTATTGAATAACACTGTAAACAAGAAAAATGAATTAGGATTACCGATAGAACCTATTCCTCCATATCAAAATTCAATAGCAGGAGGGTTTTTCATTTTACATAAAAATAAAATAGAATGGTGGTGTGAAACATATGAAACAAAACTGAAAACATATTTTGAAAATAATTATTTAGTAAAAGATGATCAAATTATTTTGGTGGATTGTATTTTATCAAACGATACCAAGTGTCATTTTAACATTCTCCGAGAGAATGACATTAGGTTTGATAATTGGTTTTTATTCCAACGATTTTTATTTTAGGGATAATATGGATAATAACAATATAAAAAATATTTATATATTTTATATTATTTGTATGATAAGCATTTTATTACCAATCTATAATGGTATTGAATTTGTAGATGAATCTATATCATCTATTATAAATCAAGAATTTACTGAATGGGAATTGTTAATTGGTATCAATGGTCATCCACCAAATTCAGATGTTTATAAAATAGCCAAAAAATATGAGGATTCTACTGGTACTCGCCATGGTAAAATAAAAGTATACGATTTTCCCCATTTACGTGGAAAATCAGACACATTGAATTTACTAATTACATATTGTAAATATGACTGGATTTCTTTAATGGATGTAGACGATATTTGGGAAAAAAATAAATTACAATGTCAAGTACAATTTATGAATGGTTACGATGTTATAGGAACACGAGCTATTTATTTTGGAGATTATTTGAATGGTGTATTACCGGCAATTCCTTATGGTGACATTACCAATCACGATTTTCATAGTGGAAATCCTATTATCAATTCAAGTTGTTTAATTAGAAAAGAATATAGTTTTTGGAATAAAGAGAACGACGGAGTCGAAGATTATGAATTGTGGTTGAAATTACGTAGTGAAGGTAAACGTTTTTATAATTGCGAAGAAATCGCGGTTAAACATCGTTTGCATTTTACTTCGGCTTTTAATACACAAAATCATAATGACAAATTGGAGAGAATTAAAAACAAATATAAATAAAATATACAACCAAAATTAGGTGACTTTTATTTTCATCCATTCTGGTGGGAATAAATCACGGGTATCATGATTCGCCATAGCTGGTCCAAACCAAATTGATGGATAACATACAATTTTACTCTTGTTTGAGTTCAAATAAGCACCCCACCAACTAAATGAACTATTCGCAATTATATTGTGATTACAACAACTCATCAATAATAATTGCTGCCAGTCATCTAATTTATTGGAAGCTCTTTCAAATGTCATGTCTGGAAAATCTGTCATTAATTTTGTAATTGTTTCCTCGACACTTTCAATATCTTCATCTTCACAAAAATACAAAACATTAGGTATATATGTAATGTTGGTTGTAATGTGATGTAAGGATTTTTTATAATAATCGTATGACATTATTGGATGATGATCAGGAAGTTTTTTATAATCACCCATTCTAAAATGTAATGAGATAGTATTATCTAACAAATTTGTATTGTATAATTTTTTACTACTACAATGTTTTAATACTTCTTGTTGTTTTTCGTAAATATCCAAAATAAGGCTAATCAATTTATAATTCTCATGAAAATATTTATAACTTTGAAAATATCCAAACAACATTATATTTGTATTTTTTTGAAACAAATGGTTTGGTACGTCTTTGTATGTAAATCCGTCTTCTCTAAAAACAACATTGAATTCTGGATATTCATTGAATAAGCATCTCGATAATTTTGAAAAAAATGAATTCCAATACGTAGATCGTACAGTGGTACTTCCTTCACCTAATTTTTCGGAATTTATAAATTGAAAATCATGTTTTTTATTAATTGCGTAAGATAGTACAGCGAATATTTGAAATAATTGATTTCCCAATCCACCCATTAAACTGCAAGTAATCATGTTTATGTTTTGTATATAAACAAATTGAATTATTTTTAAATAAAAATGATTTTATATTTAATAATTTACTCTAAATTAAATATAAAATGTTTACAGATAAATACAAACCGCAGAATTTTGAAAGTTTTGTAGGAAATGTATCGAAAATTGACCTTCTTCAGAATTGGCTTGATAATTGGAAAATAAATCAACATCAAAAAACAAATAAATGTGCTTTGATTTCAGGACAAAATGGAATCGGTAAAACATTATGTGTTGAATTGTTTGTGAAAAAAAATAATTTGAATCCTATTTTGATTAGTCCAGACGAAAAAAATGACAAAGAGTATTTTCAAGAAAAAATAATGCCTATCATTCAAATTGAAAAATCAATTACTTCAAAAAGAAACGTTGTTATTGTTCATGACATTGATTGTTATGATGATTATGGGTTTATATCAAATATTGTACAATGTATGAAAGAAAGTAAAATACCGATGATTGCTACGTGTAATAATCGATATGATCAATCTTTGAAACCTATTATAGCCTATTGTTTAGATGTCAAATTTTTAAAACCGGCTAGTAGTGAAATAATGAAATTTATTGTGCCAATTATTAAAGCAGAACGTTTGTCCATTCCTGATTATTCTGTAAAAAATATGATTGAAGATTCGAATAGTGATATACGTAACTTATTAGTGAATTTACAAATGGGGTCTTTTACGTTGGCTAGTTCTTGTATAAAAGATAAAAATATAACAGAAACAAGTATATTTGATTTAACCAAATCATTCATGTCTCAAAATATAGATATGAAAGAAAAATATACTCTATTTTGGTTGAACCATGATTTATTACCATTGATGATACATGAAAATTATCTATTGAATAACATTAAAATGAAAGATGATTGTAAATACTTACAAAATATTTCAGATTCTGTACATTGCTTGAGCGATATTGATTTAATTGATCATGATATCAGATCGAATGCTTCTAATTGGGAATTATTACCTTATATAGCGTGGAATTCAATCAAATCTGTATCGAATTGTCACGCTAAAACACAAATTAAATTTACTGAGTTTTTAGGTAAACTTGCTGCTAGAAATAAAAATAAGCATAAAGACAATGGGGTTTTGAAAACTGAGAAGGAAGTGAAACCAAAGGTTGTGAAGCCGAAGAAAGAACCTAAACCAAAAGAAGTGAAACCGAAGGTTGTGAAAGTGAAGGAACCAAAGGTAAAAGAGCCTAAACCGAAGGAACCTAAACCGAAACAGGTAAAACCGAAGGAAGATGCTGTCGTAGTAAGCAACATTTCGCAAAATGATGTATCATTGAATCCATTGAATCCATTGAATATATTGGATCAGATACAACCAGTCAAAAAAACAAGACAGCCAAGGAAAACGAAAACAAAACCAAAACTTGTCATAGAGGAATAAACCACAAAACACAAAATAAACACCCTAAAAATCCTCATTAAATTCAAACACATTTTCATCTTTATTTTTATTCGCTAAAGCATAAGAATCATTTAATCTTTCAAAAAAATTCACTTTACCTTCTAAACTAATTAATTCCATAAAATCAAAAGGATTTCCGACATTATAAATTTTTTCGTAACCTAATTGTACGCATAAACGATCCGCGCAAAATTGAATATATTGATTCATTAGTTGCGAATTCATACCAATCAATCTACATGGTAAAGCCTCGCATATAAATTCACTTTCTATTTCTACGGCTTCTTTTATAATTTCATGGAGCTTCGATTTTTTAACTTTACTATTCAATTTACTATATAATAAAACAGCAAATTCACAATGAAGCGCTTCATCGCGCGATATTAATTCATTTGAAAATGTCAAGCCAGGCATCAATCCTCTCTTTTTCAACCAATAAATACTACAAAAAGCACCACTAAAAAATATTCCTTCTACACAAGCAAAAGCAATTAATCTTGTAGCAAAACCACTTCTATTATCTTTAATCCATTTTTGAGCCCAATCAGATTTTTTCTTGATACACGGAAAATTTTCAATAGCATTAAAGAGTCTGGTTTTTTCATCTCCGTCTTTAATATATGTTTCAATCAATAAACTATATGTTTGACTATGAATGTTTTCCATAGCAATTTGAAAACCATAAAATGCTCTTGCTTCAGAGACTTGAACGTCAGTCATAAATCGCAAAGCCAAATTTTCCAATACAATCCCGTCACTCGCAGCAAAAAAAGCTAAAATCATTGAAATAAAATATTTTTCATCACGAGATAAGGTATCCCAATGATTAATATCTTTACTTAAATCAATTTCTTCAGCGCGCCAAAAACAATCTACTTGTTTTTTGTACATTTGCCATATATCTTCATACTTAATTGGAAACATTACAAATCTATTATCGTCTGGATTTAACAGTGGTTCAACTATTGATTTGGACATCCTAAATAATATATATACTAGATTTTAAATTTATTTAAAAATATTTAAAATAAAACAATAATTTAAGAATCAATTTTTGAAAATGGATTTATTAAGTGTGAAAACGCCAATGGAATTAAATGAAGATAAATTTTTACATTTACAAAATGTAATTAAAATTAAAAGAGATATGTTAATTAACAAGCAAAAAAAAATAAAACAACTAGTTAAGCAAAATCATTTTCTAAACGATATCAAGAATGATTATATTCGATTTAATAATTACACTATCAAACAAAAACAGGATCAAATTACTGCTCTTGAATTATTAAAAAAATATATTCATGATCTTACCGTATCAGGAAATTTAAGTGATAATAATTTAAAGGATGCTTTATATGAACAAAATAAAATTAAGAAAGAATTAAGATCAATTAAATTGGGATTAGATCGTTTGATGAACGAAACTAACGAGATGGATACTAATTTATTACATCATTTGTAAATAAGTAATGGATTGAAAATAAGCAAAGTTAGATGTTTTGATTATTTTATATTTTTATATAATTATATAATTATATTATATGGATGTTATGACTAACCAAAATGATGATTTTTTAGCAAAATTTCAAGAAAGCTTACTTAAATTAAATAACTTAAATGGTGTTATAAAAGAAAATACGAAAAATAGAAAGGATTTTTCCAGTTTTGTCATAAATAAATTACAAGAAATCAATAATCGTATTAAAACGATTGTTGAACAAATACAAAAATTAAAACGACATTTAGATGATTTACAAAAACAGATTGATGAAAACAGCTCTTGTGTTCAAAATAATAAACAAGAAATCGATAATTTGATTCAACAAAAAAACGATTTATTGAGAGAAAAAGATATGTTAGACAATAAAATACAAGAATTAGTTAGAAATACTGGTGACAATATCGCAAAAATACAGTCGCAAATTGATGAGAAAGAAGGTCAGATTCAAAAATTAATGGAAACTAATAAACTACTCGAAAATGAAAAAAATGGTTTGAAAACAGAATTGTCATCTCAACAAAAAGAAAACGATAGAAAAATACAAGAATTGGAAAAAATGATTGATGATAAAGCCGCAAAAATAAATGATTATGAGAATAAAATCGCGTCAATTGATCAGCAACAACAACGAAACACAGAAGAATATAATAATCTGAATAATAAAATAAATCAACTAGAGACAGAAAATAATTCATTACGTGATAAAAATACGTCATATATCCAGAGAATTAAAGAAGCTACAGGACAAATCATGAAGGCTACAGAATTTTTACAAGAATTAGGGAATATTAATTTTTATAATGAAGATAAAAATGTAATGAATAAAATTGTTAGTGAAATTGAAAAATCATTAGAAGAAATTATTGGTAGTATTCAAGGACGAAACACTGTTGTAAATACAATGGTTTCACAACAACCACAACAAAAAGAAAATAATATTATTAGAATAAATGATACAGATATTACTATAAAGCGTTTATTAGAATTACTAAAAAATAGAGCATCGTTAGATCAAGTAAATCCGAATAACAATAATTATTTGAATGCTTATAATTTCATAAATGATAAATTGAATTCAACACAGAATAATGAATTACAACTCATGGTGAATGCTGCGTTAAGTGAAAATAATATTGTATTCAATGGTGATGGTACCATCAAAGGTGGTTATAAAAAGGTCAGGAAAACTATGAAAACGAAAAAAAATTATAAAAGAATAAAACAAAAAGGAGGGTTTTTTTACAGTAAAAAATATAAACGACCATCTACCTATAAAAATACAAATACATTGACAAAATCATCGTTTGGGGATACTCCGCGGTTTACTCCTGCTACTAGTAATACTACAACAAATATGAAAGTATATAAAAAAAGTAAAAGTAGAAAGATGTGAAGGTAATTTATACATTACTTCAATGACAATGTACTAAGCATTCCTCTGATAGAAGGGATATGTTGATATTCCAATGGCCATTTTCCTGAAATTTGGCGATACATTATTGAATTTGGTAGCATCCGTTTTTTCATAATATCTTGTCTAATTTTATATAGAGATTTCCAAGCGCGTTGTATTATTTTCAACCAAACTGTTTTTATTATACAAATACACTCGTCACCGCGTAAATAATAAATTTCTCCAATCTCAATATTTAAATAATTAGAATGATTGATTATATTATTATAATTCCTTATTATATCGTGTTGTAAATCACCAAAATTCTTTTGATAATATTTTTTATAAAAATTACAAATATTATTAAAATTACATGGCGGTTTATGAAATCTTTGAAGTACCATAAAATGACCATTTATATTGGGGTCAGAATCATTTGTAATTCCATGTATTTTTTTATTGTATAATTCTGCTATTACAAGATTATATTTAGTGGAATTGTGTGAAGAAATATTATCGTGTTCTATACTTACTATAGTTTCTATTGTTTCTCTTGTTTCTATACTATCGAAGCTATTAACACTTTCATCAGATGAATCGCTATATGTACTATCGACACTATTTATATTATTTATATCAATCATATTATTTTATTAGAAATATAAAGAATAATATTTAAGGTATATATTTTTCATTTTTTTTAAAAAATATATATATATTATATATCATGAAAACCAATTTTAAAATTCAAAAGTTACTTCACAGTAAAAGAGTCTTGAATGTCATTGCTGTCGTGGCATTTTTAAATATATTAGCATTCATAATGTTAAATAATATACACGCAATCATATATTTCATCATAATTGGTTCAATAACGTATTTTTTCAGTAAAAATATGATACTAGTATTAGGTATTCCACTTATTTTAGTAAATTTATTGATGGTTATTTACAGCACGAGTTCCAATACTTTATTTTATAAAGAAGGTATGGAAAACAAAGATGAAATGGACTCTACTGCTGACGTTGATCCATTAAATAAAAATAAAGATTCTAAAAATACAATGACAAAAGATTTAAAAAACGTTGCTATTGCTAACAAAAAAAATAAACCATCGCCTACAACTAACCAAGGTCTAGTGATGACACCTTTAGATCATGATAGTGATTTGCGTAATACCATGTCCATCGACAATGATAAAGATAATGATGCTACCGAAAACGAATCATTTGAAGTTGGACGCAGTAAAAAAAACAGCAACGGATACAAGATAGACTATGCTTCCACGGTTGAAGACGCTTACGATGAATTAAATAAAATTCTAGGCAGTGATGGTATTAAGCGTTTAACAAGCGACACTCAAAATTTGATGAAGCAACAACTTCAATTAGCTGAATCTATGAAAAATATGCAACCTCTTATAGCAGGAATGGCTCCGATGATGTCACAAGCCAAGGATCTATTAGGAAGTTTAGGAGATAGTGGGAACATGGGAGATTTAGCGAATATCGCAAAAAAATTCTCAGCTGGGTTAGGCGGTAAGAATTAGAGCACTTGTAAGAATTCAAATGTATAGTGTAAATTTATTATAGTGTTATAATAAAACACTATAATGAATTACATGGAACTATTAGAAATAGGCGATGTGAATGATTTTCATAATAAATGGGGAAATATTGATTTTTCAAATGATACTAATATCGATTTTGTAATATCTAAATGGAAAGCTATTCATGTTTTGTTTTATGATTACAATGATGTAATCAGTAAAAGCAAAAATATATGGTTCAACGAAATAAGAGAAATTGGACTGTATAACTTATTTTTTACAGATCCGACTTATTTCTCTCAATATTTTTCGGATGAGCCTAGTGATATATTGAATCAACTTCTATCACTACAAGAAAAATGGATTGGTATTATTTTTGAATGCGCAGATGAAGTTTGTAATGGTGATAATGACTACAAGCTTTTATCATTTGTTAAAAAAGGTGGACAAACAACATCACATGACTTCGAGTTAAATATACGCCACAACGGTGTTGAACAAATAGTGAAAATTGAATTTAAATTTTCATCGAGTTCAAAAGATAAAATAACTCAATTAGCTGAATTTGCTGCTATTAACACCGAAAGTGCTTCAGGTCTCTTGCTTTTTGGTAGTTCTTATTTAGATTTCTTTTGGCCTGTTTCTTATGAAAGAAATTTCATACAAGAAATGTGTAATGCTGTAAATATACAACTACCAAGAGATAGAGAAAGTTGGAAGAAAATCGCGAAATCCGTTGCTGTTCCAAAAAATGGTGCTGCTCGAGATTTTCATTTACGTTTACGTCAAAGTGATATTATGAAAAACGATGGGAAAAAAAAAATAGTCAACGAATCTTTTGATGTATTTATTACACAAAAACTCGATTTTATTCGTGATAACCTTTCTGAAATTTCCAATATATTTAATACTAAACAAGAAGATAAATTTTTTTGTATTTTCAGTAGCGGGACATTCAAAAAAGATACAATTCCTTTGATTCAATTAAATGACGTGGTCAAAGTGGGAGAACATACTTTTGAATTGATTACAACAACCGATAACAACATCCGATGCGACATGTCATGGGGAAATGGTGGAGCTGGAAATCAGAACCCTAGAGTATTATTTAAATTGTCTTCAAAACCTGCTGCTAGAAAAGGTGGGTACAAAAAACGAGGAGGAAAGATTAATGGTGGTGACGGTCACGACTATGATGACGATGACGATCATGACTATGATGACGATGACGATCACGACTATGATGACGATGACGATCACGACTATGATGACGATGACTACGATTGGTTTGATACACACGAGGAATTAGCAATTGATGATATTGCTGGAATAGATGAACTAGAAGAAATTCAAGGTGATTCTGACAAAATAGTAGAAATTAAGGATGTCAATGAACCTCAGCAAGAAATATTGAATACAATGAAATTGCGGTCTGGTAAAATCTATAATATACCAAATCAAGTTAAAAAAGGGGGTAATTATAAACATCATACAAAAAAAATAAGCAAAAATACGAAAATTAAGAAAACAAGGAAAACAAGGAAAACAAAGAAAACAAGGAAAACAAGGAGTTCAAAGAAAACAAGGAAAGCAAGGAAACTCCGTAAATAAAATAAAAGGTAAATATATTATTTAATATTTTGTTATATTATATAATATGAAAAAATGTCCTCCAGGAGTAATATGTATTGAAAATGTAACTATTTTTTTTATTGCTATTGTTTCAATAGTTTTATTTTATGTATATTTTACCTATTTTCATAATAATTCTCAAACAAATATAAGACATCATAAAAATATAAACAACCCTGATCAAATACTTATATCCCAAACCCCTAATTTTCCATATACGAATTTACCACCACTTTCTCCTTTTCTACCACCGCAAGTTCCTGGAGATGTTTTATTAGATCCCTATGTACCTCCACTCAGAGACGAACGATATTTAATACCTCAAATCAATTTTATTCCGCCTGGTACAGTTCCTATTAATGTTTCTAGTAATATCGGAGCACTTGATACTAGTTACAGACAAATGGGAATTTTAGAACCATTAAATAACAAACATAATAATGAGTCTCTTTTACCTTTAATGGGTAGACCTGTTTTTACAAATAGAAACAAATGGCAATATTATACCATAAATAATCAATACAATAGTTTAAAATTGCCTTTGATTGTTAAAGGAAAAAGTGCTACAAATGAATATGGTGTCGATGAATTAAATGGTGGTGAAAGAGTTCGTATACAAGGGTTGAAAGACGTTTACAAAGTTACTGTATATGATAATGACACAATAAAATATTTACCGTTTATTTAGATTTTTTTTTGTTTTTACGTGATTTTTTTGTCAGATGGAATTTTCTACGTTTAGTGGCTCCTCCTTCCATATTAACATTGGAATTATTGCTTTGACTCATTTGTTGAGCGGCTTTATTAACACTTTCAAAACCATCTTCTTCGATATTTTGATTATTGGAATTCATTTTTGATACAATTTCCGAAGCTATTTTTGAAGATAAAAAATTAACGACTTCGTTCAATGATTCAGAAACATTTTTTGGTAATTCGTTTTCATGAGAAACTGTGTTTGTTGATTCTGGTTGTTCTTGTTGGTCATTTGATTCGTTGCTGTTATCTGTGCTATCGGTTGTTTTTGGTAATTCGTTTTCATCAGAAACTGTGTTTGTTGATTCTGGTTGTTCTTGTTGGTCATTTGATTCATTGCTGTTATCTATGCTATCGGTTGTTTTTGGTAATTCGTTTTCATCAGAAACTGTGTTTGTTGATGATGGTTGTTCTTGTTGGTCATTTGATTCGTTGCTGTTATCTGTATTATCGGTTATTTTTGGTAATTCGTTTTCATCGACTACGGGAAAGACGGTTGGTTCATTAGAAACTGTGTTTGTTGATTCTGGTTGTTCTTGTTGGTCATTTGATTCGTTGCTGTTATCTGTATTATCGGTTATTTTTGGTAATTCGTTTTCATCGACTACGGGAAAGACGGTTGGTTCATTAGAAACTGTGTTTGTTGATTCTGGT
>Ga0214921_10005460_pt1 | contig 17972 bp, 10 predicted proteins | sample LL1505_MetaG_FD_177992 | JGI IMG/M metagenome (GOLD analysis project Ga0214921, IMG submission 177992) | Freshwater microbial communities from Lake Lanier, Atlanta, Georgia, United States - LL-1505 | ecosystem: Environmental > Aquatic > Freshwater > Lake | place: USA: Georgia | collected...
GACGCTTCCCGCCGACGCCCCCCGGTCGCTCCTGCGAGGCATGTTCGTCGAGGTCTGGTTGCAGGTGGACGTGCCCCAACCGCTCGTCTCGGTGCCCGAGGAGGCGGTGCGTCCGTCGGGCGAGGTCTTCGTGATGCGCGGGGGGAAACTGCAGATTCTCGCCCCGCGGCCGTTTCACGCGGCCGGTGGTCGCGTGTTCTACGACCAGCAGGAGAGCGGTCTGCTCCCGACGGACCGGGTGATCGTGAGCCAACTCGCCGTCACCCGCGACGGCATGGACGTGGTGGAGGCGACGCCATGAAGTCGATCATCGCCTGGACCGTTCGCAACACGCCCGCGATGAACGTCCTGCTGGTGGCGATCATGGTCCTCGGCTGGCTGAGCTTCTCGTCGATGCGACGCGAGGTGTTTCCGGAGTTCGACCTCGAGATGGCCTTGGTCACGGTGCCCTATCCGGGCGCGACACCCGAGGAGGTCGAGGAAGGCATCTGCCAGAAGATCGAGGAGGCCTGTCGCAGCGTCGTCGGGATCAAGAAGGTCACGAGCGTCGCCCGGGAGGGCAGCGGCTACTGCGTGTTCGAGATGAGCGACACGGTCGACGACCCCCAGCGGGTCGTCGGCGAGATCCGCTCCGAGGTGGAACGCATCCCGAGCTTCCCGGAACTGGCCGAGGACCCCAAGGTCGAGCAGGTGACGCTGCGGGAGCCGGCGATCAAGCTCGGAGTCCTCGCGCCCGCCGTCGCCGATGGGGGCGAGCGGTCGGAACTCGAACTGCGTGACGTGACGGAGCGCGTCCGGGACGATCTGCTCGCCCTGCCGGCCGTGTCGGCGGTCAACATCGCCGGCGGCAAGAACTACGAGATCGCCGTCGAAATCTCGGAGGAGACGCTCCGCAAATACGGGCTGTCGCTGCGGGCCGTCGCCGACATCCTCCGGCGCGAAAACCTGGAACTCCCCGGTGGAACGATTCGCAGCGAAGGGGGTGAGGTGCTCCTGCGCGGCAAAAACAAGCGGTACGCGGGGGACGAAATCGCGAAGCTCCCGCTGGTGACGTTGCCCGACGGCCTGGTGCTTACGGTCGGCGATCTGGGCCGCGTGCGCGACGGGTTCACCGACGTGGCCGGCCGGAATCGGATCAACGGCCGGCACGGGCTCGTCGTCTCCGTCGACCGGAGCGCCGGCGAGGACCTCCTGGCGATGGTGGCCGCCGTGAAGGAGTATGTCGCCCAAACGCGGCTTCCGCCCGGGTATGAGCTGGTGACCTGGGCCGACGCCTCCGTGGACGTGCGGGAACGGCTCGACATGCTGCTCTCCAACGGCACGCAGGGCCTGCTGATCGTGTTCCTCATCCTGGCCCTGTTCTTCGACCTCAAGGTCGGGTTCTGGGTGGCGATGGGCGTTCCCGTCTCGATGCTCGGCACCGGGGCCCTGATGTTCGCCGCCGACCAGACGCTGAACATGCTCTCGATGTTCGCGTTCCTGATGGCGGTCGGCATCGACGTGGACGACGCGATCGTGGTGAGCGACAACGTCGAGCGGCATCGGAAGATGGGGAAGGGGATGATTCAGGCCGCGATCGACGGCACGGCGGAGATCGTGCCGTCGGTGGTGTCGGGCGTGATGACGACGGTGATCACCTTCATGCCGCTGCTGTTCGTTTCCGGGGTCATGGGCAAGTTCATCGCGGTCATGCCGTTCGCCTTCATCGCCACGCTGCTGGTCTCGCTCTCCGAGGCGATCTTCGTGCTCCCGGGCCACCTCGCCCACGAGGAAAGCTTCGTGCTCCGGGTGTTCCAGTGGTTGTGCACGCCGTTTCGGCCGCTTCTGCCGGTGCTGCAGTTCGTGCAACGGGCGTGTGATTCCGGGCTGAAGTGGTTCGTCAAGCGCGCCTACGCCCCGGCTCTCGAGGCGGCGATCGAGAACCGCTGGGCCGTGCTGGCCGGGGCCGCGGCGATCCTGATCCTGGCCGCAGGCCTGATTCGCAGCGGTGTGACGCCATTCAAGTTGTTTCCCAAGATCGACGCCAAGCGGATTCAGGCGCGACTCGTCTACCCGGACGGCACGCCAGCGAGCGTCACCGAGGCCGGCATCGCGCAGGTCGAGCGGGCGCTCGACGAGACCGCGGCCCGGCTGGGAACCGGCACGCGGCCCCTCGTGACGTTCGTCTACGCCTCGGTGGGCTCGGTCGAGATACAGGGCAAACCGAGCGTCGAGGCGAAGCTGGGCGGCAGCCACATGGGGGCCGTCAGCGTGGAACTCGAGGATGCCGTCAACCGCACGGTCACCAGTGACGAGTTCCTGAGCGCCTGGCGGAAGGCGACGGGCACGCTGCCGGGAGCCGACAGCATCGTCTTCGCGACCGAGAACATGGGTCCGGCGGGCAAGGCGATCGAGTTCAAACTGCTCGCCTCCTCCGACGAGGAATCGGTCCGGCAGCTGGAGCGCGCGGTCGAGCAGACGAAGGGGTGGCTCGCCCAGTACCCCGGCGTGATCGACATCGACGACGACTCCCGGCCGGGCAAGTGGGAGTACCAGATGAAGGTGAAGCCGCGGGCCGAGGCGCTGGGAGTCTCGCTCGCCGACGTGGCCTCGACGATCCGGGCCAGCTTCTCGGGCGAGGAGGTGATGCGGCTTCAGCGGGGCCGGCACGAAGTCAAACTGCTGGTCACCTATCCGCGGGACGAACGGAGGTCGCTCGCGGCCCTCGACGAAGTGCAGGTCCGCGGGGCCGACGGCATCGCCCGGCCGCTCGGCGAACTCGCCGAGGTGAAGGCCGCCCGGGGGTATTCCGAGATCAACCGGCTCGGCCAGAAGCGGTCGATCACCATCACCGCCGACATCGACGCCACGTCGAGCCTCACGTCGGGGCAGATCGTCGCCGACCTGCAGCAGCAGTTGATGCCCACGATCCTCGAGCAGAATCCGGCCGTGCGGGTTCGCTGGGAGGGGGAGCAGGAGCAGACGAACGACTCGCTGCGGAGCCTCGGCCTCGGATTCCTCGTGTCGCTGTTCGCGATGTTCGTGCTGCTGACGATCGAGTTCCGCTCCTACCTCCAGCCGTTGCTGATCCTGACCGCGATTCCGTTCGGTGCGGCCGGGGCCGTGTTCGGCCACGCGATGCTCGGGATGCCGCTTTCGCTGTTCACGATGTTCGGGGTCGTGGCCCTGTCCGGGATCGTCGTGAACGATTCGATCGTGCTGATCGACTTCATCAATCAGCGGGTGCGGGAGGGCCGGCCGCTCAAGCTGGCGATCCGCGAGGCGGGTTGCGTGCGGTTCCGGCCCGTCTTCCTCACGAGCATCACGACGGTCGGCGGGCTCCTCCCGCTGCTCTTCGACCAGAGTTTTCAGGCACAGTTCCTGATTCCGATGGCGGCGGCGATGACGTTCGGTGAAATGGTGACGACGGTGCTGATCCTGATCATGATCCCGGTCGCCTATTCCTTCATCGGCGGCTCGGTCGACGAGGAGCGGGATGACGACGCCGCGCACCCGGTGGCTGCGACCGACGAGGGCGACGACGACTGGCTGCCCGACTACCTGCAGGAATCGACGGCCAGTGGCGGGCCGAAGGCGATCAACGCCTGAGCCCGCCCGTGCGGCACCGGCCGGATCGCTTGATCGAACGGGTTGCGCCCGCGCCGGCCCCCGCGTTCCGGGGCGTCAGCGGTTGATGAGGAAGTGGCAGATGTCGCCGTCCTGCATCACGTAGTCCTTGCCCTCGACCCGCAGCTTGCCGCCGGCGCGGATGTCTTTTTCCGTGTGGTAGTGCTCGAGATCCTCGAGCGAATAGATCTCGGCCCGGATGAAGCCCTTCTCGAAGTCGGTGTGGATCACGCCGGCGGCCTGCGGGGCCGTCGCCCCGACCGGAATCGTCCAGGCCCGCACCTCCTTCTCGCCCGCGGTGAAGTAGCTCTGCAGGCCGAGCGTCTTGTAGGCCGCCCGGGCCAGGGAGGCGAGTGCCGGCTCCTCGAGCCCCGCTCCGGCCAGCATCTCGGCCCGGTCGGCTTCGTCGAGTTCGGCGAGCTCGGCCTCGAGCTTGGCACAGACTGGTACCACCTCCGCGCCCGACTTCGCCGCCTGCTCGCGGACGGCCTGCACGAGCGGGCCGGATCCCGCGACGTCGCTTTCGTCGACGTTGGCCACGTAAAGGATCGGCTTGGCTGTGAGCAGGCCGAACTCCTTGACGGCCGCCCGCTCAGCCTCCGAGAGCGCGAGCGTCCGCAGCGGCTTCTCCGCCCGGAGGTGGTCCAGGCACTTCTTCATCGAGTCGTACTTGAAGCGGGCCTCCTTGTCGGTGCTCTTGGCGGCCCGCTCGGCCCGGGGCAGCAGGTTCTCCAGGTGCTGCATGTCGGCCAGCAACAGCTCGATCTCGATCGTCTCCATGTCGGAGACGGGATCGACCTTGCCGGCCACGTGGATCACGTCGGGGTCCTCGAAGCAGCGGACCACCTGGATGATCGCGTCGACCTCGCGGATGTGCGAGAGGAACTTGTTGCCGAGTCCCTGCCCCTCGCTCGCTCCCTTGACGATGCCCGCGATGTCCACGAGCTTGAGCGCGGCCGGGATCACCTTCTGCGGCGGGATGTATTTCGTGATCCGGTTGAGCCGGTCGTCCGGCACGCTGACCATGCCCTCGTTGGGCTCGATCGTGCAGAACGGGTAGTTGGCGCTCTGGGCGGCCTGCGACATCGTGAGGGCGTTGAAGAGCGTGCTCTTGCCGACGTTGGGGAGGCCGACGATACCTGCTTCCATTCTGGAGCTCCGATTTCAGGACTTGGTGACTGGCATCATAATCGGCTTTTGTGCGTCAGACGAGGTGGGCCGGGGTTGCCCGTGCCATCTCGCCGGACGCTCGCTGCGCACATCCTGTGCTTCGCTCGCTCGGTGGCGGCCGCGCTTTCGGCATCCTGCCTGCGCTTGCCGCCAACGCCGCTCGATTGACACGGGCAACCCCTGCCGTCATCCGGTGAGCAGGTCGAGATCCTGGATTGACCCCTTGATCGTTTCATGAAAGTCATCCGTCCGCTTCCCCGTCGCTTCTTCGACCGTCCGGCCGACCAGGTGGCGCGCGACCTGCTCGGCAGTCGGCTCGTGGTGCGCGGGGCGGACGGGCGGGTGAGCCGGCACATGGTCTGCGAGACCGAGGCCTACCTCGGGGCCCACGACCTCGCCTGTCACGCGGCCCGGGGAATGACGCCCCGCAATGCCGTGATGTTCGGGCCCGCCGGGATCTGGTACGTCTACCTCTGCTACGGCATGCACTGGATGCTCAACGTGGTCACCGGCCCCCCCGGGGTGCCGGCGGCCGTCCTGATTCGGGGCGTGGGCGGTCACCAGGGGCCCGGCCGGCTGACCCGGGCCCTGGGAATCGACGCCCGCCACGGCGGGCTGCCCGCCGCCCGGGAAACGGGCCTGTGGTTCGAGGCGGGGCAGGACGTGCCCCCACGGCTCGTGGCCCGGACCCCCCGCATCGGTGTGGGCTACGCGGGCGCCTGGGCGGAGAAGCCCTTGCGGTTCGTCGTCGATCCGGAAACACTTGTCTCGGTCGAGGACGTCGGGCGGCGGAGCCGACGTCGGCCGAGGAGGACCGAAGCATGACGGGCGGGTGGATCACGGTGGCGGGCACGCTGGCCTTGGCCACGGCCCTGGCAGGAGAACTCACGATGGCGGATGACGCGACGGCCCCCAAGCTCGCCAAGGCCACCTTCGCCGGCGGCTGCTTCTGGTGCACCGAGGCGGTCTACGCCCAGATCAAGGGCGTCAATCGCGTGACCAGCGGCTACCTCGGCGGTGAGGTTCCCAACCCCACCTACAAGGACGTCTGCACCGGGCTCACGGGCCATGCCGAGGCGGTCGAGATCGAATACGACCCGGCGCAGGTGTCCTTCGAGAAACTGCTGGAGGTGTTCTTCGCCACCCACGACCCCACCACGAAGAACCGCCAGGGCGCCGACGTGGGCACGCAGTATCGCTCGGGTGTCTTCTACCACGACGACGACCAGAAGCGGATTGCCGAGGATGTGATCAAGCGGCTCGACGCGGCGGGCGCGTTCCCGGGGAAGATCGTCACCGAGGTGACGAAGGCGACGACCTTCTATCCGGCCGAGGACTACCACCAGGACTATTTCGCCAACAATCCGCGGCAGCCCTACTGCCAGGCCGTGGTGGCCCCGAAGGTGGACAAGGTCCGCAAGGTGTTCAAGGACCTGCTGGCTGAGTAGTTCCCGCGGCAGCGCAGGCTGGTTGCCATCCGCGGTACCTGCCGGACGTTCGCAACCTCGAGGGTAACGCAGGCTCGGGGCTGCCCGACCCCGTCGCCCGGACGCTCGCTTCGGGCATCCTGCCCTTCACTCGCTCGATGCTGGCTGCGCTTCGGCATCCTGCCTGCGCTTGCCAACAACGCCGGCTCCGGGGCACGGGCAACCCCGAGCCGTCCTGCCAGTGCGTGGCCATGGCACGGGCAACCCCTCGCAGTTCAAGGAGTGCCGACAAGGCAGGAGAGCTAGCCGTCAGGGTGCTGCCGCCCCCGTGTGGCACGCAGCGAGGCGCAGCCTCGCGCAGCGTGCCCGGATGTCGCGGGCGACTGCCCGCGACGCACGGCCGCCGGGAGGGCGGCCGCTGCGAGGCGAGGGCAACCTTGGCTTGCCCTCCGTCTCGCCAAGGCTGCACGGGCCATGGATGGCCGTGCTGCCGTGCCGCTACGCGTCAGCGTAGCGTGCAATGAGCTCGCCCGCTTCGACCGGCGTGCCGGGGGCGACGAGGACCTCGGCGAGCGTGCCGTCCCGTTCGGCGTAGAGGGTCGTCTCCATCTTCATCGCTTCGAGGCTCAGGAGCTTCTGGCCCTTCTTGACCTTGTCGCCGGTCCGCACGGCCACCGTCACGATCAGCCCCGGCATCGGGGCGGCCACCTCGCGGGCGTCGCCGGGCGTCGCCTTGGGCCGCTTCTGCACCTTGGCCTCGAGCGACCGGTCGGTGATCGAGACGCTGCGCGGCTGGCCGTTGAGTTCGAAGAACACCGTCCGCGTGCCGTCGGCGTGCGGCTCGCCCACCGTCAGGAGCCGGAGCACGAGGGTCTTGCCCGGCTCGATTTCGACCGCGAGTTCCTCCCCGGGCTTCAGGCCCTCGAGGAAGGCGGGCGTGGGCAGCACGCTCACGTCCCCGTAGGTGGCCTGGTGGCGGGCGAAGTCCTGGAACACCCGCGGGTAGAGGAGCCACGAGAGCACCTCGCGGGGAGAAGCCGTCCGGCCCACGAGTTCGCCGGTGGCCTTGGCGGCCGCGGCGAAGTCGGCCGGCGGCAGCGACTCGCCCGGACGGCCGGTCACGACGGCCGCGTTCTTGACCACCCGCTTCACGACCGCCGGCGGGAAGCCTCCCGGTGGCTGCCCCATCCGGCCCGCGAGCAGGTCGATCGCCGACTCGGGGAATGCGATCTCGCGGGAGTCGTCCACGAGGTCGTCGGCCGTGAGGCCGTTGGTCACCAGCAGGAGCGCGAGGTCGCCCACCGCCTTGCTCGTGGGCGTGACCTTGACGATGTCGCCGAGCACGCGGTTCACGTCGGCGTAGGCCCGGCAGACCTCTTCCCAGCGGTCGCCCAGGCCCAGCGCCTTGGCCTGCTCGAGCAGGTTCGTGAACTGCCCCCCCGGCATCTCGTGGAGGTAGAGGTCGGCGTCGGGGGCCTTCATGCCGCACTCGAAGGGGGTGTAGTGGTCGCGGACGGCCGACCAGTAGTGGGCGAGGTGCCTGAGGTCGTCGGTGTCGAGGCCGGTGTCGAGCGGCGTGTGGCGGACGGCGTCGACGAGCGCATTCAGGTTGGGCTGGCTCGTGAGGCCGGCGAACGGGGCCAGGGCGGCATCGACCACGCTCGCGCCGTGGCGGGCCGCCTCCAGGAGCGAGGCCAGTTGCGAGCCGGCCGTGTCGTGGGTGTGGAAGTGGATCGGGATGCCGATTTCAGCACGCAGGGCTTCCACGAGTTTGCCCGCTGCGAAGGGCTTGCACAGGCCGGCCATGTCCTTGATCGCGAGCATCTGGGCCCCGAGCTTCTCCAGCTCCTTGGCGAGGCTCACGTAGTAGGCGAGCGAATACTTCGGGCGGGCCGGGTCGAGCACGTCGCCCGTGTAGCAGATCGCCGCCTCGCAGATCGCCCCGCTCTCGCGGACGGCGTCGATCGCCACCCGCATGTTCGGCACCCAGTTGAGCGGGTCGAAGACGCGGAACACGTCGATGCCCGCCGCCGCCGACTCCTTGACGAACTCCTGCACCACGTTGTCGGGGTAGTTGGTGTAGCCGACGGCGTTGCTCGCCCGGAGCAGCATCTGGAAGAGAATGTTGGGAATCCGCTCCCGCAGCTGCAGGAGCCGGTCCCAGGGGCACTCCTTCAAGAACCGCATCGCGGTGTCGAAGGTGGCGCCCCCCCACATCTCCAGCGAGAACAGCCCGTCGCCGAGCCGCGCGTAGGCGTCGGCCACGGCGAGCATGTCGTAGCTCCGCATCCGGGTGGCGAGCAGCGACTGGTGGGCGTCGCGCATCGTCGTGTCGGTGACGAGCAGTCCCTTGTGGTCGCGGACCCAGGCGGCGAACTTCTCCGGCCCGAGTTGCTTGAGCCGGTCGCGGGTGCCCGGCCGGGGCGGGGCCAGCCGGTCGTGCTCAGGGATCGGAGCCGGCTCGCGGCGGACGGCCGCCGGCCGGCCCTTCACGAGCGGATTGCCGTTGACGATCACGTCGCCCAGGTATTCGAGCAGCTTCGTGGCCCGGTCGCGGCGGATCGGGAAGTCGAACAGCGCCGGAGTCTCGTCGATGAACCGCGTGGTGCACTTGCCGGCCAGGAACTCCGGATGCGTCACGAGGTTCACGAGGAACGGGATGTTGGTCTTCACCCCGCGGACGCGAAACTCCTGCAGGCACCGCTCCACGTGGCCGGCTGCCTCGTCGAGCGTCAGCCCGCGGGCCGTCACCTTCACGAGCAGCGAGTCGAAGTAGGGGGTGACGACGGCGCCCGAGAACGCGCTGCCGGCGTCGAGCCGGATTCCCATGCCGCTGGCGGAGCGATAGGCCGTGATCCGGCCGTAGTCGGGAAGGAAGCGGTTTTCCGGGTCCTCGGTGGTCACGCGGCACTGCACGGCCGTGCCCATCGACCGGATCGCCGCCTGGTCGCCGAGGCCGATCTGCGGGTCGGACAGCTTCCAGCCCTCTGCGACCCGCAGCTGGCGGCGGACGATGTCGACCCCGGTGATCTCCTCGGTGACGGTGTGCTCGACCTGGATCCGGGGGTTGACCTCGATGAAGTAGAACTTGCCCGTGTCGGCGTCGACCAGAAACTCGACGGTGCCCGCATTCTCGTAGCGGGCGGTGCGGCCGATCGCGAGGGCCGCCGCACAGATCGCGTCGCGGAGCGCGGGGGCGAGGTTCGGGGCGGGCGCGACCTCCACGACCTTCTGGTGCCGCCGCTGCACGGAGCAGTCGCGCTCGAAGAGGTGCACGAGGTTGCCGTGCAGGTCGCCGAGCAGCTGCACCTCGATGTGGCGGGCCCGCTGGATGAACTTCTCCACGAACACGCTGGCCGAGCCGAAGGCCGTCTTGCTCTCCCGCTGGGCGCTCTCGAGGGCCACCGCCAGCTCCTCCTCGCCGCGGACAACCCGCATCCCGCGGCCGCCGCCGCCGTGGGCCGCCTTGAGGATCACGGGGTAGCCGAGGTCGCGGGCGATTTTCTTGGCGTCGGCCAGGCTCGAGAGCGGCTCGGCGCTGCCCGCCAGGATCGGCACGCCGGCGCGGGCGGCCAGTTCGCGGGCCGCGGTCTTGTCGCCGAGCGTCTTGAGCAGCTCCACCCGGGGGCCGACGAAGGTGATCCCGGCCGCGCCGCAGGCGGCCGCGAACTCCGGGTTCTCGGAGAGAAACCCGTAGCCGGGGTGGATCGCATCGACGCCCCGGTCCTTCGCGAGCGCCACGATCCCCGGAATGTCGAGGTAGGAGCGGATGGGCTCGCCCGCCTTGCCCACGAGGTAGGCCTCGTCGGCCTTGAAGCGGTGGAGGGCGAACCGGTCCTCGTGGGCGTAGATCGCCACGGTCCGGATGCCCAGTTCGTGGGCCGAGCGGAAGACGCGGATCGCGATTTCGCTGCGATTGGCGACGAGGAGCTTGGTGATCGGGCGCATGGCGTACCTGCCGACGGGGAATGAGGCCGGGCCGCCCAATGTACCCGGAGTCCGGCTGCCCCGGGGCTGACCACCGGTTATGTCGCCCGCTCGTCGGCGTAGCTCGGCCGGAGATACTCGGGCACGAGTGCGGCGGGCGAGTCGGACTGTCCGGCGGCGGCAAGCGGGATGGCGATCGCTGCCGCAGCGACGGCCGACGGATGCCAGGCGGCTTCCGTCGCGAGCCGATGGCCGGCGGCGGTGACCCGCTCGGCGAGCGTGGCGAGCGCCGGGCCCGTGACGAGACAGCCGCGTGGAAGTGACTCGATCCAGCGGTCGGCGGCCACGAGCGTCGCTGCTCCGATCCTCCAGCCGCCGTCCGCCGCCGGCGCGGCGATTGCGGCAAAGACCTCCCCGCGGCCCGCGTCGTAGGCGATCGCGAAGGGCCCTGAGTCGCGGCCGGTGACGCGGGCGGTCTCGGCGGCCACCACCTCGAACCCCGACACCCCGAGCAGCCTGGCGCCGCTCGCCCAGGCGATCGCCTTCGCCGTCGCCACGCCCACCCGCAGGCCGGTGAACGATCCCGGTCCCCGGACCACGGCCACGAGTTCCGCGTCGGCGGGCGTCCAGCCGAGTTCGGCCGCGACCTCCGCGATCGCGGCGGCCACGAGCCGGGCGTGTTCACCCGCCGGCCCCAGCCCGCGGATCGCCCGGGCCGGGCCGGCGCAGGCGGCCACGCTGCCCGCGGCGAGGCTCGTGTCGATGGCGATCGTTCTCATGACGGCGGTTCCGGGGCGATTCTTGACCGGCCTGACCCCGGGTCGTAGCCTCCCCGGCTATCATTGGCAAGGAGTCGGCTCGCCCGCCGCGACCCGGCGGCGGGCCCGACGCGGCTGGAAGCGGACGTGAAGCGGGCCATCATCAGCGACATCCACGGCAACCTCGAGGCCCTGCAGGCCGTGCTCGAGGACATCGACCGGCAGCGGGTCGATGCGATCTTCTGCCTGGGCGACATCGTCGGCTACGGCCCCAACCCGTGCGAGTGCGCGAAGCTCGTCCGCGACCGGTGCAGCGTGGTGATCCTGGGCAACCACGACCAGGGCGCGCTGTTCGATCCCGACGGCTTCAACTCGGGCGCTGAGCGGGCGATCCGCTGGACTCGCAGCCAGATCGAGATGCACGACCGGCTGCCCCGCAACTCGGCGAATCTCGTCAGCGACTTCCTCGGCGAGCTCGCCCGCAATCATCACGAGGGGGAACTGATGTTCGTCCACGGATCGGCGCGGCGGCCGCTCGACGAATACGTCTTCCCCGAAGACATCTACAACCCACTCAAGATGGAGCACATCTTCGAACTGGTGCCCCGCTACGTCTTCCAGGGCCACACCCACATCCCGGGCGTGTTCACGACGTCGCCCGAGTTCATCTCGCCCGGCGTGCCGGCCGGCGAGACGGAGGTGGCGATCGAACTGCCGGCCGGCAAGGCGATGGTCAACGTGGGCTCGGTCGGGCAGCCCCGCGACGAGGATCCCCGCAGCTGCTACGTCATCCTCGAGGACGACCGCCGGGTGCGGTTTCGCCGGATCACCTATCCGCTCGAGACCACGCGGAAGAAGATCCACGCGATTCCCGACCTCGACAACTTCCTCGGTGACCGGCTCGCGCAGGGAAGGTAGCGCCGGCCGCCGCCGTCGCGGTATACTCCGGGTCTCGATCCGGCATCGAAATCCCCCTCGGCCTTTCGGCCGCCGGGGCGTCTTGATCACCCGCCTCGATCACCCTGGAAGCCCGTCGTGGAACGTCGCTACGTCTCGTTCTTCGCCATCGCGCTGGCGATCGTGGTCACCAGCCAGTTGCTCCAGGCGTGGCTCTACCCGCCGCCCGCGGAGCCGCCGGCCGTCCCGGCGGCGCCTGCCGAGATCGCCGCCGGTGAGCGGGCAAGCAAGGCTGCCGGCGAGGCTGCGGCGGCCGCCGATGAAGCTCCCGACGCGGCGGATACGGCCGGCGGTGAGACGGCCCCGCGGCAGCGGTTCACGCTGGGCTCGCTCGATTCCGCCGATCCGGCCCGCCTCCTCGTCACGCTCACCAGCCGCGGCGCCGCCGTGGAGCGGATCGAACTATCCGACGAGCGGTTTCACGATCAGGACGACCGCGGCGGCTACCTCGGCCACCTCGCCTGCGAGGCGGTCGCCGGGGGCTGCCGGATCGGCGTGGTCGGGCCCGGCACGCCCGCGGCCCAGGCCGGCCTGCGGCCCGGCGACGTGATCAAGGCCGTGGCCGGCGAAGCCACGGCCGACCCGGCCGCGTTGGCCGACGTGCTGGCGGGGCTTCGGCCCGGGCAGCGGGCGGCGGTCAGCTTCGTGCGGGATGGCGCCGCGAGCGACTGCGAGACCACGCTCGGTCGGCGGCCCTTGGAAGTCGTGCGGCCCGAGTTTCGCGGCGAGCCGGTGGTCGATGTCGAGAGCGGGCCCCACGACCCGTTCTCCTTCTGCGTTTCGCTCGAGGGTCGCGATGGCCGCACCCGCCGCGACGTGCGTTCGGAGATCGCGGGGCAGGGGCTCGCCGAGATCGACTGGGCGTCGGAGCCGACGGCCGACGGCCTGGGCGTGCGGTTCACGCGGACCTTGCCCGGCGGCCTGCGGGTGGCGAAGGAGTATCGGCTCGGGAACGCCACGGGCCCGGCCGAGGGGGCCGGCTACAGCCTCGACCTGGCCGTCGAGTTCGAGGCCACGGGCGGCCCGACCGTCGTGACCTACGCGCTCGATGGTCCCACCGGCCTGCCGACGGAGGGCTGGTGGTACACCCAGCGGGTCTGGCACGACTTCTGGGGCAGCCTCGCCGTCCGCGACGTGGCGCTGCGGTTCGTGGGGGGAGAGAGCGCGCTCATCAGCGGCCTCAAGACCCTCGACGGCACCCTCGAGCGGCCGGCCACGACCGTCACCCCGGACAAGCCGCTCTCGTTCGCCGGCGTCGACGCCCTCTACTTCGCGTCGGCCGTCATTCCGGCCCTCGAGGCCGACCGGCCCGACCTCGCCGAGGTGCGTTCGATCGCGGTGGGCGAACCGCAGGGCCAGGCCCGCAAGAAGCTGGTCAACGTCACGCCGCGGATCGTCTCGCAGGAACTCGCGCTCGAGCCGGGCAAGCCGGTGCGGCACCGCTACACGCTCTTCGCCGGCCCCAAGCAGCCCGACCTGCTCCGCCGCTTCGGCGCCGCCGGCGCGGGCCTGGACGACCTCGTCTACTACGGCTGGTTCGGCTGGGTCGCCCGGCCGATGATCGCGCTCCTCCACGGCCTGCACGCGGTGATCGGCAACTACGGGATCGCGATCATCCTGCTGACGGTGCTCGTTCGGGGGGCGCTGTTCCCGATCAGCCGGCGGCAGGCGCTCTCCTCGCAGAAGATGCAGGCGCTGCAGCCCGAGATGAAGGTCATCAACGAGCGATACAAGAACGATCCCCAGAAGCGGACGATCGCGACGCAGGAACTGTGGCGGAAGCACGGCGTCAATCCGGCCAGCGGCTGCCTGCCGGTGTTCATCCAGATCCCGATCTTCATGGGGCTGTATCGCGCCCTGGCGACCGACGTCGAGCTCCGCGAGGCGCCGCTCTTCTCGTCGGCGATCCGCTGGTGCTCGAACCTCGCCGCCCCCGACATGTTCTGGAACTGGTCGCAGATGCTGCCGGATTTTCTCGCGGCGCCCGAGGGCTGGCTGGGGCCGTTCCTCAACCTCCTGCCGCTGGTGACGATCGGCCTCTTTCTCTGGCAGCAGAAGCTGTTCATGCCGCCGGCGGTCGACGAGCAGCAGAAGATGCAGCAGCAGGTGATGAACTACATGATGTGGTTCATGGCGTTGATGTTCTTCAAGGTGCCCTCGGGCCTCTGTCTCTACTTCATCGCCTCGAGCCTGTGGGGCATCGCCGAGCGGCTCCTCTGGCTGCCGAAGCCCGCCGGGGCCGCGGCCGCGGGCGGTCTGGTGGTCGATGCGGCCTCGCGGCCGGCGGGCCCGACCGCCGCCGATGCGACCCGCGAGAAACGTCTGGCCCGCAAGCGGCGGTAATCGCCTCCGCAGGCTCGGGGCTGCCCGTGCCATCGTGTCGGCCTGCCGCGCGCAGGCTCGGAGTTGCCCGTGCCATCTCGGCGGACGCTCGCTCCGGCCTTCCGGGCCTTCGCTCGCTCGATGCTGCCCTCGCTTTCGGCATCCTGCCTGCGCTCGGCCAGCAACGCCGGCTCGATTGGCACGGGCAACCCCTCGCAGTCCAAGGTTGGGCCTCGGGAGCCCTGCCTTTCGGTAGATTTTGAGGTTCTATTCCAGACGCTCCGCGGTCCGCTGCCTCCATGCTCTCAACCTCCGACCTGATCGTGGCGGCGGCGACGCCCGTGGGGCCGGGGGCGCGGGCGATCATTCGGTTGGCGGGCGACGGGCTCGACGCAGCGCTCACGGCGCTCGTCACCGCCGAGCCGCCGGGGTTCGCCGGGACCGGCGGACCGGCGCGGGTCGTGACGGCTCGGCTTGCCGGCGACCTGGCCCACGATTGGGGGCCGATTCCAGTCGAGATCCTGTATTGGCCCGGGCCTTCGGGTCCGGTGGGGGGGCCGCTCGCCGAGCTGCAGCTGCCGGCGTCGGCGGTGCTCGTCGCTGCCGTGGTGGCGGAGGCCTGCCGGCACGGCGGACGGCTGGCCCGCGGGGGCGAGTTCACGCTCCGGGCGTTTCTCGCGGGCCGGCTTGATCTCGTTCAGGCCGAGGCGGTGCTCGCCGTGGTCGATGCCACGTCGCCTGCCGAGCTCTCGGCCGCGCTCGACCGGATGGCCGCCGGCAGCGGCGGTGGGCTGGCCATCGCCCGAGAGCTGCTCCTCGATCTCGTGGCCGACATCGAGGCGGGCATCGACTTCGCCGACGAGACCGCGCCCGACGGCGTGCCGGCCGGACCGGACTGGATCGCCGTCGCCGCCCGGATCGCCGCCTGTGACGCAGCCATCGCCGCGGTGGTCGAGAGGCTCGCCAGCCGCGACGCCGGCTCGACGGGCCTGCCGCGGGTCGTGCTCGTCGGGCCGCCCAACATCGGCAAGAGCAGCCTGTTCAACGCGCTCGTGGGCCGTGACGCCGCGCTCGTGGCCGACGAGCAGGGCACCACCCGCGACTGGCTCGAGGCCCCGCTCGGCGACGAGGCCGGGCCGCGGTGCGTGCTCGTCGATCTTCCCGGGCTGGACGCGGGCGACGCCAGGGGGGCGACTCACGCGGGGCCGGGGGAGCTCGGCTCTGTCGCGGCGGAGGCGCAGCGTCGTGGCTGGAGCGAGGCGGCCCGGGCGGACGTCGTGGTTTTCTGCCGCGATGCGGGAAGCGCCGACGGCGCGGCTGGTCCGATCGGCGTCCGCGCGGCGACCGGAGAAACCACCCGCATCGACGTGCAGACGCGCTGCGACCTCGCGCCGGCGACGGGGGGACTGGCCACGAGCAGCGTCACCGGCCACGGCGTCGCGGAACTCCGGGCGGCGATCCTGTCGGCCGTCGCCGCGGTCGCGCCGCGGCAGTCGCCCGCGACGACCCGTCTGGCCGTGGCCTGTGCCGCCGCCCGGCGCGTGCTGGCCGACGCGGCCGATGCCGTGCACCGGGGCGCGGGCGGCGGCTTCCTGGACGAGTCGCTCGTGGCGGCGGACCTCCGGCGCGGAGCGGCGGCACTGGCGGACGTGACGGGAGCGGCGATCGACGTCGACCTGCTCGACCGCATCTTCTCCCGGCACTGCATCGGCAAGTGACCTCCGCTTGGCTCACCGCCAGGGAGCGAGCATACTGAGGAAAGACGGGTGGTCGGTCGGGCAGCGGCCACTCGCTCCGGTCAGCTTCCGCAGCGGCGTACCCCGATGACACCTGCCTGCCCCTCTCCCGTGGCCGACGAGCTCACCGGCGAGGTGCTCGCGTCGCGGTACCGCGTCTTGAAGCGGATCGGCGCCGGCGGCATGGGCGTGGTGTATCGCGCCTGGGACCATGTCGCCGAAGGGTACGTGGTCGTGAAGTCGCCCCATCGGGCGATGCTGGCCGACGAACTGGCCGTCGCGCGGTTCGAGCGGGAGATGGAGGCGATGCGGCGGGTGCGGCATTCGGCTGTGGTGCCCGTGATCGACTTCGGCAGCCTGCGCGGGTTTCCCTACGCCGTGATGCCCTATCTCGCGGGCGGCAGCCTCGCGCGGCGGCGGCCCGTCCGACGAGGCCGCCCCGCGGCGGCCTCGTCGGCGACGCTGCGGCATTGGCTCGAGATGATCGCCGATGCCCTCGATCAGGTGCACGCCGCGGGATTCGTGCACCGCGACGTGAAGCCCGACAACATCCTCTTCGACGGCCGGGGCGAGCCGCACCTCGCCGACTTCGGCATCGCCACGTTCGTGCGCCGAGCCGAGGCTACCGGCAACGCGGGAAGCACGGGGCCGGTCGGCCCAGGCCTCACGGCGACCGGCCATGCGATCGGCACACCGGAGTACATGGCACCGGAGTTGATCGCCGGGCGCGAAGTCGACGGCCGTGCCGACCAGTACGCCCTGGCGGTCGTGGTGCACGAGTGGCTGGCCGGCGAACCGCCGTTCCGGGGAGCGACGGCCGTGGAGACGCTCGGGGCCCATATCGCCGCGGCTCCACCTCGGTTGGCGGCCCTGCGGCCGGAACTGCCCACGTCCCTCACGGCAGCCCTGCTTCGGGGGCTCGCCAAGCGGCCGGACGATCGGTTTGCATCGTGCCGCGAGTTCGCCGATTTCGTGCTCCTCGAGGTGCCGGCGGAGCCGGCGCCCAGTCCCCGGCTCGTCTGCCCGCTGTGCGGCGTGATGATGGCCCCGGCGGTGACCCAGGCCGGCGCGAATGGCCGCTGTCCAACCTGTCGCGAGGTGCTGTATGTGACGGAGGACCTGCGGGCGGTGGTGGCGCCCGCCGATCGCCGGGTGGCTGCCTCGGCGCCGGGAGGAGGGCCATGACCATGGGACGCCGCCGTGTCGGAGCCATGCTCGCCTGGCCTGTCGTGGCCGCGGGCCTGATCGCACTGCTCGTGCTCGCGCGGCGCGACCGGGCGGCGCAACGCGTCCTGCCGCTGGCGATCGAGCGCCGGACGATCCGGCTGACCGACGAGGCCGTGCCCGGCGTGAAGCTGCCGCCACCACCCGCCGAAATGCGTCAGGCGGCGGCCGAACTCGAGCGGGCGGCGGAGGCGGCCGACGAGGCCCGGATCGGCCTCGAACGGACGAAGGCCGATCTGGAGCGCACGAAGAACACGCTCGAGCGGCAACGTCAGGAGTTCGAGGGGCTGCGGGCCGATGCCGATGCCAATGCGGCCGACAGCAGGCAGCAGCTCGACGACGCCCGCAAAGAACTCGACGCCAAGCGGCAGGAACTCGAGAAGGCCTCGCGCGAGGCGGAGGAGAGGGTCGCGAAGGCGCGGCGCGATCTCGAGGGCCTTCAGCAGGCGCAGATGGGGGCGGCGGTCCAGGCTGGAATCGCCCAGGGGCTCGGCCGGGGCCGGGGGCTCGACATGAAGGTCGCCCCCGACCCACGCCGCGTCCGCAACCCGGCGCTGCCGCCGTTCGTACCCAACGAAGCGGCGGTTGCGGCCGCCGCCGCGGCCGGGCAGCGAGGTGCCGCGGGCCAGCCGGCTGCCGGCGGTGGCGGCGACGGGCCCCCGGCGGTCACCGTCCAGGGCGACATCCTCCGTGGGCAGTCCGAACGCATCCGCGCCGAGGGCGAATACGCGATCGACTCGTCCACGGCCGCGATCAACGTCGAGACGGCCCGGGCCATGGCCCTCGACAACCGGATTCGCACGGCGGAGACCTTCTTCGAGGCCCGGCGAATCAACCGAATCAAC
>Ga0214921_10005461_pt1 | contig 17972 bp, 20 predicted proteins | sample LL1505_MetaG_FD_177992 | JGI IMG/M metagenome (GOLD analysis project Ga0214921, IMG submission 177992) | Freshwater microbial communities from Lake Lanier, Atlanta, Georgia, United States - LL-1505 | ecosystem: Environmental > Aquatic > Freshwater > Lake | place: USA: Georgia | collected...
CACATCGCTGAACTGGGCGAATGACGTCGGCGCTGATTCACGACCTCGTCGAATGGCTCGACGCCAGCCCCGATGATGTAGCCCTCGTCACGTCGACGGAGTCTCTGACGGTTTCCGAAGTCGCCGATCGCGTTTCTGCTCTCGCAGGAGTCTTGCGAGCCCGCAAGGTCCGGCCTGGGAAGTTGGTCGCGGTCTCGTCAGACGGCATCGGTGAATTCATCGGAATGTGCGCGGTACAGGCGGTGAACGCGACCTCTGTGATCACCCCCAGTGAGGAGGAATGGCAGAATTCCGGGGCTGCCGTGTTGGTTCACGATAACCGCGCGTGGGCACCCGACACAGCCATCATCATCGATCCCGACACACACTCACGCTGGGACGGTTGGCGAACGAGTCGCGATACAGAGGACGACCAGGTGGTGCACGCGTGTTTGACCAGTGGAACAACGGGAAAGCCCAAGATTGTCGAGTTTTCCCGTGTGATTGCCGACCGTCGCACCGATCGCTACATCAAGGCATGGCCGATACAGTCCGCGGTTTCTCTGTTCAGATTGTCGGCCATTGCCGGCTTTAACGCGGCGATCGCCGCCGTTCGACAACGCGAGCCGTATGTCGTCATCACGTCGTTCGACCGCCCGTCTGTTGAACTGCTTGCAACAGGTCATTTCACGCATCTCAGTGGTGCACCGAACCAAGTTGTACAGGCCATTCGAGCGTTGCGCGAGGCCGGTTTGACGGTGACGTTCCAGACAATTCGCACCGCAGGGGCCCCACAAAACGCGCAATTCCGGAAAGTGGCCGAAGAGGTCTGCACCGGTGTCGTGAGCAACCTTTACGGAGCGACGGAGTGCGGTTCCGCGGCACTCTCAACAGACATCGCGGCGGTCGCGTTTCGCGGTGTCCCGATGTTGGGCACGGAATTCGAGGTCGTCGATGACAACCGAACTGTCGTCGATGAGGGCGTCGAGGGGGATGTCCGATACCGCACGCCAGCGCAATGCCTTTACTACCGGGTCGACGGGGAGCGCCAAGAGGTTGCGGATGAACACGGCTGGTTCTATCCCGGCGATCGCGGATTCATCGACACGGACGGGTGCATCAACGTAATCGGCCGAATCGGCGACGTCATCAACATCGCCGGAGTCAAGATCAACCCGCTGCACATTGAGGCGGACATCGAGGCTCTCGACGGGGTTAACGATGCCGCGTGCGTTCCCGTAACCTTCCCGGACGGTTTGACCCATTTGCTACTGGCCGTCGTCGTCCGAGACAAAACCGCGTATGACGCAGCAGTTGCTGCCGTTTCGTCTCGGCCCCTGGCTGGCCGCCCCAACATGGTGGTCGATATCCCGGAAATTCCGCGAAATCGAAACGGCAAGATCGATAGAGCCCTGCTCGCCGATAAGTTGACCTCCGCGATTCGCATCGAACCGACGCCCTAGAACGACGGGTCGGGTCCTTTGGAACGCTCGTCCAGTAACTCGACGAGCGCGCCGTGATCGAGTGCCTGCACGGCCGATTCGAGGAGACCCAGTTGCGTGTACGTCGGCATTCCCTCACTTCTCACCACGGTGAAACCTTGGGATGCGCTCTCGATCGTTCCGGCGACGAGCACCCACCCCGTCACAACGATCGTGTCACCGTGAATGCCCTTGATGAATTCGTCAAGGGCAACGTCCACATTTCCTCTTTTCACTTCCGGGTTGTCGGAAGGAGGCTTATTGTATGTGCGACCACCGACATGAAACCCGAGGACGGCAGTGCGGAAACGATAGGCTCAAGCCATGCTTCTCAGTGATCGCGACATCCGTGCCGAGCTCGAATCGGGACGTGTTCAGCTCGATCCACTCGACCTGAACATGATTCAGCCGTCCAGCATCGACGTGCGGTTGGACAAGTTCTTTCGCCTGTTCGACAACCACAAATACCCGTTCATTGACCCGGCCGAGGAACAGCCCGATCTGACACGTGCGGTTGAGGTTGCCGGTGACGAAGCGTTCATCCTGCACCCGGGTGAATTTGTGCTCGGCAGCACGTTTGAACTGGTGACTTTGCCCGATGACATTGCTGCCCGTCTCGAGGGCAAGTCGTCACTCGGTCGACTCGGCCTGCTCACGCACTCGACCGCCGGCTTCGTCGATCCCGGCTTTTCGGGGCACGTCACGCTCGAACTGTCGAACGTTGCGACTCTGCCCATCAAACTGTGGCCGGGCATGAAGATCGGTCAACTGTGTTTCTTCCGCCTGACCTCAGCCAGTGAACACCCTTACGGCAGCGAAAAGTACGGCAGTCGATACCAAGGTCAGCGCGGGCCGACCGCCTCACGTTCGTTCAAGAACTTCCACAAGTCGGCGCTTTAGGCGGCAACGCGTTTCGCGACGACAAACGCCGCGAGCGCACCGATGACGGACGCGACAACAACCGCAGCGGTTCCCACGGCGACGGACGACGAGTCACCCAGTGCTAAGTCATTGATTAAGAGTGCAACCGTGAAGCCGATCGACGAGATCGTTCCGATCAGCCACATGTCACCTAGCGTTAGCGACGGGTCGCGGCGTCCGCCCAAAACGCGTTCGGCGATCCACACGAACAACACGATTCCCAGAGGCTTTCCTACCAGTAAGCCGACGACGATTCCGGCAAACACCGGCGATGTGGTGGCTGATGCGCCGATGACTGCGAGGTCGACTCCCGCGGAAACCAAGACGAACAGGGGAATCGCGAGGTAAGAGGAAACGGGGAGGAAGGCTGTCAGAGCCCGGTCGGCCAGCGATTTTCCTGTTGATCCGCGGGTCGACACGAGCAGTCCAACGGCGACGCCGGCAATCGTCGCGTGCACACCGGACTGGAAGACCAACCACCAGATTCCGAGACCGATGGCCACGAGCACAACGGGGTGGCCGAACCGGGTCTTCTGCAAAACAGCAAACAAGACAAGCGCGAGCAGCGCTCCGACGAAATACAGAGGCTGCAGGCTCGGCGTGTAAAACAGCGCAATAACGAGAATTGCACCGAGATCGTCAACGACGGCCAATGCGAGAAGGAACACGCGTAGGGCTGGGTTTGACTTCGGCGCAACGAGCGCCAGAACGGCTAGGGCAAAGGCGATGTCCGTCGCCATCGGAATTCCCCACCCAATAGCGGTCGCCTGACCAACATTGAAGGCCAGATAGATGAGGGCGGGCAGAACCATGCCACCGATGGCCGCCGCAACGGGAACGAGCGCTTTGCGCGGTGAGTTCAGTGAACCAACCGTGAATTCGTGGCGCAGTTCGATTCCGATGACGAAGAAGAAGAATGCGAGCAGGAAATCCGCCGCCCACGCATGCACTTCGAGAGTTAGTCCGGGGAACCCGAATTTCCAGTGGATGAGGGAATCGTAGGATGGGGCCAACGGTGAATTCACCCATGCAATGGCGATAATCGCCACGGCGATGGTGATGATTCCTGTGCGCGTCTCTGCAGATAGAACAGCCCTCAACCAGTTCGAGAGTCTGGCGCGAATCATTCGCTGAGTTTCGACTCGACGAGCTGCTCGTGTTGCCAGACAAGCCAGGGACTGAAAGCGAAGGGGGCGCCTTCGATTGCAGCGCGCAAGCTGTCGGGCGATACCCATCGCCATTCTGCGACCTCGTCCGGCGAAGGATTCGGGTCGGTCACCGCGACCGCACCGAAAACGGGGCAGATTTCGTTTTCGACGATTCCCGAAGCGTCCACGGCACGGTAGCGAAAGTCGGGAAGCACCGAATGAATGGTCGTGATTTCCATCCCCAGTTCCTGGGCCGCTCGGCGATGAATCGCGTCCTCGATCGCTTCGTTTGGTGCGGGGTGACCGCAAAACGAGTTCGTCCAGACCCCGGGCCACGTTGCTTTAGTCAGTGCGCGACGGGTGACCAGTATTTCTCCAGCTGCGTTCGTGACGTGGCACGAGAACGCGAAATGCAAGGGAGTTTCTGTCGTGTGCACGCCCGATTTGGGCGCTGTCCCCACAGGCGCGCCCATTTCGTCAACCAGGACGACCAACTCTTCGACACTCACCTTCTCAGGCTATCCTGAGAGGGTGCTTTGGGTAAATATCTGCGTGGAGGAGTGGGAATGAGTCGGTTAGATCTCTACACCACGGTCGCGCAGAAAACCGCGTCACTCGTCATTCGCGACTATTCAACGTCGTTTGGCCTGGCGTCGCGAATTCTTGGGCGCGAATCGCGCCAGCACATAGACAACGTCTATGCGCTCGTTCGATTGGCAGACGAGGTTGTCGACGGTGTTGCGGTCGAAGCTGGACTCGCCAGTTCGAAAGTTCGACTGTCTCTGGACGAACTTGAACGCGACACATATAGCGCGATGGATTCGGGGTATTCAACGAACCTGATTGTTCATGCCTTTGCCCACACCGCTCGTGAAGTGGGAATAGCCCACGACATTGTCGAACCCTTTTTCACCTCGATGCGGATGGACCTTTCCGACCGCACATACACGCAGGAATCATTCGACACCTATGTCTATGGTTCGGCGGAGGTCGTTGGCCTTATGTGTCTCGCCGTTTTCATCCGTGACAACAAGCCGACGCCCGCCGAGTCCACAATTCTTGTTGCTGGTGCTCGCTCACTGGGTGCCGCGTTTCAAAAGGTGAACTTTTTGCGTGACCTTTCGGCCGATGTTGATGGGTTGGGGCGCTCGTATTTCCCCGGAGTGCAAATCGATACGTTCAGTGAATCCGACAAAAAACGCATCTGCGACGACATCGACAATGACCTTGAGCGCGCCGCCGCAACGATGCCCCTCCTCCCCGCCGATGCCCGCCGTGCCGTCGGCTTGGCCCATGGATTGTTCGCTTCACTCAACGCAAAGATTCGCCGGACTCCAGCCGAAATCCTCAAGACGAGCCGCATTCGCGTCAGTGATCCCGAGAAATTCCTGATCGCTGCGCGAGTAATTATCGGAGGAACCACATGAACCGGAAACGCGTTGTGATTATCGGTGGAGGAATGGGTGGTCTTTCTGCGTCGGGGCTGTTGGCCCGCGACGGATACGACGTCACCCTGCTCGAAGCGTTGCCGAACATCGGCGGGCGAGCCGGTTCGTGGTCGAAAGACGGATTCCGCTTCGACACCGGGCCGTCGTGGTATTTGATGCCGGAGGTCTTCGACCACTGGTACCGATTGATGGGGACCAGCGCGAAAGAGCAACTGGATTTGCACGTTCTCGACCCCGGATACCGCGTATTTTTCGAGCCGAAGGGTGCCGGCCCCGCTGAACACATTGACGTGGAGGTTGGTCGCGAAAAGAATCTTGACCTGTTCGAACAGATCGAACCGGGTTCGCGCTCGTCAATGTCAAAATACCTTGACTCGGCGACCGAAACTTACGAATTCGCGAAGAAGTTTTTCTTATACACGGCGTTTGTCAAGTTGGGGCCGCTGCTCAAGCGCGAGGTGCTGGTTCGCGCCGGAACGCTGGCGCGATTGCTCTTGACCAAGATTTGGGGTTTTGCTGGCCGATCGGTGAAAACCCTTCGCGCCAAGCAAATCCTGGGTTATCCCGCGGTTTTCCTCGGCACAAGCCCGTTCGAAGCACCCGCGATGTTTCACCTCATGAGCCACCTCGACCTGGTTGACGGAGTTCTGTATGCGCAGGGCGGGTTCACCCGGGTAATGGAGTCCATCCGCGACCTGTCCATTGCTGCCGGCGCCGATTTTCGCACCAACGCGCGGGTGACGCAAATCAACGTCGACGCGTTCGGCAACGCGACCGGAGTCACCTACACGGACAAGGCGGGTGCATGGCACACGATCGATGCCGACGTCGTGGTATCCGGGGCAGACTTGCACCACACCGAGACAACGATGCTGCCACTCGAGCAGCAGACGTTCCCCGACACATGGTGGGAAACCAAGAAGCCCAGCCCCGGGGCGATCCTGTTGTACCTCGGCATCAAGGGCGACCTGCCGAACCTTTTGCACCACAGCCTCTTCTTCACCGAGGACTGGGACGCCAATTTCAGCCAGATATTCACCGACAAGCCGACGATGCCGAACCCCGCGTCGTTCTACGTCTGCACGCCGTCCAAATCAGACAGCAAGGTTGCTCCGGCCGGACACTCCAATGTGTTTGTGCTCGTTCCGTGCCCAGCCGATGTGACTCTCGGCAAGGGCGGTCTCAACGGGAAGGGGGACCACAGCATCGAAGAGGTCGCCGACCGCACTATCGACGCGATTGCGCGCTGGGCAGACATCCCCGACTTCCGCGAACGAATCGTGTTGCGCCGAACCGTCGGCCCCGCCGATTTCGAAGCAGATCTGGGCGCCTGGAAGGGCAACTCGCTCGGTCCCGCACACACGCTCGCCCAGAGCGCGCTGTTCCGCGCGACGAACAAGTCGAAGAAGGTCGAGGGGCTGTATTACGTCGGTTCGGGCACAGTACCCGGAATCGGACTGCCCATGTGCATGATTTCCGCCGAAGTACTCCTCAAAAGGTTGCGCGGGGACCACTCCGCCGGACCGCTACCCGATAAGGCAATCTGATGGCGGGCCTGTACCTCGGGCTGCTGTGTGTGTCCCTGATGGGGACGGTTTTGCTGGATCACCGAAACAAACTCGCTCTGTTCGATGACCCACGACGAACGGTAATCGCGATTGTCGCGTCCGTCGCTTTCTTCGTCGGTTGGGATATGGCAGGCGTCGCGAACGGCGTCTTTTTCAAGGGTGAGAGTGACCTATTGGTCGGATGGGACATCTCGACCGAGATTCCGATCGAAGAAATGTTGTTTCTCACCCTCCTTTCACACACGGCGATTCTTGCCTGGCGATTTCTCGAAAGACGGCGATGAACTTCACCTATCTGATGATGTCGATTCCATCCATCGTGTTGGCGGTCGGCCTCACCGCACTGGCGGCCTGGAAGTTCGGGTTGCGACTCACGTCACTGGCACTCCCGATTGCGGTGCTGCTTGCGACGACGGCGATATTCGACAACCTCATCGTCGGGGCTGGACTGGTCGCCTATGACAAATCGAGAATCCTCGGTTTGTGCATCGGACTCGCCCCCATCGAGGACTTTCTCTATGCGATTGTTGCGGTGATGCTCGCGGCGAGCCTGTGGCACATTCTGGGACGTAAGGACTCACGATGAACCTTGTGCGAACGGTGTTCACGTCCTCCCGACCGCTGTCGTGGGTCAATACCGCGTACCCGTTTGCCGCCGCCTACCTCATCACGACCGGCCGCGTCGACCTGACGCTCGTTCTCGGCACGCTGTTCTTTTTTGTGCCCTACAACATCGCGATGTATGGAATCAATGACGTGTTCGATTACGAATCGGACCTCCGCAACCCGCGCAAGGGTGGGCTCGAGGGAGCCGTATTGAGGCCCGAATACCACCGAGCCGTGCTGTGGACCAGCGTGCTCGTGTGCGCGCCCTTCGTCGCCTATTTGGTTGTGGTCGGCACCGTGCTATCGAGCGCGGTGCTCGCCGCGTCCCTGTTTGCCCTCGTCGCCTATTCGATAAAGGGACTGAGATTCAAGGAACGTCCCTTCCTCGATTCGATTACGTCGAGTTTCCATTTTGTTAGCCCAGCGCTGTTCGGGATTGTCCTGGCGGCGGGAAACATTGACTCCGCCGAATGGCTGATTCTCGGAGCGTTCTTCCTGTGGGGAGTCGGGTCACACGCCTTCGGTGCGGTTCAAGACATCATCGCCGATCGCCAGGGTGGCCTCGGTTCGGTCGCAACAGCTATGGGAGCCGCGTGGACGGTTCGATTCGCCGTCGCTTGTTACGTCACCGCCGGACTCATGCTTGCTGTCGCACCCGGCTACGCGCCGTGGGTTGCCCTCGTCGCCGTCATTTACATTGCCGCGATTTCACAGTGGTGGAACGTGTCCGACGCGAACTCCGGTGACGCAAATCGGGGCTGGAAGCGGTTCCTTGCCCTCAACTTCATCTCCGGCGCCGTCGTTACGCTTGCGCTGCTCTCGCAGGCTAAGGGTTAACGACCGAGGCCCCGCATCTTTCGATACGGGACCTCGAACGCCAAAACTAGCGGACGAACTTCGGACGCAGAGGCAGCATTAGCAGCAGACCCGCACCGAGCACGAGGACGATACCGAGGATGCCCCAGTAGTCCGCGCCTCCCCAGCCGACGAACAGTGCGAAGAACATCGGGGTGAGGAACGAGATGGCGCGGCCGGTGGTGGCGTAGAGACCGTAGAGCTCGCCTTCGCCACCGACAGGGGCTAGGTGACCGATGAGTGAACGACCGGATGCCTGGGCGGGGCCGACGAACAGAGTGAGCAACAGTCCGCCCACCCAGAACACGGTGGGGCCACCGTCATGCAAAAGGAACAGGGCCGAGCCGGTGATGACGAGACCCGCGAGTGACCAGGTGATGACCGATTTAGATGAGAAACGGTCATCGAGGATTCCGGCGACGAAGACTCCGATTCCGGCGACAAGATTGCCAGCAATGGCGAAGAGGATGACCTCGGTGTCTCCCAGGCCAAAGACTTTCCCGGCGAGAATTCCGCCAAACGTGAACACACCCGCGAGTCCGTCACGGAAGATGGCACTGGAGAGAAGGAAGTAGAACGTTTCGCGGCTGTTTTTGCGCAGCTCGTTGACCTTGTGGAACACCTTGCGATACGAATCGATGATCCCCTTGCCGGCGTCGGGATCCACGGCGGTGTTTTCGGGGATCGCAAGCATGATCGGGATGGAGAAGACCGCCGACCACAGTGCCGCGAATACCGCGAGCACACGAATGTTCATGCCGTTTTCGGTCGTCAAACCGAACCAATACGGCGGGTCACCGAGGATGAACCCAATCAGGGCGATGAGTAGAACGACGATTCCGCCGATGTAACCCATTCCCCAACCGAAGCCCGAGATGCGGCCGATGTTCGACGAGTTCGAGATTTGCATGAGCATCGCGTTGTAGTTGACGTTGGCCATTTCGTAGAACACGGTTGCGATGGTGACGAGGATGATTCCGTAGGTGAAGAATCCAGGCTTTGCTTCAACGGAGAACATCGCCAGAGTCGTCAGGACGACGATGAGCGTGTTGATGCCCAGCCAGCGCTTGCGACGCCCACCCTGGTCGGTGCGTTGCCCGACGACGGGGGCGATCATCGCGACGGCGATTCCACCAATCGCAAGCGCCCATCCGAACTGGGCGGTGAGTCCGGCGCTCGCGGCGATGTAAACGGGGTCCTTCTCGCCGAGGGCAACAATAGCGGGATCAAGGAAGTAGTCCGACACAATGTATCGGGCGAAGATGAACGTCGTGATGATGACGGAGAAGGCGGATGTGCCCCAATCCCACAGCGCCCACGAGAGCTTCTGACGGTAGGGGACTTTAGGAGCAACGGCACTGTTAGCATTCATGCCCCCCACGCTACTCGCGTGAGGGGCATGACGGAAGTGCCTGCTGGTGAACGTTAGGTGTCGCGGCGGCGCAACCGAAGGAAGCCACCCGCGGTGAGCGCAGCACCACCAGCAAGTGCCGCGAGGTAGAGCGAGTCGCCCGCACCGGTCGATGCGAGATCGTCGCTCGAGGTGTCTTCAATGACCTGCCCGATCCAGATGCGTTGCGAACTGACGAAACCATCCTCCGTGAAAACATCGATTGTAACTTTAGAGACGTTTGCTGAGGGGCGAACCCAACCCGTTGACCCTTCGGTACCCCAATTTGCGTCATACATTCGCACGGTGGTGGCGTCGAGTGCGTCGACGAGAGGAATATCGTCGGTATTGCTCGGGTCGGCCCAGTTGAAGCCGAGCGTGGTTGCCGTCCCGATGATGTCTGCGGCGGTGATCGCGTTATCTGACTCGTCAAACATTTTGATTTCGGTGCGGTCGGAGTCGATGTCGCTGATGGCGAGTACGAGTTGCCCAGCGGGAACCGGATCATCGAAGAAGATCGTGGTCTTGACGGCACGCAAGTCGTAGGTGTCGACTTTGAGAAAGTTGTCGTCCGTTGACGTTTGGTTTGCGCCCACAAGGGCGCCGACGGGGTCAGCGGTCGTAAACCCTTCGCCTTCGCCATCGGGGGAATAGTAGCCATACTCATTTTCGTTATTGACATCAATTTGCGCGTCAGGGAAGTCCGGGTTGGCGAAGTCAACCTGTGCGTCAAAGGTAAGGCTGTCACCAAAAACCCCCCATTCGGCAACGTTCGAGGCAGCTAATGCGGGAATTGCAGAGCAAAATGCGAATAGGGCCGCAAGTCCTGCGGACGCACCTGCCGCGCGAGTCACCTTGTTCACCTGGCTTTCCTTATGCCTGGCGGCGACGGAGTGCCACGATGCCACCCGTGGCGATTGCAGCTCCGCCGGCAAGCGCGACGAGGTACAGCGAGTCATCTGCACCTGTCGCCGCGAGACCTTCTGCGACCTGCCCGACCCAGATTCGTTCAGCGCTGATTTGGTTGTCTTCTGTGGAAATCTGGATAGTGATTGCGGATACCGCTGCGCCTGGGCGAACCCATCCGGTTGAGCCGTCGGTTCCGTCGGGAGCATCGCCCATGGCGACCGAAGTCGCACCTGCTGCGGAGACAACGGGCACGTCGTCGGTGTTGGTGGGGTCGTCCCAGTTAAATCCGGTTTCCGTCGCCGTCCCGATGATCTGCACGGCGGTGAGGTCATCACCGTTTTCATCTTCCATTGTGATGACCGCGTTGTCGGAGTCGATGTCGCTAATCGCGAGGACAAGCTGTCCTGCCGGAACAGGCGATGCAAATTGGATTTCCACGAAGGCGGAATTGTTGTTATCGGCAGTTGTCTCAACCTTGAGGAAGAGATTCTCTGTCGAGCTGGAGTTTGCACCGACGAGCGCACCGACGGGATCAGCGGCGGTGAAGCCTTCACCTTCGGCATTCGGGGCCAGTATTTCCGAGTCGTTGTCGTCGGAAATGTCCACGAGCGCATCCGGCCGGGATGAATCATCAAAATCGATGGCAAGGCTATATGGGCCGTCGGTTACAGTGCTGTAAACACCCCACTCGCCGGTGGTAGCAGCAGAGGCCGGCAGGGCAATGGAAAAAGTGGTGATAGCGGCGAGGCCAAAGATGGCGCCGATTGAGCGTGAAGCGGATGTCATGATGAGTCCTTTCGACGGGTCCATGAATGTTAGCAGGGCTTTCGCGGCGAGGCGAGTATTGCCATCACTTCAATACGTGAGCGCAATACGCTCAAGTTTTTCCGTTTCGACTTGACAAAGCGTCCACCGCGTGTAAAACTTGACACAACAAGGCTCAACTTGAAGGAGAAAAATCATGGCACGAGCTGTAGGAATTGACCTCGGAACGACAAACTCGGTCGTTGCGGTCCTCGAAGGTGGCGAACCCACGGTTATCGCCAACGCCGAAGGATTCCGCACCACCCCGTCAATCGTCGCGTTCGCCAAGGACGGTGAGGTGCTCGTCGGTGAAACCGCGAAGCGCCAGGCCGTCACCAACGTCGACCGCACCATCGCATCCGTCAAGCGTCACATGGGAACCCCGTGGACGCAGGTCATCGATGACAAGAAGTACACCGCGCAAGAGGTGTCCGCCCGAATTCTCGGCAAGCTCAAGCGCGATGCCGAAACGTATCTTGGTGACAAGGTGACCGACGCGGTCATCACCGTTCCCGCATATTTCAACGACGCCGAGCGTCAGGCGACAAAGGAAGCCGGCGAGATCGCGGGACTCAACGTCCTCCGCATCATCAACGAGCCCACCGCAGCCGCTCTTGCCTACGGTCTTGACCGGGGTAAGGAAGACGAGCTCATCCTCGTGTTTGACCTCGGTGGCGGAACATTCGACGTCTCACTGCTCGAAGTGGGCAAGGACGATGACTTCAGCACCATTCAGGTGCGTTCGACCGCCGGTGACAACCGTCTCGGTGGAGACGACTGGGATGCACGACTCGTCGACTACCTTGCCAAGCAGTTCAAGGAAACGACCGGAGTCGACGTCTCGGGCGACAAGATTGCCAAGCAGCGACTCAAGGAAGCGGCAGAGCAGGCGAAGAAGGAACTCTCGTCCTCGATGAGCGCTTCCGTTCAGTTGCCCTACCTGTCCTTGACCGAGAACGGCCCCGCCAACCTCGACGAGACGATTACGCGCGCGAAGTTCGAAGAACTCACCGCCGACCTGCTCGAGCGCACCCGCAAGCCGTTCGAGGACGTCATCAAGGAAGCGAAGATCAAGGTCGCCGACATTGATCACGTGGTTCTCGTTGGCGGATCGACCCGTATGCCCGCTGTAGCCGAACTCGTCAAAAAGCTCTCCGGCAAAGAGGCGAACAAGGGCGTCAATCCCGACGAGGTAGTCGCCGTTGGTGCGTCGCTGCAGGCCGGTGTCCTCATGGGCGAGCGCAAGGACGTTCTGCTCATCGACGTCACCCCGCTGAGCCTCGGAATCGAGACGAAGGGCGGAATCATGACTAAGCTCATCGAGCGCAACACGGCCATCCCGACCAAGCGTTCCGAGACCTTCACGACCGCAGACGACAACCAGCCGTCGGTCTCCATCCAGGTGTTCCAGGGCGAACGTGACTTTACGCGCGACAACAAGTCGCTCGGAAACTTCGAACTGACCGGAATCGCTCCCGCACCGCGTGGCGTTCCCCAGGTCGAGGTCACCTTCGATATCGACGCCAACGGAATCGTTCACGTGTCGGCCAAAGACAAGGGAACAGGCAAGGAACAGTCGATGACCATCACCGGTGGTTCGTCGCTGTCAACCGAGGACATCGAACGCATGATCCGTGAAGCGGAAGAACACGCGAACGATGACCACGCCCGCCGCGAGGCAGCCGAAAAGCGTAACGTCGCCGAGCAGATGGTGTACTCGGTGGACAAGGTTCTCGACGAGAACGCCGACAAGCTGAGCGAAGACCTCATGTCCGAGGTTCGCGCGGATGTCGATGCGCTCAAGACGGCGCTCGCCGGCACCGACGACTCAGCCGTTGATTCGGCGGTCGAACGACTCCAGGCAAGCCAGGGGAAAATCGGCGAAGCGATCTACGCTGCGCAAGACACCCCGTCGGATGACTCTGCCGAAGCACCTGCCGACGATGAGGACATCATCGACGCCGAGGTTGTGGACGACGAGGACGACAAGAAGTAACAATGGCCGACAAGGATCAGAACAACGAGGAGGTTTCCCCGCCCGAACCCGAACAGGGTGAGGCGGGGGAACCCACCTCGACCGAGGACGGCGAACCGTCGCTCGCCGATGAGGCAAGCGAATCAAACGCCGAGGAGTTGCTCGAGTCCCTGCTCAGTGATATTGAGCGGAACCTCGTCGAGGAGTACAAGGACCGCGCGGCTCGTGCCGAAGCGGAGCTTGCGAACTTCCGCAACCGCGTCGAACGTGACCGTGCAGCGAATCGTGACGCCGTCATCGCCGAAGTGATTCGCGCGCTGTTGCCGGCAATGGACGACCTGGAACGTGCCGATTCCCATGGCGACCTCACCGGCAGCCCGCTGGAAATCGTTGCGCAGAAAATCCGCAACGGTTTTGATCGTTTCGGGCTGGTCTCCGTTGGTGTGGTTGGCGAGGCGTTTGACCCGAACCGTCACGCGGCGATTGCGCAAATACCAACCCCCGGTGCGACGAGTGAAACCGTCGCCGATGTCATAGAGGTCGGGTACATTTTGGGTGACCGACTGTTGCGACCCGCCAAGGTCGCTGTCGCGGCGCCGGCCGAGTAACGAGAGGGGGCGTCGATGGCTAGCCAGGACTGGTTCGAAAAAGACTTCTACGCCGTTCTCGGCGTCACCAAGGACGTTTCTGATGCCGACCTGAAAAAGGTGTATCGCAAACTCGCCCGCCAATTTCACCCCGATTCGAACCCGAACGACAAAAAGACCGAAGCGCGGTTCAAGGAAATTTCGGAGGCCTACACCGTTCTATCGGACAGCGCGTCTCGGCGCGAATACGATCAGGTTCGTGCGATGGGCGGCGGCGCGCGGTTCACTCCGGGCGGCCGCGGTGGGCAGGGCGGATTCGAGGACGTGTTCGGCAACCTGTTTGGCGGTGGAGGCGGAAGTCGCGTCCGATTCCAGACCTCTCAGGATGACCCGTTTGGCGGCATTTTTGGTGCTGGCGGCAACCCGTTCGGCGGTGCACAGAGGGGCCCCACGGCGCGAAAAGGCGCCGACCTGACCGCCGCCATCACAATTGATTTTCGAACGGCCATGTCCGGCGGCGAGGTGAGTCTCGACACTCGGGGGTCCAAGCCACTGCACATCGCTATCCCTGCGGGAGTCGCCGACAAACAAAAAATTCGCGTCAGGGGAAAAGGGGAGGCAAGCCTGACCGGCGGCCCGACCGGCGACCTGGTCATACTGGTGTCAGTCACCGAGCACCCCGTTTTTGCGCGTGACGGCTTGAACATCCGCGTCGACGTCCCCGTCACCATTCCCGAAGCTCTCCTGGGTGCGACGGTTGAAGTGCCAACACTCGACGGCGACCGGGTCAAGGTCAAAGTTCCGGCGAACACCCCCAGCGGGCGAGTTCTCCGGGTTCGTGACCGCGGACTCAGCTCGAAAGGGAAAAAGGGTGACCTGCTGGTGACGATTCTCATCGTCACGCCCGAAGTCCTCAGTGACCAAGCGAAGGCCCTCATTCAGCAGTTTGCCGACCTGACGGACGACACCAACCCGCGAGATGTTTTGTACCGCAAGGCCGACAGTTAAGTCCGCGGATGTTGACCGAAAACGACCCCATCTTTCCGATTGCTCAGGCGGCGGAACTGGCCGGCATGCACCCGCAGACGCTGCGTCAGTACGACCGACTGGGGCTTGTCAGCCCGACCCGCACTGCGGGGCAGTCACGTCGATATTCGATGCGTGACGTCGTCCAATTGCGCGAGGTCCAGCGGTTGTCCGCCGAGGGGCTCAACCTTGAGGGCATCCGCCGAATTCTCGAGTTAGAAACCGCCGTGCGGATGCTCGGTGACCGCGTGCGCGAACTCGAGGGCGTCATCGCCGACGAAGTTCTATCACGACCGGGCGGCCGAGTTTTCGCTGCGGGGACGGGCGGCGAAGTAATTCCGCTTCGCGCCGGAACCCGCGCAAAGAAGTCGAACCAGGTGGTGCTGTGGCGCCGGTCCTGGTGGAACTAGTTCACCACCAACAGAAAGCAATCATGACCAATCGAGCAACAACCTCTTTCCCCATTCTCGACGTTCTCGCTGAACGCTGGAGTCCCCGCGCATTCGATCAGAGCGCGACCCTGACGATGGCCGACCTCGGCCCCGCGTTCGAGGCCGCCCGCTGGGCACCGTCGGCCAATAATTTGCAACCGTGGAGTTTCATCGTCGGTTTTCGAGGTGACGAAGCTTTTGAGGCCATCGTCGCAACCCTTTCTGGGTTCAACGCGTCGTGGGCTCCTCACGCGAGCGCTCTCGTGGTCACCATCACGAATACTCTGACCGCGTCGGGCCGCCAGAACGTGTCCGCTCGCTACGACCTGGGTCAAGCCGTCGCACACTTCTCGATTCAGGCCCAGGCCAACGGTCTGTCCGTCCATCAGATGGGCGGCTTCGACATCGAGACATTGACCGATTCCCTCGGAGTGAACGAACCGCTCGAAATCGTCACGGTTCTTGCGGTTGGCACCGCCGGCGACCCGGCGACGCTGTCCGACGAGATGGCCGAGCGTGAGCTTGCTCCCCGCGAACGCAAAGATGTCAGCGAGTTCGTCCGTTAACTCCTAGCATTGGGGCGTGGACCAAGTCGCCCAGGGTTATGCGGTCATCGCGATTATCGCGGTGGCGGGGTTCGTCCTACGGCGCACCGGTTTCCTCGACGAATCCGCCGTGAAGCTCGTTCATCGGCTGACCTTTTTCATCGCGACGCCGGCGCTGTTTTTTACGGCGCTGGCCACAGCTGATGTCCGCACCCTGTTGTCGACCTATTTCCCGGTGATTGCCATTGTGTCCACGGCCGGGCTCGTCGTCGCCGCAGTCCTCGCCCGCGTTCTGTTCAGCGAAAAGTTTGCGACCGCCGTGGCAACCGCGACCAGCGCGTCCTACATGAACGCAAACTTTGTCGGAATCCCCCTCGCGACCTACGTGCTGGGTGATGCGACCCTCTCGACGCCCGTCATGCTCTTCCAGTTACTTGTTGTCAGCCCCGTGCTTCTCGCCATTTTCGATCATGCCTCCAGTGGCAGGGTCACCGTGAAGTCCGCACTCACACAGCCCCTGACCAACCCCATCATCATCGCGAGTGTGATTGGCGCGATCATCGGCCTCGCGGGGTGGGACGTCCCGTTTATCGTCGGTGAACCGCTACGACTTGTCGGGTCAGCTGCGGTTCCATTGGCCCTGCTTTTGTTGGGCATGACCTTTCACGGCGACTCTGTCTTCGCCAGCGGAAACCGCGGCCCCGTCGTTATGGCAACCCTCGTCAAGCTCGTGGCGATGCCGGCACTCGGGTGGTTTCTCGCCAGTCAGGTGTTTCACCTCGACGCGAACACCGTCTGGGTGGCGACGATTTTGCTAGCGTTGCCGACAGGCTTCAACGCCCAGAATTACACGATGCGATACGGGCTGTCGGATCGAACCGCTCGTGACACCATCGCGCTCACGACCATTTTTGCGTTGCCCGTCATGTTGGTTATCGCGCTGTTCCTTGCTCCGATGGGTTAACAACTACCAAAACATGGGGCGGTCGCCATCGTCGGCGTTCGAATCGGTGCCTGCTATGTCGACGACGACAGGTACGTGATCGGACGGCTGTTCGCCCTTGCGTTGGTCGCGGTCGATGAAGGCGTCCGTCACAGCGTCACGCAGGGCGGCGGTTCCCATAACGAAGTCGATCCGCAGTCCCTCGTCACGCGGGAACGCGAGGTTCTTGTAATCCCAGTAGGTGAAGCCCGTTGGGACGCTGGGGCGAACAACGTCGAACAGCTCCATGGCCTCGAATTCGGCAAACGACGAGCGCTCGACCGGCGAAATGTGTGTCGATTGCCCGGGAATCATGCGGGGGTCGCCACAGTCCGCGTCGGTCGGGACGATATTGAAGTCGCCCATGATCGCGAGCTTCTCGTGGCTGGCCATTTCGCTCGCGGTCGCTGTGCGCAGCGCCTCGAGCCAGCGCAGTTTGTAATCAAAGTGTGGGTCATCGAGCGAGCGACCGTTGGGAACATACAGGCTCCACAGCCGCACGCCACCGACGGTCGCGCCAATTGCCCGCGCCTCGAGCGGGGGCTCACCGACTCCGGCATGGTCTTTTGCGAATCCGGGCATGCCATCAAAACCGATTTTTATGTCGGAAAATCCGAGCCGAGAAACGAGGGCAACACCGTTCCATTGGCTAAGTCCGTGGTGCGCGACCTCGTATCCGATCGCGGCGAGAGCGTCTTCGGGGAATTGGTCGTCGCGACACTTTGTTTCCTGCAAGGCGAGAACGTCAATGTCCGTCGCCTGCAACCACTCGACGACCCGATCGATGCGGGTCCGAATCGAATTGATATTCCACGTTGCAATGCGCACAGATGCGAGTTTAGGCGGTCGGATAGACTGCACGAGTGACTGACGCTCGAACCGAACTGGCCACCCTCATCCGCGAGAATGCGGTTTTTTTCGGCGACTTTACCCTCACCAGTGGCGCACAAGCCAGTTATTACATCGATCTTCGCAGGGTCAGCCTCGACCACCGCGTCGCCCCGCTCATCGGCGATGTCATGATGAATCTCATCGCGGATATCCCCGATATCACGGCTGTCGGCGGGCTCACCATGGGGGCCGATCCGATCGCGGCGGCGGTTCTTCATCGCGGTGCAATCCTGGGCAAGACGTACGACGCGTTCGTGGTTCGCAAGGAAGCAAAGGATCACGGCCGCGGCAAGCAGGTCGAAGGCCCCGACGTCAGCGGAAAGCGCGTCATCGTCCTCGAAGACACATCCACCACCGGTGGCAGCCCACTGAAAGCCGCCGAGGCGCTCGAACGTGAAGGAGCGATCATCGTTGCCGTCGCGGTCG
>Ga0214921_10005462_pt1 | contig 17970 bp, 9 predicted proteins | sample LL1505_MetaG_FD_177992 | JGI IMG/M metagenome (GOLD analysis project Ga0214921, IMG submission 177992) | Freshwater microbial communities from Lake Lanier, Atlanta, Georgia, United States - LL-1505 | ecosystem: Environmental > Aquatic > Freshwater > Lake | place: USA: Georgia | collected 2015-05-28
ACTCCGACTCCGACTCCGACTCCGACTCCGACTCCGACTCCGACTCCGACTCCGACTCCGACTCCGACTCCGACTCCGACTCCGACTCCGACTCCGACTCCGACACCGACACCGACACCGACACCGACACCGACACCGACACCGACTCCGACACTCACCTATGCATCTTGGTTGGCCACCAACGGGTGCAACGCCACAACATCCAACCTCTTGGAATATGCCTTCGGAGCCACTTCTCCTGGATCCTTGTCAAGCCAAAATCTCCCTTCTTACACCCTCAGCAGCCCGAGACTCGTTTTAAAATATTTTGTCCGTAAAAGTGCAGATATCTTCGTGACTCCGGAGTTGAGCCTCTCGCTTTCTGGGATGTCCTCAGGATTTACCACTTCACAACTGATTACCGATACTTTCAAGGGATTCACGACTGTCGATGGAGTCGAAATTGAAAATCGCGAAGCAAGTATTGATCTGAACGAGGCTGGTCCAAAGGCGTTTCTAAGACTCCGAATAAGCAAATAGCCCTCGCGGCAAACGAAGACCCTCAACCAACAGAAGCGGAAAAAATATCAATTTTTCAAACCGATGGTGAGACGGGCAGGGTGTGATGTCTGGCGTCGCAGTTGGAATTGAGGTAGGCGAAGGAAAGTTTGCTAAAAAATCAGGCGGGCGGCTCCAGGCGGCGGGCTGTTTCAAAAGCGTTTATCGGCGTTGACTCAGAGCTCTGGGAAGCGACTGCCTCTGTTGTCACCAGCAATCCCTCCACTTCAGCGGGCGCAAGAGTAAAGTATGCGCCCTTTCGGATCGGAGAAAATATTCCCAACGTGTCTATTTGCTTCACATCCGCACCAGGGATTTTCAGCACCTTCACGTTGCCAAGACGATTCCAAGTTTTTACTTGCCGCCTGACCGGTAGCTTCTATCCCCTTGGGAAAAATAGAGATCGCGGATTTTAAAGCGATTGATGCAAGTTCGGGGTCAACGCTAATACCAAAATCTGAATGCTTTTGGACTTACTGTAGCGGCGGTCTAAGAGCGCCGATGGTTAACGACTCCGTCGCTCATAGAAACGCCGCTAGGGTGCCATGGTTTGCATTTCGTTTATGATAGACCCCTCCATTAGAGATATTCTGTTAGAGGGAGTAAAATTCGAATTTTTTAGAAATAAAATGGAATCCCCTGCTCCTTGAAGGCGGCCTTCTGGTCGCTGAGGTATTTCTCGCCAAGGGCTTCAAAACCGCCACTCGCTCGGTAGGAGGTGAGAAATGCGTTAATTTGGTTGCGAAGCTCGACCTCGTCGTGTCGCAGGGCAACAGCCCAGAATTCCTTTTGAAAGGGCTTCAGGAGAGCACGTGTCTTGTCGGGATGCTCTTGGGCATTCTTCCAAATACTCATCTGATCGTAGAGAAAGGCATCGGCGCGCCCTTGGATGACTTCGAGCACGGCAGCTGATTCTTTGTCGAGAGCAAGAATCTTGGCGTTTTTAATATTCGCATGAGCCCAGACTTCGCCTGTGGTGCCTTGGCGCACGGCAAGAGTTTTTCCAGCTTGGTCGAGATTTTGAAGATCCTCGATTGTGCTGTCGCGAGCGATCAGAAGGGCCAGACCTGTGGAGAGATATGGGTCCGAAAAAGCGATGGATGCCCGGCGCTCGGGTGTATCCGTCATGGAGGAAATGATGCAGTCGATCTTATCGGTTTTCAGCGAAGGAATGAGGCCTGTGAACGGGATGTTTTCGATCCGCACCGGCTTGCCGAGGAATTTTCCAAGAGCCTCGGCCAAGTCTACGCTGACTCCCTCGGGCTTCCCGGATGAGTCGATTGTTTCAAAAGGCGGGTAGGAAAGATCCATGCCAACCACCAGGGTATTTTGATCGTAAGACTTGCAGGATGAAAAAAAAGCGGCTGACGATGCGATGAGCGCGAGAAGAAGAATCCCCCAAGCTCGTTGTCTCAGAGGGCTCACGGATTCGCTGAGGCCTCGATTTTTTTACCTACTGTGCTGATCCCTTCGCCAACTTTATACATGGCATGGTCCACCGAAGCACCAGCGCGTTGGGCGGGCCCACCTTGACCACTACAGGCTACGAGTAGAAGAGGGAAAACAAGCAAAAGCGAAATGCGTTTCATCAGTCACCTATAAACCATGTCCGGCATTCCAGACTCAAGCCTTATGGTTTAGAATTTGTGCTCGACCTAATACTTGGCAAAAAATGCTGCATGGGTAGCCTGCAAGACAAATGAAGAACCGAGCACTTTCCGAGGCGACATGGATTCTGGGTACACTGGCGGCAGGGTGGCTCATTTCGTTGGCATTGTTCCCCGTTCTTTCGATTCTTTTTGCAGGATTACTCCTCTTTACTCTGTATTTCTTTCGAAACCCAGAACGCGTTCCTAGCGGGGATGAGAGCACCGCGGTTTCCGCTGCTGATGGTGTCGTGACAACGATTGACGAGGTGGATGAAGGCGAGTTCCTGAAAACAAAAATGCGCCGCATCGGGATTTTTCTTTCTGTTTTTGATGTGCATGTGAACCGGTCGCCCATAGCAGGAGAAGTGACGCATTCCGAACCGAAGCCTGGCGGATTTCTCGATGCAAGAGATCCGCAGTCATCAATTCTGAACCAAAGCCGCACTTGGGTCATCTCCGGACCGGTTGGCACCATCCTTGTTAAACAAATAACCGGAGCGATCGCACGGCGCATCTGCCCGTGGGCAGTCGTCGGCGACACATTGGGACGCGGAGAGCGATTTGGAATGATTCGCTTCGGCTCACGCACCGAAGTTTTCCTGCCTATGGATGCCGAAGTTCTGGTGAAACTTGGCGACCGCGTGCGTGGAGGCGAAACACCCATCGCAAAAATGAAACCTCAAAAAAATTGATATACTCGAAAGGCAAGCCATTGCTCAGCTTTTCTCCTGTTAAATCTTTTAAATCCCGAGAATCCTGACCCCATTCTGCTCGCGGATTGAAACCGACCCATGCCACTTCCAAACGAACCGAAAATCTACCTCCTGCCAAATTTGATGACGGCCGGAAATCTTTTCTGCGGTTTTGCGGCCACACTCCGTATCATCGAAGCGGCAACGCTGGTTTCAAACGGACACTCTGCCGGCACGCTATACCACGAAGCCATTGCTTTCATTCTAGGAGCCTGCGTTTTCGACCTTCTCGATGGCCGACTGGCACGACTCGGGGGCCACGAAAGCCCATTCGGACGCGAATTTGACTCCCTCGCAGACACCGTTTCTTTCGGAATTGCTCCTGCACTGCTTGTCTATCAGATTGTTCTTCGCGATTTTCAAAGAACCGGCTGGCTCATCGCTTTTTTCTTTCTCCTTTGCGGCACGTTGAGACTTGCTCGTTTCAATTGCGTCGCTGCCGCAAATTCCGACAAACCCGACAAGGACTTCCACGGTTTCCCGATCCCAGCGGCTGCAGGCCTCATCGCCTCGCTCACTCTTTTCATGCTTTGGCTTCAGGCCGATGATCGAACAATTGGACCCTGGAAAAACGCCCTCCCCCCCCTTCTAATTTTTCTCTCATTCATGATGTTTAGCCATGTGAAGTATCCTAGTTTCAAAAGCCTCAACTGGCGCACCCAGCGCTCGATTCCGGCCTTCTTGGGGCTTATTTCCCTGCTCGCATTCACAGCTATGAATTACCAGTGGATGCCAGCTCTTCTCTTCGTTTCTTTCCTCCTTTATGGATTTGCCCGCCCATTTATTTCCAAAGGCATTCGCAAAGAAATCGAAGAAGATGGCGCCGAGGAAAACGAACCTCCGATTATTTGAATGGTCGCCTGACTAGGGAAAGGTTTCGCGCTTGGTTTGTTTCAGATAGCCCTCCATGGCGGACCAAGCAGCTCTGGCATCACCCGCCTGCAAAGCGAGGATACACTGCAAACGAAGGCCTTCGGGTTGCTTCGATTGAGCCGACTCGGCGGCTTCCCGACGAGCGGTGACAGGATTGCCCTTGGCTACGAAATAGGCGATACGATTGGACAAATCCGTGGGAATTTCACCGCTCTGAATGGCTTCAGCATTCAACACAGGCAGGGAAAGCTCAATTCCATAGCGTTTCTGAACGGCTTCGATGGCGGCTTCGTACCGGTTTTCTCGGACCATACGCCGCACACGGACTGGCCAAGCAGCATCTTCCCAGGACGGGTAGGCAGCGAGAAATTCATCCAACTCTGCAGTGGCTCCGCGATTAAGCCATATCAGCAAAAGGTCGCGACGCTGCTCTAAAGTTAGAGACTCCACAAATTCCGGATTCTGAATCACATCATCCAATCGGGCATTGGGTGAGCTCATCAGCCAGGCGATTTGGTACTCTGGGGAAATCGTGGCATATCGGCTGAGTGCCTCAAAGAGTTTCGGATGGGCACGGGCTTGGGAAAGCAGCCTAGAGTAAAACTCTGTGAGATTTGCATATCTTCCGGTTCGCTGGATTTTAAGAAGCTTTTCAAGGGATTCACCCCAGAGCGGCGCCGTGCGTGTGGTGTCCGTACTCATCCAGAGCACGCCTTGATCGTGGGGAATCTTCGCACTCAGCGGGTTCAAAGCCCGCTCGGCTTCGAAGGCAGCATCCGCAACGCTCAGGTTAGTATTAGCCTGGATTTCGCTATAACCGAGTTCCCTGTAGAGCCCACGCTCCATAGGGCTCAGCGATAGCTCCGAGTGTCCAAGCTTGACAGCATCCTGCGGGCGACCCTCGGCATTCAATCGCCGGATTTCCTCTACCACAACCTTGCCCCGATAGGGCGGGAAGGGGTGTTCCTTAAACCATTGCGAACGGATCAAAATAGCACCACCGGCCAGCAGGATTGCACCGCACACACCAAAGACGAGTCGCTGCACAAGCCATCGGTTACTTTTTTCGGTCTGCGTCACAGCAGGATTCCCAAATGCCAAACCCGCAAGCACAAGAACCCACCAACCCAACTCAATGCGGTGTAGCGGCACATCCACAACCCCATGGAGCAGGGCGGCGAGTGCGGCAGCAACAAGTCCCCAGCGCAGCGGCCAAGACCCCGCTTCACGAAAACGAAAAATATCCCTGAGAAGAAGCGCCAACAGCGCGAGAGTAAACAACAACGCGGGAATTCCTGTCTCGGCGGCTTGCATCAACCAGTCACTCTCTGGGTGAATCGGCATCGCCTCATCGAGGCTCGCCTGCATATAAAAGGGAAAGACATAACCAAAAGTACCAAGCCCCGTGCCAGTGAGGGGGTAATCCCGGATAATATGCAAGGTGTCCTGAAAAATTCTGGAGCGAAGATCGCTTTGCAAAAACGCCGATTTGGATTCGCCACCTAGCCCTAGGAATCCGAAAAGCCGGTCTCGCGCTTGACCTTCAGAAACAACAAATATCCAGACCACTACCCCAGCAATGACGAGGGAGGAAATCAGCAAGGGAATCGATCGGTGGGTCCGACCCAACGCGACCATCCAAAGAAAAACTCCAACCACCAAAAAAATAACCCCACCCCGCGACATGGAATAAAAAAGCAGCGAGTAAACGCACACCCCGAGCGACGCCACCGCGAGAAGAAAAACCAGCGGACGACGACTCGACCACCCCTCGCGCATGATGCCCAAAGCCAAAACACTTCCGGTCACAAGCAAGGCGGCCGTGTGATTTCGATTTGGAAAAAATCCAAAAGCCGGAGGGGCCCACCCCATATTGTCGAAAAACGGATACTCCCAACCGCTCGTCTTTGCATAAATAGCCAGCGATGCATAACCCGCACAGCCCAACAAGCCGCCGAGCGCAATCGTAAGCTTCGCGCTGGAACGAATAGGATGCCCCAGCGAAAACAAACCTGTGATCAATGCGCCTACCAAAAGTGCGAGCCAATACAAGGTCTCCCGAGGAGCCAGAGTGACCCATGGCAAAGATGGGAAAGCCTGATGCTTGAGCAAATCAAGCCGCCAACCTGGTGTGGGAAACCAAGCCTGCGGAAGAAGGCTCAGCGAGGAAAATCCCAGAATGCAGAGGCAAAGAATCCAATACCGGCCCGGAACGATTCGGTTTGGAGCGAAGAAGATCATCGCCGAGCCGGCCAAAACAAAAAATATCCCAGTCGCACCCTGTCGTGCACTTCCAGCCAAAAAAACTGCAGCCATCGCGCCGAGCACAAGCATGGCTTGCACGAATGCCGAGCGCAATGGAGGGTACGATGTGTTTGTGTGTCCGCTGGCCAAAACGAAAAAAAATCTACGCGGATTTGGCTGCCGCGAAACGCAAAATCCAAGGTTGTTAGTGAAAAGTTTGGGAACTCCGAGTATTAAAGAACTCTGATGCATCCCCTCACCACAGCTATTGTCCGCGGACGGAAGGCTGCGTTTGCCTTAGAGCCAGAGTATATTCAACTTTTTGAATCGCTCCCCGACGCGAATGTGTTCCTCTCACCAGAGTGGGTTTACACTTGGCTTCTGAGTCTTGGACGAAAATATGAAGTTTGTTTTATTGTTTGCAGGGATGCTGAGCAGTTGGTGGGAGTCTGGCCGTTTTTTGAGCACCGCATTCCAATCATCGGCACGTCTTTGTTGCCTGTAGGGGCACAGGCTGCTGATCTTTTCGATCCGATAGCGAGAGAAGATGCCGTAGAGCCCATGTTGAATGCCCTAGCCGAGCTTTGCCAGCAATACGCCTTTGCTTGGCTCCCACTCCTCTCCCTGAAGTTTGCCGATCAAGTCCGAAAGCCACTCTCCACCTCACGCCGTTCCCTTTATTTTCTTCGTAAAAGAACGCTTCGCTTTCTCGTCGAATTGGATCGTTTTAAAAATTTCGAGGATTTCATGCAGATGGTCTTCGGCCCCAAAACACGCCAGAGCCTGCGCCGTAAATCCAGACGCCTTGAGGAGAAAGGCGAGGTGCGCTTCGAGACGTTGGGTTCCCCCGCAGAAATCTCCCCTTGGATCGAGAAAGCCATGCAACTCGAGAAGGTCAGCTGGAAAGGCGAGGAGGGAGTGGGAGCTTTTCAAAGAGCCACGCACCGTTCCTTTTACCACCTGCTCTTGGAAAATCTTGCGGCACGGGGGCGACTGCGTTTGAGCATCCTGACTTTGAATGGCCAACTGACCGCCTACGAAATCGGCATCCTCGGCATTGGTGGCTACTGCATGCACGGCACTGCGTTTGACCCATCCTTAGCCCCCCTATCCCCTGGCCGCCTCCTCATGCTCCATGTCTTGGAAAAATGCTTCCATGAAAAACGAGGGATCTATGATTTCCTGCAGAATGACCAGGACTTCAAGCGACAGATGTCAACCCACCAGTCCAGCCTCTGGGATTTGATTCTCTTTCCCCGTTCATTTCAGGGATGGTTTCTCCGTCTGGTTGTAAAGGGCCTTCATCGCTGGAGCACATGGAGGCTTCGCCGGATGAAAAAACAAGCGTCATCCCAACGAAAAACGGCCGACCCCTCGCAAGATGATGACAATGACAGTTCATCGAGCACTTCTCAGGAATAGAAATTTGCATTTGCAAGCGCAAGGTGCTTTTTTGAAGGCTGTCCTACGCTCTTTCCCTCCACAATGCGACCCATGTTAGAAATCACCGACGCCTCTCTGGTGCTCCCGTCAAATGTTGGCTCAACGACACTTCTGCATGAGATTTCAGTCAAATATCCCACATCGCACTTTGGAGCCATTATTGGCCCCTCAGGATGTGGTAAGACCACTTTTCTCAAGCTCATCGCGGGGATTGCTCCTGGCGATGAAGAAGGAGGGTTTTTCTGGAAGGGACGCAGCCTCGAGGAGGAAGATTTTTCACCTGCAGAGATTGGCTACGTCCCGCAATTCAGCATTGCCCACGAGGAACTCACCGTCACTGAGTGCGTGGATTTTGCCATGCGTCTTCGATGCCGCGAATCAACGCACAGCAATGTCGAGCGCATCCTCGAGGAGGTCGGCATGCAGGATTCCGCCCATAACCGGGTAGGCGTCCTCTCGGGCGGACAACGACGACGGCTTGCCTTGGCGATCGAGCTCACAAGCCAGCCGGAAATTCTCCTTTGCGACGAGGTGACAAGCGGTCTCGATCCCCAATCCGAAGACGATATTGTCAAGCTCCTCCACGGCCTTTCGCGTAAAAATCAACGCCTGGTCCTCTCCGTTACGCATAGTCTTTCTCACATCGAACTCTACGATTCCGTCACCGTGTTATATCGCGGCTACATCGTTTTTTTTGGAAAGCCCGAATTTCTTGCCCACTACTTCCGAGTCGATTCCCCAGATGAAGTCTTTCGAAGACTCGAACTGCGCGAACCGGAGGACTGGGCTGCATCTTGGGTGAAGCACCGAGAGGCTCTTGCTCTAACGGCCGAGAATATTTCTAAGGAAACAACCAATCCCGATACGGCTTCGACAAACACGATCGTGGAAGTCCCGGGACCACTGAGCCAGTTTTTTACGCTTCTCACACGCCGATCGCTCATTTTTCTACGCTGCCGACCCCAGATTTTCCTTCAACTGGGACTGATCCTGGGATTCCCACTTCTTGTCGCCATCTTCGCATGGAACGGCCTGCCTGCCGTGAAGAACCTGAGCATGGGACTAGACCTGAATTTGGTTCAACAATTCAATGAAGCGCGCGATTTTTTAATTCAATCCAGCAAAGTCGGAAGCTTGGTTTCGGGCATCGTCATGTTTCAGGTCGTCCTGCTCACACTCATGGGGGCAAATAACTCCGGACGCGAAATCGCTGCAGAGCGCGGGATTTTTGAGAAAGAGAAACTCTCGGGACTAAATCCCCTCGCCTACGTCGCCTCGAAGGCAGCTTTTTTAGCTATTCTGGTCATTGCGCAGTCTCTGTGGATGGGACTCTTCGTGCATCACGTTTGCGGCTTTCCAGGTGATCTCGGCGGCCAACTTCTCCTGCTTGTTCTGGTGAATGCGGCAATGACATCGATCTGTCTCGGCATCTCAAGCCACATGGCATCGCCGGAGCAAGCCTCGCTTGTCTCGATTTATCTCGTGGGGTTTCAACTCCCGCTCTCCGGAGCCGTCCTGGCCCTTCCCGAATGGCTCGGTGCACTCACTCGCCCCTTTATCTCAGCTTACTGGAGCTGGTCGGGAATCTTAAAAACCCTGCAGTCCGAACGCTACTACGACATCGTTCAGATGGTCGTGCAAAGCCCGTTAGCCCCAGCTTCCGTGTGCGTCTTTGTGCTCGTTGCGCATATCGTGACGGGCCTCCTGATCACGTGGAAGGGTTGCGAGCGACAGCGCATCGCTTAGCGAATTTTTTGCCCACAAAAAAAGCCGCCGGTGTCTCCACCAGCGGCTTTGAGTGAGTAAGAATGGAGACTACTTGATGTGTGCCGAAACAAGCTTGGTCATCTCGAACATCGTCACTTGGGCCTTACCACCAAACACAGCCTTCAACGCTGCGTCGGCATTGATATTCCGCCTGTTTTTTTCATCCTGAAGGTTATGCTTCTTGATGTAATCCCAGAGTTTCTTGGTGAGCTCGCCACGGGAGGCGGGAGTGGAACCTACGACCGCTGCGAGGATCGCGTCGGGCTGTACAGGTTTCATGAGTGCGGGGTTTGGTTTGCGCTTAGCTTTAGTCTCAGTAGGCATATAGTTGGGTATGGTTGGGTTTTTATTGATTGCCGATCTTTTTTGAAGGCCGGAGATTTGGTTCTCGAGCACAATTGGCGGGGAACAAGGAGTGTCCATAGCACTCCTGACCTCCATCCGTCGAGAGTTAATTTTCACAGAGCGACGCGAGATGAGAAGACATTGCCCTCGGGTCACTCGCTATGAAATGCTCGTTCCCGGAACTTACTGCTGGAAGTGTGTGAATAACTTGCGAAAAACTTTCGCTCACCCCAGTGGGTTGTTCACATCCCCTTTGTGAATGACGCGAAAAATGACTACACATCCTATATGACACTGAGCGACATCCAGCGATTGCTGGCCGAATTGGAAACACACCCCACCCGCAGCCTTGGGCAGAATTTCCTCCACGATCAAAATCTTGCCAGATCTATTGTGGCGTTGCTCGACATTCAACCGGGCGACCACATCGTAGAAATCGGCCCAGGCCTCGGAGCACTCACCGAGTTTCTTGCGACTCAAAGCACACGCCTCACCCTCATCGAAAAAGACAGCCGCCTCATCGCTTATCTCAAATCCAAATTCGAACACGGAAACAACCGAGTCTTCCATGCAGATGCACTCGATTTCGACCTCCGTGAACTCTGGGGGAATGGTCCAGTCAAGGTCATTGGCAATTTGCCATACTACGTCTCCACACCCCTGATCGCTAAATACGCATCCGCCCTCTCGCCCGCTTCAGCACTTGTTCTCACACTGCAATTGGAGTTAGCACAACGCCTCGGCGCCCCTCACGACACAAGCAGTTATGGAGCCATGACGCTCTGCACCGGTCGCCGTTGGGACATCCGCCTCGAGCGCAAACTTCCCGCCTCAGTTTTCTTCCCGAGACCCAAAGTCGAGTCAGCTGTGATCACCCTCCGTCGCAAGCCCCAATCCAAAGTCAAAGCCCTCGATGAAACGATTTTCGAGTCCCTCGTCCGCCGCGGATTTTCAGAACGGCGCAAACAGCTCCGCAATCTCCTGCCAGAGCTAAAAAATGACTGGGAAAAAATCACAGCCGCACTTGGAGTCACCCCCACCGTCCGCGCCGAGCAACTCAGCCCCTCGCAGTGGGAATCCCTCACCTTCACTGTGGCCCCATCCACCGCGCAGCACGGGGCAGAGCGTTTTGATGTCGTTGATGAAAACGACTGCGTCGTGCGCTCTGAATTTCGCGATGTCGTGCATGTGAATAACTTGAGGCACCGCGCCGTACATATGCTTCTTTTTAACGCCACTGGAGAGCTTTACCTCCAGAAACGCTCAATCTGGAAGGACCGCAATCCTGGCCTGTGGGACTCCTCCGCCGCAGGACACGTCGATTCGGGTGAAGACTACCTCACCGCAGCCCGCCGCGAACTCCAAGAAGAACTCGGCATCGAAGCCCCTCCCCTCACCCCCTTCGCACGCCTCACTCCGAGCGAATCCAACGGCTGGGAATTCATTCAGACCTACCGCGCCCAGCACGAAGGCCCTTTTCACCCAGCACCTCTGGAAGTCGAAACCGGAGCCTTTTTCCCAATGGAAAAGATCAGGCAATGGACCTCATCCAACCCGCACGACTTCAGCCCCGTATTCTTGGAAATTTTAAAAGCCCTGTAGAATCCCTGCCGAAGCTCATTCGGAAACACAGGCAGGGCCGCCGCGCAACTCGAACGGCGGCTGCACGCCATCCCTACCTTGGGAGCACGACGGGTGCTGTCACGCCGCTATTTCAAAACCGCCTCCCTCCAATTCTGTTAATTTTGTTAATTCTGTCTAAAAATCATTCTGTCTCAACCCTCCTTTTACTCGGCGGGCAGTGTGGTGCGGATGCGGAGGAAGCGGCGGCGGGGGTCGGTGAGTGTATCCACGGAGTCGCTCACTTCCACTTGCTGGAGTCCACCTTGCAGCGGGGTTTCTGAGACGCTGCCGTTTCCGCTGAAGGCTCCGCCGGCCAAGCTGGTGGCCACGGGCACCCAGGGGGCATTGACCAAGTCGCTCGTGCCTTCCACCGTGATTGTGATGTCTGACCGCGCGGGGTCGCGTTGGAAGCTCATTTTCAGTCGGTTATTAGCGATCTCGGGCTGTGGCAGGCCGCCCCATTGTGCGGGGTCGAGGCACAGCGCGTATTTCACGAGGTTCGGAATGCCATCCCCCGCTGGTGAGGCGGCGTTCGCTCCGTTGGCGGAGTCGGCCACATCGCCGAAGTTGCTCAGGCGCCAGCCTTCGACCGGACGCAGGGCGGTGAAGGTGCCGGCCGCGCTGTAACTCGTGCCAGCGCTGTTGGTGGCGTAGGCCTTGAAGGTATAGGCCGCTCCGGGCGTGAGCGCGGTGGCATTCACACTGAAGACTCCCGTAGTGTCGGGTGCGGGCAGGTTGGTCACGCCGCTGACCCCAACTTGCGGATCGGAATCCGTTGCTGTGAGGGAGTAAACAACGCCGCGTGCTGTGATGGAAGCACCGCCGTCGGCCGTTACCTCGCCGCCCAAAGTGGCTGTGGTCGTGCGGATGCTGGAACTCACCGGCGTCGTCGCCAATGTCGCCAGCGAGGCGGTTGAACCGACCGTGCCGCTGAGGGCGATGGTTTGAGTGGTGGCATCCGTGGAGGAGATCGTGAGATTTCCGGCGACCGCGCCCGTAGAAGCAGTCGAGGCGAGGCGCACATGGAGCGTGATCGGCAGCGTGGGAGGCACGGCCACACCGATATTGGCGGGGCCGCCGCTGCCGCCGTTGTTGGCATCGCCCCAAGTGACCACCGAGCCGTCCCTCTTCAGCGCGGCAAAGGCCAATCCAGTCGAATATACCGCCGTGACATTGGAGCTGAGGTTGCCAGAAACAGATGAGGAGTTTCCACCATAGGCGGCATCGCCCCAGGTGACGACCGAGCCGTTGTCCTTCAGCGCGGCGAAGGCGCCTGCAGTCGAATACACCGCCGTGACATTGGAGCTGAGGTTGTCGCCGGTCAGAATTGAGGAGTTTCCGCCATAGCCGGGATTGCCCCAAGTGACGACCGAGCCGTTGTCCTTCAGCGCGGCGAAGGCATATTGATTCGAATACACCGCCGTGACATTGGAGCTGAGGTTGCCGCCAGTCACATTTGTGGAGTTTCCGCCAGCGCCGGCCTCGCCCCAAGTGACGACCGAGCCGTCGGTCTTCAGGGCGGCGAAAGCGCCTACATTCGAATACACCGCCGTGACATTGGAGCTGAGGTTGCCGCCAGTCACATTTGTGGAGTTTCCGCCAGAGTAGGCATCGCCCCAAGTGACGACCGAACCATCGTCCTTCAGCGCGGCGAAAGCGCCTGCAGTCGAATACACCGCCGTGACATTGGAGCGGGGGTTGCGGCCAGTCAGAATTGTGGAGTTTCCGCCATATTCGGCACTGCCCCAAGTGACGACCGAGCCATCGTCCTTCAGCGCGGCGAAGGCATTTTGATTCGAATACACCGCCGTGACATTGGAGCTGAGGCTGGAAGCAACAGATTGTTCCGTGACGATCTCCGCATCATTACGAAAATCATAAACGGATTTATAAATTGATGAGTTTCCGCCAGAGTAGGCTTGGCCCCAAGTGACGACCGAGCCGTTGGCCTTTAGCGCGGCGAAGGCGTATGCATTCGAATACACCGCCGTGACATTGGAGGTGAGGCTGCCGCCAGTCAGAATTGTGGAGTTGCCGCCATAGTAGGCAAAGCCCCAAGTGACGACCGATCCGTCGGCCTTCAGCGCGGCGAAGGCTGCTGTATTCGAATACACCGCCGTGACATTGGAGTTGAGGTTGCCGCCAGTCAGAATTGTGGAGTTTCCGCCCCCGGTGGCATCGCCCCAAGTGACGACCGAGCCGTTGGATGTGATGGCAGCAAAAGCGGATCCGTTCGGAAACTCCCCTCCGCTCCCCACACTCCAGATCTTCCCGGAGGCCGTGGTGTAGTTGCCAAACGCCCCTCGGTAAACGCTCTGGATCGTGCCGGGTTTGTTCACTTCCAGCGTGGAAGAGAAGGTCGAGTTGTCCGTGGAAATCTCGAAACCTGTCGGCGCGGTGACGACAACAGGGCCCGAGAGGCCTCGGCCGTTGACGGTGAAGGATTGCGCCCCCGAGGCGTTGCCAGTCGCGGTGGTGAAATTGCCGAGCGAGTCCGCCGAACGCGAGATCGAGGGAACAATGGCCACTTGAACGCGGAAGGTCTTCGGTGCGCTGGAGCGGCCGAAGTTGTCGGTGGCCACCACCGAGAGCGTGGCGTTGCCATAGGCGTCGGGCGCGGTAGTGAAGGTGAGGGTGCCATTAGCCGAGATGGCGGGCTGCGCGCTGAAGAGCGCGTTGTTGTTGTTTGTGCAGGCGAAGCTCACCGTTTGCCCCACATCGCCGAGGCCGGCTGTGATGCTGGATGCAAAAGCGGCACGGGTTTGCGCTCCGCTGTTTTCATTTAAACTCACCACCTGCTGCGGGAACGAGAAATCCGGGACACCGTTGTAGCTGAATTGCACCTCAGAGATTTGCGTGAGGTTCGTGGAGGGCGAGTTTTTCACTGTCGGGAACACCACGAGATACGAGGCATAGGCGGTGCTGTTATTGAAATCCACCTGCACAGGGCCGGAGTTTCGGTCGGCGGGCAGGGTCACGGTGCCGTTGGCCAGCAGGGTGCCATTGCCGACCGCCAGCGTGCCACTGGTCTGCGTGATGCGGGTCGGGAATCCATAGACTTGGTAAGTCGCTGGATCGCGCTCCGGCGAATCGTTTGCGGTCCAGAGCGTGAGGGTGTTCATGCGGGCCGATCCGGCTTGCGGGCTGGCGAGGAGGCCTGCGCCGCTGGAGCGGAAGATCGCAAATTTGGTGTTCACATTTCCATCCATGGCATGGTCGGGAGATTCGCCTGCGAGCCAGTTGGTGCCGGGGTTGCTGTTACCGATGGAGCCGAAAGAGAAATTACTGCCCGAAAGCTGGCCACCGCGCGCATCCGCCATCGCCACCGCCAATGGAGGGGTCGCCCCCTGCGAGAGTTGGATTTCGGAAATCTGCATCAAGTTGTTGCTAACGGTGCTTCGCACAGTTGGAAAAACCACGACATAGCTGGTGTAGGCCACAGAGTTGGCGAATTGGATCACCGTCGGCCCGGCGTTGCGGGTGTCCAGCATCGTGACATTGCCCGAGGCGATTTGGGTGAGGCTGCTGATCGGGATGCTCGTGCTCGCGTTCCCGGTGAGGTTGCTGGACGAGCCGTAGAGGATGAAGCTCGCGGGGTCGCGCTCGGAGGCATCATTAGCCGTGGACAGCGACAGGCAGTTGAAGACGACACTGGAATTCGTGGGCTTGAGGATTACGCCCGCATTGCTGTTCCGGTAGGTCAGGAATTTGGTGCCCGTATTGGCGTCCACCACTTTGTCAGGGCTCTCCGCCGAAGGCCAGTTGTTGCCGGGGTTCGTTGTGCCAACCGCGCCGATGGTGAAGTTTCCTCCATTCACCCAGCCACCGAGGACTTGGTTTGCGGCGTTAGCGTAGGTGGCAATGGTCGGCGTCGCCGAGCCATTGCCAGTGAGATTGATGGTGTAGGGTGAGCGGCCGGGCCGCGTGTCGTTGGTGGGGATGCTCAAAATGGCGGAACGGTTTCCGCTGGTAGTCGGGGTGAATCGCACGGTGAAGGTGGCATTTCCGCCTGAGGACAAAGAGGCGGGCACGCTGCTGACCAAACTGTAGTTCGAGGCCCCAGCGCCCGTGATCACCGCTCCGCTTGGTAGGAGAAGTGTGGCTTCTCCTTGGCTGCGGAGCGTGAAGGTGACTTCAGCTGTTTGCCCAATTGTTCGATTGCCGAAGCTCACACTGCCGCCGCTGGCCAGCGGGGTGCCTGCGGGTTGCTCCATGGCGAGGACGCCGTTGTCCAAGACATTCGTCACACTGATATTGAGCGTCTGGGTGGCGGACTTTGGTGGGTTGCCATTGTCAGTCGCCCGGACGATGACCGTGTAAACATTGTTCGCATCCGCATCGGCCGGGGCTTCGAAGTCCGGCGCAGCGGCAAAGGCCAGCACGCCGCTGGCCGAGCCGATGGCAAAACGCGAGGCATCCGCCCCGCCGCCGATGCTGTAGGTGACCGTCTGCCCGGCATCGGGGTCCGAGGCGCTCACGGTCGAGACCGCAGTCGAATTTTCGTTGACCGTGAGGTTGGCGGTGGAGGCGCCGCCCTCGCTGAGAACGACGGGAGGCAGGTTGGTGGAAAAATTCTCCGCCGAGCTGTAGGTGGTGCCTTGCCCGTTGACCACATAGGCCCTGAAAACATACGCGGTGTTGGGAGTGAGGCCGCTCAAGAGCTGGGAGTAGCTGCCCAAGCCGCTGCCGCTGACTGCGACCTGCGTCACACCCGCATCACCGATCTTCGGCTCACTGACACTGGCCAGCGCATAAACAAACCCGCGCGCGGTGACCGGGGAATTTCCCTGACTGGTCACCTCGCCGCGCAAGGTTGTCGTGGTGGAGGTGATGTTCCCCGTGGAGGTGGTGAGGGATGGGCCATACTGGTAGTAGTGGACCGACTGCACTGAGGTGAAGCCCGTCCCCGTCGGCCCGCCTGCGCCGCCCTCCCCGGCACTCCCCCAAGTCACAATTGAGCCATCTGCCTTCAGCGCGGCGAAGGCATTTGTAATCGCATACACCGCCGTCACATTAGAGCTGAGGTTGCCGGAGACGGCGGTCGAGTTCCCGCCGGAGGACGCATCGCCCCAAGTGACCACCGAGCCGTTTGTCTTCAGCGCGGCGAAGGCAGAATAGTTGGAATACACCGCCGTGACATTCGAGCTAAGGTTGCCCGAGACCGAGGTCGAGTCCCCGCCCAAGTTCGCATCGCCCCAAGTGACAACCGAGCCGTCGCTCTTCAGCGCGGCAAAGGCATAGGTGTTCGAATACACCGCCGTGACATTCGAGCTGAGGTTGCCGGAGACAGAGGCCGAGTTCCCGCCGTAGCCCCCATTGCCCCAAGTGACCACCGAGCCGTCGCTCTTCAGTGCGGCGAAGGCCAGTTGGTTGGAATACACCGCCGTCACATTCGAGCTGAGGTTGCCGGAGACGGAGGTCGAGTTCCCGCCATAGGAATCAAAGCCCCAAGTGACCACCGAGCCGTCGCTCTTCAGCGCGGCGAAGGCATGTTGGGTGGAATACACCGCCTTGACATTGGAGCTGAGGCTGCCGGTGACCGAGGTCGAGCTCCCGCCGCTGGCCGCAAAGCCCCAAGTGACCACCGAGCCGTCGGCCTTGAGCGCGGCGAAGGCCACTTGTGTTGAATACACCGCCGCCACATTCGAGCTGAGGTTGCCCGAGACGGAGGTCGAGTTCCCGCCGTTGGTCGCATCGCCCCAAGTGACCACCGAGCCGTCGGACTTCAGCGCCGCGAAGGCCTGTTTGGTGGAATACACCGCTGTGACATTCGAGCTGAGGTTGCCGGAAACGGAGGTCGAGTTCCCGCCGTTGTTCCCCCAAGTGACCACCGAGCCGTTGGCCTTCAGCGCGGCGAAGGCAGATGCGGTGGAATAAATCGCCGTGACATTCGAGCTGAGGTTGCCGGAGACCGAGGTCGAGTTCCCGCCGCTGGGCGCATCGCCCCAAGTCACCACCGAGCCGTCGCTCTTCAGCGCGGCAAAGGCATAGGAGTTCGAATACACCGCCGTGACATTCGAGCTGAGGTTGCCAGAGACGGAGGTCGAGTTCCCGCCGTAGCCCCCATTGCCCCAAGTGACCACCGAGCCGTCGGACTTCAGCGCGGCGAAGGCCGCTGCGTTTTGAAACTGCCTGCCGCTGCCCGTGAAAAAAACCGCACCCGAGCCCACCCGTTAATTCGGCAGGATTTTCGGTGGATTCGCGTTCCAGTCGGCATATTGGGCATGGGCAGGAAGGACGGAGCAAGCAAGCGAGGCGCCCAGCGCGAACAAGCAAGAGGTCATGAACGGGCGAAACACAGATTGGAAGCGGGCGGATAAGGCGGTGGTCATTATGTTAGGAAATTTTAAAAGTGAGAGGTGAAAGCAGCTATTGATGTTAGGAATTTGCTTTTCCGCACGGCTCGGATAACAGGCTATCGTGTCGGCCTAGGAGGCGAGAAAAGTGACGGTTCCATACTAAGAAAAATAAAATTCTTCCATGAAGACAAGAGAATTTCTTTGCCCCCTAATCCACCCTGCCCGGTGCGGCAGCACCTCTCGTAAGACAAAGGTAGGACCGCCGCGCCGTCGGGGGCCTAAGATTCAGGCGCGAATGCGCCGTTTCGTTTCAGCGGCGCTCTTTCAGGAACGCCGAGGTCCTCCTCGGCCCTAAGACAGGCCGAGCGAAGCCAACGGGGACGTTGGCGTTCCCGAATAGCGAATATTCCAAACAGGCGAAATGAATTAACGGATTTC
>Ga0214921_10005463_pt1 | contig 17967 bp, 14 predicted proteins | sample LL1505_MetaG_FD_177992 | JGI IMG/M metagenome (GOLD analysis project Ga0214921, IMG submission 177992) | Freshwater microbial communities from Lake Lanier, Atlanta, Georgia, United States - LL-1505 | ecosystem: Environmental > Aquatic > Freshwater > Lake | place: USA: Georgia | collected...
TATTACAATCCATTTCGATACTAAATTCACCTGAAGGTTTTAGAAATCTCAAAAATGGATCATAATCTATTTTTTTCATTTCTTCTAGTTTCTTCATGAAAGAAACAAAAAATGGCTTTGCCATTCTTGCCCCCTGCCCATTTGAGGAAGTCCTGAAATGAACCCATTTATCTTCGGCACCTACCCATGTTCCAATGACCAATGAAGGAGTGATACCCATGAACCAGCCGTCGACAAAATCATTAGTGGTTCCGGTTTTTCCCCCTGCCTCACTTTTTAATCCTCCCATACCCCCTGCATATTTCAACATTTCTACCATAACGAAGTTAGGATCAGAAGGAATTGCTCTTTTTTCTTCCGGATAGCCCTCATAAATTAATTTTCCATTTTTATCTTCTATTCTTAGTATGTGTAATGGCCTGTTAAAAACACCATTATTCGCAAAAGTGGTGTATGCTCCTGTCATTTCCATAACGCTAAGGTCTGCTGATCCTAAACAAATGGAGGGAGATTTTGGAACCCTTAATTCGCCTGTTCCGTTTCTTCTGCTGGAAGAATCAATTCCCATATTGTGAATTAAACCTCTCACGGGTTCTACATTTCCAATCGTTTTCATCAAAAAGGTAGAAACCGTATTCGTCGATTTTTTCAAGCCTTCTTTTAGGGTCAACATTGCCCCTGTATATTTGTTGTCGAAATTATTTGGAGTCCAGTCCTCGATTAATCCAAATTGCCCTTCACCTGCAGCAATGGTTGTAGCAACATCCTGAACCTGAAAACAAGGCGAAAGACCTTGAGCTGCAATAGCGGTCGCATATACAAAGGGTTTGAAGGATGAACCAACCTGCCTGTTAATTTCAACATGATCGTATTGGAAATGTTTATGATTAATTCCTCCCACCCAAAACTTTATATGTCCTGTCCGCGGATCAACTCCTAAAATTCCCGTTTGTAAAAATTGACGGTGGTATTTAATAGAATCTATCGGAGACATAATGGTATCCTTTTCCCATCGATTTTTTTCATCAATCTGAGGAATATTTCTGTTTTCATATGTAAAGACACGCATTGAAACCGGAGTATTAAAATGAAGTTTCACTTTATCCTGCATCTGATTCCATTGTTTGCGCAAGGCAAAAAAAAGTGGATCCCGAAGTATGCTAAGATAAACAGCAACATCTCTTTCATTGCTCAACCCTGCTGTAATTCTTTTTTGTAATGTACCAGGTTGCTTAGCCTCCTCCATCAAAAGATCTATTAAAAGATCATTTTCAGGAAATTTAACCTCATATTTTTCACTGATTTCAGGTAAAATATCTCCAAGGTATTTATCTCTGATTGCCTGATAAGCCTCAGTTTCCCTCATCAAACGAAGTAATGTTTTCTGCCTTGTTGCAACCGAAATTTCCAGTTTTGAATTTGATTTATACGTCCATGGATCCGTTTTACCCCATTCTCTCTGAAAAGATTTTTGGACTTGAGCCATGTGCTCAATCATGGCTTCTTCAGCTAATTGCTGCATATCAGCATCAATAGTGGTATATATTTTCAACCCATCTTTATAAATATCATAAGGTTGATTTCCCGTTTTAAAATTTTCACTTCTCGACAGAATTTCTTTAACTTGTTTCGCCAACTCCATTCTGTAATAGGTAGCGATACCATCAACATGTGTTCTGGGCTTGAAATTTATGGCTAAATCTTGCGTCCGGTATTTCTCATATTCCAGGTCGGTCAAAAATCCTCTTTTCATCATCTGTTTTAGCACAACCTCCCTCCTTTTAATAACTCTTTCAGGTCTTCGCAAAGGATTATATAAACTTGGATTCTGAAGCATACCCACTAAAGCAGCTGCTTCAGGAACGGTTAAATCTTCCTGTGATTTTCCAAAATATATTTCTGATGCTGCTTTTATGCCGTATGCTCCATTAATAAAATTAAATTTATTAAGGTAAAGGGCAATTATTTCTTCTTTGGTGAAATTTCTTTCTAATCTTACGGCAATAATCCATTCTTTTAATTTCTGGACAATTCTTTCCAGGGTATTAGAGGATGGGTTTTTGGTAAACAGCTGTTTGGCAAGCTGTTGCGTCAAAGTACTGGCACCCCCTGAACTTTCTTTTCTTAAAACTATGGTTTTTATAATTACCCTTCCCAGTGCCTCAAAATCAATCCCATTATGCCTGTAAAACCGTTCATCTTCTGTGGCAATTAAAGCATTCACCAAATGAGGCGGTAACGCTGAAAATTTAACAGGAACTCTGTTCTCAATATAAAAATTACCTATTGAAGTCCCATTGGAGGAAAAAATCTGAGAAGCCAATTCATTATTGGGGTTTTCTAGTTCTTTCACAGAGGGTAATTCACTAAAAGACAGCAGAATAAATAATAAAAAAACCATTCCAAGACCAATAAAAAAAAGTCTCCAGCATAAAGTTACCCAGAAGGCAATGGTTTCCGAGGGACTATCTTTCAATAAATAGGCAAAAAGCTTACGCATAAATGTAATTTTCTCTGTAAATATACTAAAATGTTAATCCTTCCTTACTGCAATAAATGATGATTGTAAATTTCTAATGCCTTTTTTATCCATGATTCTTCAACTATTACATCATGATGCTGGGTACCTACAGGCCCAATTATTGAAAAATGAATTTGATCTGTTGCATTCTTTTTGTCATTTTTCATAAGGGATATTATATCATCGAATAGTTCTTCTTCTACGGGTTGTAATTGATAAGTTTTTTTTAAAAAGTAAAAAATAGAAAAAAAAGTATCTTCCGATAAAAGTCCTTTAATATGAGCTAGCCATGCTTCGGTTACCATACCAATGGCAATGGCCTCACCGTGCAATAAATAGTTTTCTTTATTCAGCCTCACTCCTTCTATTCCGTGACCTATAGTGTGACCGAAATTTAACGCTTTTCTTGCTCCTTTTTCGAAAGGATCTTCTAATACAATACCTTGTTTTACCTTGAGAGAATCAATAATATAGGGTAACCAGTTCACTTCGCCCTCCACATTCATTTCCCTGATTTGTTCCCAGCGTTTTAGGTCAGAAATAAGGGCATGCTTTATTATTTCTGCAAATCCACTTCTTATCTCCCTGTAGGAAAGCGTTTCCAGAAAAACAGGATCTACAAAAACCGACTTTGGATCCTTAAAGACCCCGATACTATTTTTTACACCATTAAAATCAATCCCCAGTTTTCCGCCAATGGAAGCATCAACCATGGAAAGCAGGGTTGTAGGAATTTGAATAAAGTCAATGCCTCTTTTGTAGGTAGATGCACAAAAACCTCCCATATCACCAATTACTCCCCCACCTAGATTGATTAACAAATCATTTCTGTTAACCCCATTGGTCAATAATTTTTCCCAGATAAACTGACATGTATTTAAATCTTTGTGAATTTCCCCTGCAGGAATACATATTTCAAGATATTTATCAGGAAGTATAGGAAGCAGTCTATATAAGCAATGAAGACGAGTATTGGTATCGGTTAGTACAATTATCTTTTTATCTGTATAATCAGAGATAAATCTGGCAATATTTTCCAGACAATTACCCACAACCACCTGATAGTTGGTAAGTTTCAAGATTTCACTCATGACAATAATTTATTAATATACAAATTGGGTTAGTCTTCAAATTCAAGTTGAATTATTTCTCCCGGATTTAATCCAAACAAAGTAGAAGCCTTTCCCATATTTATTGCAATCTCTAACAGATTGGCTGAATTAAACAAACACAGAATTTCTCCGATGGGAACATCGAAATAATTTTTAGACAAGACCGTAATAGGCAGATGGCTTCTCATTTTTAATTTAAAAGGTCTTTGAAGACTAATTGCATCAAATAATTCGCGGGAAATATTGGTGATTGCATTTTCAAAGGAATCAATATATAAAATAGATCCTCTGATACTGTTTTCAACGGCGATAGGCTGAAATTTATAACGCTTCACCGCCTCATTTATCAACTTAAATTCCGATAAATTTGCTAATGAATTTTGACCTGATATTTGAAAAATTATTTTCCTTAAAAGGGGAGGCAGTACAAAAAAAGATGCAGTTGAAACGGGAATTGAATAGATGGGGACTTCCTCGTCTGAAAAAATCAGACTAACCAGACCATTATTTTGCATGATAAAAAATTGTCCCTCTCTTTCCGTTATTATCCAGTCCAAATGAGCTTCAGGTAAATCGTTAACGGCCACGACATGAATGGTACCTGCTGGAAATGCACGCCAGCTTTGTGCTGTAATAAAAGCGGCTTGAATAATATCAAAGCTATTAATCTCATGAGAAATGTCAATGATAACTGGAGGAGGATCCAAATGTAAAAGAGATCCCTTGATTAAAGAAATAATATGATTATTCTTTCCTAAATCAGATGTTAAGGTTACAATAGCCATTATTTTTTAGTTCTTTTTTTCATATCCTAGTATTTCATTCGCTTCAAAAGTTGTAAATTAGCCCAAAAATAACACATTCTTTGAAAGAAAATTCAACCCATCCTCAAAGTGAGATTTTCCTTACATTTGAAAACACAGATCCGGTTCAGTTATTTGGCGAAAATAACGTTCGCTTCAATTTATTAAAAGATGCTTTTCCCGAAGTTTCTCTTACTTCCCGTGGAAATAATCTCAAGATTGTTGGAGAAAAAAAAATTGCCCAGCGTGTAAAAGATAAAGTGGAATGGATGGTGAGGTTGTTAAAAGAACATCTCGAGCTAAGTAATCATATGGTGGAGGATTTATTGAACGACAAAAATCCTTTCGAACATAAGTTATCAGCAAATGATGAAAACAAGACAATCCTTCATAGCCGTGAGGGAAAACCAATAAGGGCTAAAACGAAAAATCAGCGTTTACTCGTCGAGTGCTCTGAAAAAAATGATATAGTTTTCGCTGTCGGACCTGCGGGAACAGGAAAAACCTATACTGCCGTTGCCCTTGCTGTACGTGCCTTAAAAAATAAAACAGTAAAGAAAATCATCCTTACCCGCCCTGCAGTTGAAGCGGGTGAAAATTTAGGCTTCCTCCCCGGTGACCTGAAAGAAAAAGTAGATCCTTATCTGAGACCACTTTACGATGCCTTAGATGATATGATTCCTGCTGAAAAATTACAGCAGTTTATGGCAACTCGTGTTATTGAAATTGCCCCATTAGCTTTCATGCGTGGCCGTACCCTTGATAATTCATTTATTATACTTGATGAAGCTCAGAATTGTACTACCATGCAGATAAAAATGTTCCTTACCCGTTTAGGACCTTCTGCAAAGTGTATTATAACTGGTGATTTATCTCAGATTGATTTACCGTATCACACAAAATCCGGCCTCAAAAAGGCTATTGAAATATTAGAACATCTTGAAGGTATTGGCACGGTTAACTTAAATGCTGATGATGTTGTCAGACACCGTCTCGTCAGGGAGATTATTCTTGCTTATGAAAAATTAGACGAGGAACAAAAACAAAGAAAATTAGCAGATGACGCCAGAAAATTAGCCGCCGCAAGCAAACCCGTTACCGAAAACATTTCGACTCATCTGATTGAAGATAAAAAAGACTCCGAATGACCTCACAAATTATTTATCTGGGTGAATTAAGAAATGAGCTCACCCACCTTGCATCCGGTCAATCATTTAATACTGATGCCCCTTTGGACAATAAAGGAAAGGGGCAGGCTTTTTCCCCTACCGATCTGACGGCAACTTCTCTGGGTGCGTGCATGTTGACGGTAATGGGTATTAAAGCTGCCGAAATGGAGGTTGATATCTCAGATACCAAAGCTGAAATTATCAAAATCATGGCTGCAGAGCCACGCCGGATTTCTGGTATTAAAGTAGTTTTGACTTTTCCAGAAAAGCTTTATGAGGAAAAAACCAGGAAAATACTGGAACATACGGCCTTAACCTGTCCTGTTGCAAAAAGTCTACACCCTGATATTGAACAAGATATCCATTTTATTTGGCCAGACAGTGCTGTACTATGAATTATAAATTAAGTTTTACAGGAAATATTCTGAAGGGGGAAATTACCCTTGCTGGTTCAAAAAGTGTTAGTAATCGTGTGCTTATCATACAAGCACTTTGTGAAAATGATTTCAAAATCGATGCTTTAGCTAATGCCAATGATACCGCACTTCTCTCAGAGTTATTACAAAGTAAAGAAGAAATTTTAGATGCCGGCCCAGCTGGAACCACATTCAGATTTATGACAGCATATCTTGCTTTGTTTGGTGGAAAAAGGGTATTAACCGGATCTGAAAGAATGAAACAACGACCGATAAAAGTTCTTGTCGATGCACTTCGTAGCTTGGGAGCATCCATTTCTTATCTTGAAAATGAGGGCTATCCACCCTTGCAGATTACATCAGGATCTATTGTAGGAAATAAAAAATTATCCATTCCAGCAAATACAAGCAGTCAATATATTTCAGCCCTCCTGTTAATTGCCCCTTCGCTTCCAGGAGGTATTACTCTTGAACTAACTGGGAAAATTGTGTCAAGACCATACATTGAAATGACTTTAGGTCTCATGCAATACTTTGGCATTTCCCATCAATGGGAAAATAATCTTATTGTAATCCCGCAAATGCCTTATCAAGCTAGACCTTTTGTTGTTGAAGCCGACTGGTCAGCCGCCTCCTATTATTATTCCCTTGCAGCTATGAGCGAACAAGCTGATATTTTTTTAAACGGTCTATTTGAAAACAGCCTTCAAGGGGACGCTGCTTTAATAGAAATTTTTCAGCATTTTGGAGTTAAAACATCGTTTACCTCCAAGGGAATTCGCTTAATAAAAAAAGATACACCCCTTCCTGTCGATTTTCATTATGATTTTATTCTATGCCCTGATCTGGCTCAGACACTGGCTGTTGTGTGCGCAGGTCTGGGAGTAAAAGGATATTTTAGCGGCCTGGAGACACTTAGAATTAAAGAGACAGACAGAATTCAAGCCCTTGAAAATGAAATTAGTAAAGGGGGGTGCCATATTACCCTCTTTTCGAGTGATTCTCAGACAGGAAAAGAAGTTTTTGAAGTATCTGGTAAATTTGAAACGAATAAAATACCTGTTTTCAAAACTTATGAAGACCATAGAATGGCGATGGCTTTTGCACCACTGGCTCTTTTAATGCCTGTAGAAATTGAAGAGCCCAGGGTAGTGGTTAAGTCCTACCCCGATTTCTGGAATGATTTCCAAAAACTTGGATTGCTTATTCAACAAGTAGAAGGCTAATTTTCATTGAACGTAATAATTTTTAACTCTACCCGCTGATTTTTTCTTCGTCCGTCAGCAGTTTCATTGGATGCAATGGGAAACTTTTTCCCATATCCCTTATAGGATAACCTGTAGCGGCTTATGTTTTTTGTTATCAGGAAATCTACTACTGCTTTCGCCCTGTCTGTTGATATCTTATTGCAATAATTATCGGTACAAAGACCATTGGAATGACCTCCTACTTCAATGGAAATATCCGGATTGTTTTTAAGAAATTCAGCAAGATCATTTAAGAATTGATAAGATTCTCTGGTGAAAACAGACTTATCCATTTCAAAAAATATTTTATCAATCCTCAAGGTTTGTCCCTTTTTAATATCCGATCTTTTCAGATTATTAATAGAAGCACTTTCAATTATATCCTTAGGCTCAGAATTTGCCGAAGTTAAAGGTTTTTCCTCCTTTGGTTTAACTTCATTTGAATCCTTATTGTCTAATTTAACCGTTTCAGCCTTAACAACAACAGCATCTTGCTTCTTTTCCGATGGAACATTATTGTTATCATTTTGTACCAGGCTTTCTTTACAATTTGAAACTTTAATATCTGAAAAGTTATCTACCAGTAAATTTCCATTGTAGGGAACCAGGGTTGGAGTTTTGTAATAGGCCTCCAGAATTAAAAAAGAATAGTTTTTACCTGGTTCTAATTTGAAATTATAATCTTGCCAGCGTGTATTAGCAATGATGGGAGATTCAGCCAGTAATTCCTTTTTTTCGCAAATACTGTTACCCCCATAAATACGAAGTTTAGCTGGTGTGGTATAATTGGCTGTCTGATCTGAAAGACGACTGATAGAAACGTATAATTCTGAGCGACAAAGGGAAATGGAAAAAGAATAACATTTTCCTTTTTCCAAAGGCTTAGATAATTCCTGACCTACTGATTCCCAGGTATCATTATCTCTTACAACCAGTCCAAGGTAAGTATTTCCATCGGCAGCAGGTTTTGTAACGCTGAATATTCCACTTGGTTGAATATCGGGTGCTGATTCCCCTTTGAAGCCACAGTCTGACCATGCACGAGGTGCCTTCGAGTGTCTTGGCATGTCTTCAAAAGAAGGATTTATTAGTTGAATAAGCTCTGGATTCTCTTGCGCCCTCAACATCATAGGTGCAATAAAAACAAAGAGGCAATTAAACACTAAAGATTTACTCATTTCCTGCAATTTCTTAATAAAATGATTAGCTTGGTAAATAAAATGGGTAAGAAAATGACTATTACTGGAAGGCATTTATTCCTGTTACATCCATCCCTGTTATCAATAAATGAATATCGTGTGTTCCTTCATAAGTTATGACTGATTCAAGATTCATTATATGGCGCATGATCGGATATTCAGAAGTAATCCCCATACCCCCATGTATTTGTCTGGCTTCGCGAGCAATTTCAAGTGCCATATTCACATTATTTCTTTTGGCCATTGAAATTTGTGCAGGTGAAGCTTCTCCTTTATTCGCCAGAGTACCTAATCTCCAAGCGAGTAACTGAGCCTTTGTTATTTCTGTTATCATTTCTGCTAACTTCTTCTGCGTCAATTGAAATCCTGCAATAGGTTTTCCAAATTGTTCTCTTTCAATGCTATATCGCAAGGCGGAATCGTAGCAATCTAATGCGGCTCCAACAGCACCCCATGCTATGCCATAACGGGCTTTCGACAAACAGGATAAAGGACCTTTTAAACCCTGAATATTTGGCAAAATGTTTTCCTTAGGAACTTTCACATTTTCAAATACCAGTTCTCCCGTAACCGATGCCCTGAGAGACCATTTTCCTTTTATTTCAGGGGCTGAAAAACCCGGCATACCCTTTTCCACAATTACCCCTCTGATAATTCCCTTTTCATCTTTAGCCCAGACAACCGCAATATCTGCAACCGGAGAATTCGTTATCCACATTTTAGATCCATTCAAGATAACATAATCGCCCTCCTCTCTAATTCTGGTTAACATGCCTGAAGGATTAGAACCATGGTCAGGTTCTGTTAATCCAAAGCAACCAATCAATTCTCCTGAGCCTAATCCAGGTAAATATTTTTTACGCTGTTCTTCCGATCCAAATTTATAAATAGGATACATGACCAAAGAGCCCTGTACAGAGGCCATGGAACGGATACCAGAATCTCCCCTTTCAAGTTCCTGCATAATAAGGCCATAAGCAATTTCATCCATTCCTCCACCCCCATACTCAGTAGGAATTGTTGGTCCAAATGCACCCACATTGGCTAAGCCTTTGAATAAATGGACTGGGCACTTTGCGGCTTGGGCATAACCTTCTATGATTGGACTTACCTCTTGTTTAACCCAATCTCTTACAGCATCGCGCGCCATTTTATGTTCTTCATCTAATAAATCATCTATTTTATAATAATCATGACCCATAAAAAGATCAGCTTTATTAGAGATGATTATATCTTTTTCCAAATTTGTTACTGATGATTTCATTATTAAATGATTAGAATGCAAAGTTAAATATTTCCTGCTTTATAATTCAAACGAATTATTTGTATTAAAGTCACCAAGGGTTGAAATTACGCTGTCCAGTCCCATAAAACTATATGCCATTTAACTCCTTCATATTCTAAGGTATTAATGATTTTAAACCCACATTTTTCATGTGCTTTTATGGATCTTTCATTAGCTTCTGAAATATCTGTAATACAATAATCATATTTATCCATTAAGCATTCTTTGAAATATTGGTACATTTTAGGGACTAAACCTTGACCTCTATATGGTTTTGCAACACATAACTGACCTACAATAATCACCTTTGCCTTCTTTAAAGGAAGGCCTTGATAGGTCATTCCATTGATGGCATCGAATAAACCATCCAATAAATCATGCTCCCCATAAAGTTCTTTAACGGTAACCATTGCATAAGCAACTATTTTATGGTCTTGGGAAGCAATAACCGTTGGTTCAAAATGATGCATTTTTTTAAGTAATTCAATTGAATAAGAGGCTGTTACAAAACCTTCTTTTTCCCTTTCTTCCTGAGAAATATTTGTTATCCTGTTTTCCTCTTGCAAGCTTTTAATACCCTCAATTTCCCAGTTTTCTGAGACTCTTTTTATTAAAATTTCACTCATTAGCCATATTTATTAAACGATTGATTCAAGCTAAAAATTTATATTTACATTAAAAAATGATTATTGCATTAGAGGGAATGCGTTTTTGGGCTAAAATTGGCTATTATGAAGAGGAGCAGTTTTTGGGTAACGAAATTCATGTTGATGTTTATGTTGACACTTTGACAAAAGGTTTTCTTCCGACAGATGAACTGGAAAATACTCTTAATTATGAGACCATATATCATCTATGTAGTTTAGAAATGAAAAAACCAGCACGTTTATTGGAAACAGTTGCAGTTAACCTTCATCAATGCATTCGTGAACATTTTCCAGAAAAAGTAAACGATGTTAAAGTTCGTATTTCAAAAATATCCCCTCCTTTGAAAGGACCTGTAGACCGCGCATTTATTGAAATAAGTGGTTAAAAAATAAAATAACTTACATTTTTACCCAGCGAATCACCTGGTTTACCCCTTCAGACAACATTTCAATGAGATAAACTCCAGGTAAACAATCATTTACTGGCAAAATGTATTGCTGCTCATTTCCATGGTATTCCAGTTTTGCTGTTTTTACTATTTGTCCCGAAATTTGCCTGATGGAACAATAGATGCTGCCTGCCTTTTCACCCTTTACCTTTAAAATGACCTCCTCTGTTCCTGGATTAGGGAATGCATTTATTTCAAAAACATTCCTTTTTTCTTCATTTACAGAGGTCTGAATCCCTGTTTGAACTAAAGTTCCTCCTAAAATGGCCTCAGCACATGCAGAAGCTCCATCGGAGGCAGAAGCACAGATAGTACTATTTAACCAGTTAGCATCCATTAAAAGTACATCATCAATTTTCCATCCATCAAAAATGATGGGTTCTTCCGTCCCTTCTGCAGCCTGAGCAAACCTCCAGCGCAAACTTAGTTTTTCATTTTTAAATGGAGAAAGTTTAACAAGCGTATTTTGATATTGAATCGATTCCCCCCAGTAAGCTCTGGTGGTAAATCCGACAGTTTTTGGATCCAATCTGCCATCATAACCCTTTCTGACAAACAATGAGTCAGGTACAGGTAACCAGGAGGAGCCGTCATTTAAACTGTATTCGAGAAATCCCCCGTCTTTTCCCGGATCAATTTCGTACTGATGATAAAAAGAAAGGGTTGGATTGCCCGTACCCAAAATAGCCGGTTGATACTTTAATCTTAGTTTGGCATCTGTAGCCTCTTTCCCATTGGAAACATTCCAGCTAAATTGTCCACTGACAGCATTTCCAGTACTCAATTTCCACAAATCTTTATTTCCTGCATTTCCTTCGGTCAACCAGTTTCCTTCCCCTCCCTCCATCTCATCTTTAAAAATTTGTTTGGAAAATTTAACGTTATTAGTTGCCATTTTGTAAAATACGACCAGAGATTCATTTAAATTTAAGTCTGATGCGGAAAAAGTTAAAACATCCCCTTGTAAAATAACACTTCTACCTCCTTGCAAACTTCCTGGAATATATGTGCAACCTGAAGGAATAATATCTTTAAACTTGATGTTATTTGCTGGTTTTAACTGATGGTTTACTAAAGAAATTTTCACCGTGAGGGTGTCACCTGGCTGTATTATTTTAGGCGAAATTTCTTTTTCAATTTTCATTGTTTTAAAACAGGAAGGCAATCGATCAAAAGCCTGTGTGTTATCATTCCTGTTTGTTGAAGAGCCTTGCTTTGCACTGTAACCCAGACCCCTTCTGGAAAATACTTCCCACAGCAGGCATTCGTTTTCACCTTTGTTATTTATCAGGTCTGCAGCAAATATCGCATCACGGCCATCCAGAAATCCCGGATTACAATTTTGAAGTTTCATTCCATCCATCACGAGTTGAATGGCTTTATTATTTCCACCTTTTCCATTTAATAAATCAGGATCAAAACCGTATTTCTCTGCCATTTTCCAATATAAATCCCACAAAGTACTTACCCAGACTTCCCCCAATGGATGGGGTGCAGTTGTTCCTATGATATCATCATAGGTTTGATTATTTATGCTAAAATCTGTAGAATACAGTTGTCTTCGTATTCCTTTCGAACTATTATCTGAATAACTTCCTATGGGAATACCCGTTTTGCCGTTATCTCCCGGTTTAACAGCAGTAATCAAGGTAAAAAAATCACTCCATCCTTCCCCCATCTGTTCATCATTATTTAGACAACTCGTGTAAGATGGACCACCGGTAAGTCTGTTTGAAATACCATGACCATATTCATGTGCGACAATACCATTATCAAAACTGGCATCTCTGATTACCAGATCATTGTTTGTTGCCTGTAAAGTTACCCGAACGGTTTGGCCCTGTCTGAGAGCATTTTTGATAGAATTCCCACTTGAAGATGGAAGCATTACCACGGGAATCTTCGGTATTGGATTGGTATTATCACTTCCCATGGTGATAATATCATTGGAAGTATTGACCACAATAACAGCTAGTGCACCCGCAGCTTCCGCCTTAATCACCTTATCTTTAAATTTACAGGTTCCTCTGTCAACTACCGCAATTTTACCCTTTATCGCGGCAGCATTGGTTAATGTACCACATGCAAGTGCGGAAGAAACAGAATCGAGCGCAATAATAAGATTTCCGGTTATAGGATTACTGCTTACATAGGGACCAAAAGTGGCTAAGCCAACATTATAAGTGGTAGCAAGGGTTGAAGGCATATTTACTGTCAGCACCTTTCCTTCCCCAGGCATCCAAAGATACATTTGCATTCTTCCACTTGCTCCATCAGGAGGGGTTGAAAAGTTTGCATTATTAAAACCGCTGGCATCCTGACCCTCTGCTTTTACTGGATCACCCGCCTTTCCTGATTTTCCGTACAAATTCTGCTGAAAATTACCTGCTTCTTCATTAAATCCATAGCGATAGGTGAAATCATGCATGAAGTTATTCATATAAAAAAGCTGAGTGATTGCCGCCTCCTGATAATTATCGGGTGTTTTAGCTGCGTCAAATGGAAAATCAAAAAGGAGTCCTGTGTTTCCATCTACCGTTTTATCATCCGGATTATTATCTGCATCTCTGTCCAAGTAAGCATTAACATTATTACCTCTTGTTATCGTATATTCTGAGCCTTCTATTCCATTTGTATCATGCCAGCCAAACGGAGAAGCTATTTGGTCAGCAGGACTGTTTAATAATACTCTGCTGCCTTCAAGTGGTGATGATAGAAAGTAAGGTAATACACGGTATGTTCCTTTATTTAATAAGCTGAATGATGGGTAATCCATTTTTTCTTTAAAATGAACCGAGGGGTAAAATTCAGATTTATGTTCTTTATGCGTACAATAAAGCGTATAATTTTCTTTCAATAAAATATTTCCAGTTTTTGCATCAACCTTGTAAACCCAATAATCAGGGGTATTGGTGTCATCTAAAGGAACCTCCCAGGTGAGTTTTAGATTTCCATTTTTCTCTCTGACAAAAACAAGGGATACTTGAATTTCAGCATCGCTCCAGTTTTTTTCATAGAAAATGTATTTCTTTTCTTTATTTTCCTTAATTATTTGTTCTTGAATGTTTTCTACCTTTTTCCCCAAAGCAATAGCCGCATAACGAACGGCTTGCCAAGCATTTATTTCAGGTTTGTTAAAAAGTGAGCCAAGTACAACCCTATCTTTCAAATTCGATAAAAATCCATTTGTTGCATAAGCCAAGGTGCCATTCTGCAAAAAATGAAAACCTGAAATGGCTTTATCAACAGGAATTCCATCCAGTTCTTGCTGCACATATATATGTTCCAGGGCATTATGATCACTGTTATATTGATCCCGAATTGACAATGATTCCAAATCATTAGCAGTTAACTTCCAAGTTGAGGCGATATTTCTGATCTTTAAAAGATTATCCTGAATTTCAAAAGGACTTTGTGAAAAACCAGAATTTGCCATTACTATCAAAAAAAACAAAATAAGCTGTTTCGAAATTTTCTTCATCATAATATTTTAAAATGCATTTTCTGTGTAATTATAAAAGTAACGTATTTAACACAAAAAGGATTTTTTAAATTGAACTATTATTTAATTTATGCTTCGAAAAGAAATTATTTTCGAGAAATTATTTTTTGGATTAATCATAGTGTGGATATATACAAAAATTCAAAAACAATCAAAAAACTAAGTTCCTTATGGTTCTTTGTTGTTTTTTTACTAACTTGTAGTAATCTAAAACTATCTGCAATGAAATCTACAAGAAGAAATTTTATTCAATCTATGGGCGTTGGAGCTATAGGTTTGTCCCTTCCTAATGTCAGTTTTGGCAAAAATACGACAAATGATATTAGTGCTCAGGAAGATCAGATACTCCATATTGGCGATAATATCGCAGTGGCTCAAACGGAGTATGGAAAAGTACGAGGGTTTATCCTTAGGGGTATCCATCAATTTCTTGGTATTCCTTATGGTGCTGACACCAGTGGAAAGAACCGATTTATGCCACCTCAAAAACCAACACCCTGGAATGAGGTTAAACCAACCATCTGGTGGGGTAATACTGCCCCGCAAATCATGGAAAAAAGATATGCAAACGTAGTATCCTCCTTCGTAGATCATTGGAATTACGATGATGTTTCGGAAGATTGCCTAAAATTAAATGTCTGGACTCCTGCATTAGATAATAATAAACGTCCTGTGGTCGTCTGGTTGCATGGTGGCGGATTTGTTAATGGGAATGGCATTGAACAGGATGGATATCACGGTGAGAATCTGGCAAGATTCGGTGATATTGTTTTTTGCTCTGTAAATCATCGGCTTGGTGCTCTAGGTTATTGTTGCTTATCTGCCGCCGGCGGTGGATCAGAATCTGGAAATGCAGGTAATCTCGATATCGTTGCCTCCTTAGAATGGGTTAAAAATAATATCACTCAATTTGGAGGTGATCCTGGAAATGTAACTATTATTGGTCAGTCAGGTGGCGGTGCCAAAGTGACCACCTTGATGAATATGCCTGCTGCAAAAGGCCTTTTTCATAAAGCCGTTGCATTAAGTGGGAGTTCTCTCATTGGTGTTAACAAAGATTATGCTGAAAAATTAGGCCTAAAGGTAATGGAAGAAGCAGGTTTAAAAGCAGGAGAAATTGAAAAGTTGCAACAATTACCATGGTTAGAATTCATACAGATTGCCAATAAAGCTGTTTCAAAATTATCGGAGGAAGCTAAGAAAATGGGTATACAAAGAGAAGGATTTTCGCCTGTTTCTGATGGTATCCATTTAATAAATGAACCCTTCTTTTCTACCAATCTTTCCGCTAATGTTCCCTTAATGATAAATACTACTTTTCATGAATGGACTCCTTCCAGGGCTGATGCCAGTTTAGAAAACGTAACCTGGGAACAAGTGACGGAGAAATTAACTCCTCGTTTTGGTGAAAAATCAAATAGCATTTTAACTGCTTATAAAAAGCAATTCCCAACGGCTTCCCCAGTTGAAATATGGGCATTGATTCTCTCAAACAGGAAAAATGCTATTGCAGCCGCAGACGCTAAAACTAAACAAGGTAAAGCGCCCGTTTATCTTTCCTGGTTTGGATGGGAGCCACCTCTTTTTGACGGCAGAATGCGCGCTTTCCATTGCATCGATATCTGTTTTTGGTTTTATAATACCGACCTGATGTACACACATACAGGAGGTGGAAAAAGACCCAAAGTCCTTTCTCAAAAAATGGCAGGATCTTTTTTGAAATTTATTAAAACGGGAAATCCAAACGGTGGAGGGTTACCTCAATGGACTCCATATTCCACCGAAAATGGAGAAACGATGATTTTAGACGATATTTGTTTAATGCAAAACAATCCAGATGCTGAAGCCAGAAAGGCATTAGATTAGTTTATCCTTTCCCACAAAATTCTTTCTATATTTGAATACCTTTAAGCTCAATAGAAAAGCCGACGGATTATAAATCAGAAAAATAATATGGAGGAAAGTGAAACAACGGTAATTTATGGACGGCACCCAATATTGGAAGCGATTGAGGCGGGAAAAACTATAGAAAAAATATTATTTCAGCAAGGACTCAGAGGGGAATTAGAAAAGGAAATCAGACACTTATGTCGTGATCACGAAATTCCCCTCCAGGTTGTTCCTAAAGAAAGGTTGAACAGGATGATTTCGGGTAATCATCAAGGGGTAATTGCTTACACTTCACCCATTGCTTATCAAAATATAGACTGTTTACTACCTGAAATTCTGGAGAAAAAAGAAAATCCAGTTTTTATCATTTTAGACAGTATTACCGATGTGAGAAATATTGGCGCCATTGCCAGATCTGCAGAGGTTTTAGGAGCTGATGGTATCATACTAGGTATGCGTGGCACTGCTCCTATCAATGCTGATGCCATTAAGACTTCAGCGGGTGCCTTAACCAGAATTCCTATTTGCCGAGAAAACAGTTTAGCAAATACTGTAACTTATCTTCAAGAAATGGGCATTATTGTCAGTGTGAGCGATTTAAAAGGGGAAAAAACCGTTTCTCAATGTAATTGGATTGAACCCACAGCTATTATTTTAGGAGCGGAGGGAAACGGAGTTCATCCCAGCCTAATAAAAGCAGCTGATCAAAAATTTATTATTCCTCAACAAGGAGAAATAAATTCATTAAATGTATCGGTTGCAGCAGGTATTATTTTATATGAGGTAATGCGTCAAAGAAATTCTATGATTTAAATTATTAGAAAATGCAAATTAAATCAAAGTCCATTTTAGTTCTTTACATCATTGTTGGAGCATTTCAGGTAATGGGAATTTTATTAAAAATTTCCCTATTACATCAAAGTTTAAAAGTGCTGCTCATGCCCGTTTTAGCATTTTATTTATGGAATAGCATAGAAGGAAAATCAAAAAATAATTTGTTTCTGCTGAGTATATTGGCCCTGGCATTTTCTTACGCGGGTGATATTATATTAATGATACCGGATAATAATCCGTTGTTTTTTATTGGAGGATTAGTTAGTTTTTTGGTAGCACATCTATTTTATACAAGATTATTTACTACCTTATCCCCTTTAAATAAATATATTTTAAGACGGAACCCTATCTGGATCATTGGAATAATCCTATTTCTGACAATATTCCTGTCTTACCTTGTTCCAAAAATTGATACTTCCCTCAAAATACCTGTCATCATGTATGCGTTGATTATCTGCACGATGTTATTAAGCGCGCTTAATTTAAAAGAAAGGATTGGGAAAGGACCTCACCACATGATATTGGCAGGAGCTATTTTGTTTGTTTTGTCTGACAGCATTTTAGCTTTAAACAAATTTGATTCTGCATTCCAGGGCACGACCTTCATGCATGCCTTGGTTATGATAACTTATATTGCTGCACAGGGATTTATTGTACATGGAATAAAGTTAGATGGGCTGAAGAGGTTGTAATTGGTTGTTGGCAGTTTTAAGGATAGTTCTCTTGCGGATTAACGTTTTTCAGTTGCTTTGCTGGTGCTTGGTGCAAGGTAATTGGTGATTCCTAATTAGTATTTTCTAAGGACAAAAAAAAAGACCTTGTAAATACATACAAGGTCTTATTAATTTAGGTTGGCGGCGACTTACTCTCCCACCGTAAGGCAGTACCATCAG